>Ga0123354_10007914_pt1 | contig 16107 bp, 14 predicted proteins | sample TergutLab28metaG_2_FD_97872 | JGI IMG/M metagenome (GOLD analysis project Ga0123354, IMG submission 97872) | Labiotermes labralis P4 segment gut microbial communities from Petit-Saut dam, French Guiana - Lab288 P4 | ecosystem: Host-associated > Arthropoda: Insects > Digestive system > Gut ...
CTTGCTGGCCAGGTTGTAGCTCCCTCTCTCACCCCGGTTAGCTACAATTGTTCCGCTGTAGGATACCTTGCTGGCCAGGTTGTAGCTCCCTCTCTCACCCCGGTTAGCTACAATCCAGGAGAACGCCCTCATGGCTCCAAAGGCGTTGTAGCTCCCTCTCTCACCCCGGTTAGCTACAATTGGCCGGACGTGCGCCCGCTCTACCGCCTTGTTGTAGCTCCCTCTCTCACCCCGGTTAGCTACAATCTACTCGCTCCAAGTCCCCACCAAGCCTAGCTTGGTGGGGATTTTTTATGGAATTTTGCAGCTCAAAAGAGCAGCATCTGGGATGCTGATACCTTTTTTTCCTGAAAAAGGGGCATGCCGACCAGCAACCTGATGCCTGCGTATTGTTTTTCCGTGACGGTCATGCAGCGCACGGAACCTGCGGGGGGGAGGTTGCCCGCCAAACGGGCGAGATGCTTGGTTTCGGCATCCTTACCGTTCAGGATGCGCCCGTAGACTGACCATTGTATCATGTCGTAACCATCGTTCAACAGAAAGCGGCGAAACTGCACGTAGGTACGCTTTTCTGCTTTGGTCACCATGGGCAGGTCAAAAAAGACGATCAACCGCATATAGCGCCTCGTCTCCGTACCCACGTCAATATTCCAGCTTGTGCGCTTGCAGGCCGATCAGACGGGGGAGGTCAAGTTCAGCGTGACCGGACTCATAGGTGCGCACCAGACTCTCGACAGCGTACTCAATGGCAGACAGCACCGACATTTTTCCCTGCGACATACCAACATCCACATTCAGCAGGGCAATCAATGCTTGTTTGTCCTCCGGCATCAGATCGCCTTCCGTCAGGGCAGGGCGTTTGGCGACATGCAGGTCAACCAGTGAGCGGAAAGGCTCGATCAAATCGTCGGCCAGATTAAATGCATTCTGCTCACTGTCATGAAACAAACCGACAGAGGGATGCAGGCCATGTGCCACCAAACCGCGTGCGATGGCGCCTCGCAAAACAGCATAGCCATAGTTGAGCGCAGCGTTCGTCCAGCGCGTTTCGTCATCGCGATGAAAACCTGTACCGTACAACTGCGCGAAATAGATCGCGGCGGCCTGTCCCTCCATATTGTCCGGGTCGCCGGAACGGACGCGCCGCGCACAGGCTTCTAGCCTCTCCACGCCTTTTTTGCTGCACAGACGCAGGCAGGTAGCCTGATTTTCGATCTTGCGGCGGACGATGTCAGCCCAGACGCGCTTGGCCGCTGGTCGTGCAATGTTCAACTGCTTGCGCATCATGCGCGTAGTGCGCGAGTGGGAAAGAAACGGAAGAAAAACACCGGCAGGCTGGTGATTGCTGCCAGTGGCATAAAGGCCGATGCCGTATTCGGCACAGGCTGAAAGAACCGAATGAGTCAATGTGATTTCCCGGTGATTGAGAACAATCACGGCGATGTCCTCAAAAGGTACAAAGGCAGTTTCTTCCTGGTCGATAGCCAGCGAGTAATGCTCCCGCCGCAGACGCGCCGGGCGGGAAATCATTACGCTACGCCAAGCCACGACGCTCCTCCGGCGGGGCAGGGTAGATGTTGCCCAAGGTATCGACGTGGAATTTTTCCACGTACAAGGCCATTTTGACACCGATACTCTGAATCAATCCGTCTTTTCCGATCGCTTGGTTTCTATCGTGAACCCAGAGATCGATTGCGCCTGTAGAACGATTACAACCGGAGTAATACCCAAAACGAACTTCTTTTTTCAAGGTGACCTTAACCAGATCGTTGGGGTAAAGGGAAAAACAAAAATCGAAGTTTACTTCATCGATGAGTGTCCAGCCGTCTTCATCTTTGGATTGCACAATTGCTCGGGTCGGCAATTCCTTTGTTACCGCATGATGCACATACACAGGAACAAGATGATATTTCCTGTCTTTTTTATGTCTGAACACATCCGCACGCAACATGGTATCGTTTTTGGCAATGCCACCGCGAACCGGGATGCCGGAGAGCTTGTCGATCACCATCGTAACGGTGCGGACGATTGGGCCGGTCGGATTGCCGTCACGGTCGGGTTTGCGCAGCGGGTTGTCTGGTGGGAAGGCTTTATCGCCTTTTCCGCCATTCGCTTCCAGACGGTTACGTATTGCTGCATAAAGTTTTTCGTTACGGTGTGGATCAATCAGGTTATCCATGTCCTTGAGTGCCAAATCTGTCAAAGGCATTTTCTGGGTAACGCTTCCTGTGTTCTTCAAGCATTCTGGCTGGGAATAGATAGTCTCCTTGTGTGCGGCACCACTATTGCGCCGTTGCGGTGCGCGGGAGACGAACAGGGGGCGCAGGTTTTCCAAAGCTTCCGGCGGATACCCATAGCGTTGCGCTTCGCTTATGAGCAAGGTGGGATCGTCTGTATTCAGGCGAAGGAGAAGTTCTTCACGGAAGTATTTCCATGGGCGAGGCATTAGCTTGTAGATTTCATCTTTGCGTACAAATTCTTGAGTGGTCAGAAATTCTCCAGTTTCAGCATTCACATATTCCCCTAAATCAGGTTTATGTGACCATCCGTCCGTGTTAAGCATTTCTGAAGTACGTTGAACGACAAAATGACCACAGGCGGCGATGACTGCGGCATCCATTGCGTGATGTCTGTCGCTCTCTTCTCGCTTTTTCGTACTGGTAGGTAATCCCCATCGGGCACGCAGCAATGAAGTTAGTCCACCGCTGATTACCACACATCGTCTGTGGCCGTTGGATAGTTTCAGATGCTGTTCGACGTAATTCTTGAAGAAACGGCAGATATAACGTGTGTCATTCAGGTTACGAGCCCGAAAATCCTTTGCTTCATCCTCGCCAAAATTTTTTCGCAACAAATGGTTTTTCTTGGCAAGCCGGTAAGACTTGTTACCTTCAACGTAAGCGACGAAATTCCGCCAGCGTTCTCCGTTTTCACCCCCTGTAAACGAAGTCAGGTACTCATAAGGCGTGCGATTGCCTTTGTCCTGATTTTCTTTTATAAGAACTAGTACCTTGTTATTTTTACTGTTGTCGTAACTCCTACGGTAGGGAAGGATATGATCGACTTCAGCATATTTCGAATCCGACTCGCGTAATACCCTGTCAAGGTCAAGCGGCTTCAGTGAGTAGGCGCATTTGCCGTGTTGTTCGCGGTAGAGCATGAATTTCTCGAACTCCCGGCTTTTGGCGGGCATAGAGTATTCGGCCTCGAAATCGGCTTTGGCTTTTTCGTTCTTGTCGCGAAACTCTTCCTGAGCTTTTTTGATTTTATTGCGCTCATCCATTGGCCGCGACAAATCCCGCGCCATTTCAATATGTACGGCGGAGGGCGAGCCGTAACGACTCACCAGCGCATTCAGCACTTTGCGTGCCTGATTGAGTGAACGGAGCACCACCGGGTTGCGTGGGATGTCTTCCTTGCCGTCGAATACCATACGGCCATCTTTGTCCCGACCAGAGTAAAAAGGCGGCAGATATTTGTGCTGACCTTCTCCACCTTTGAATAGCTGGCTGTGGTGATAACCGGCTTTTTCGCATGCCTCGTCATAGCGCAACCCGGTCTCCATGTGGGGAACGATTTTGCGGAGCGCCTTGAGAGACAGGTTGTGAAACTTGTCGAAGCTGATTTCGCTGAGTGCTTCGATTATTTTTTCTCCGCCCGGCAGGGGAAGTTTGCGTAATTCCTGTTCGATTTCATTGCCATCCTTGAATACGCTGAGCGTCCAGGCGATTTGGTCGAGCAGTTCAGGGTTTCCTCCGACTGCGGCTCCGGCGATGCTTTGCCATTCGGTTTCAAGCCCATTTTCCTTGAGAGTTTTGCGTAATTCCTGCCAGGCCGGAAGTTTAACCAACCGTTCGGATTCCGGGTCTTTGGGTTTATCCTCGGTTTGCTGTGTTGGATAAGCCAGCGCGGAAAATTTAATATTTTCGGGCAACAAACCGGCCTTAGTCAGAGCGTTTTTCAATTGCTTGTAGGTAAGATCACTGGCCTGTTGATAGGGTAGGGGCAGGGCAACACGGCGTTCGGCTTCGTTGAGGGGACGAGGATTTCCATCAACGACAATGCGCAAATTGTTGAGGCGCGTCAGCCAGACATGGCGTTCCGCAGTAAAACTGGCTTTGGGAGCGCGATATTCGTTTTTCTCGAAAGTGCAGCGTCCCAACATTTTTAGCAAATCTTTCCCGGACAGAGGCGGTTTTTGTTCCCAAAACAGACCGCTTTTGCGGTCGCCACTGCCAGCAATGTGCGTTTCGAGTTCGGGCGTTGCATAGAGGTTGCCGTATTCACGTTGCTTCTCGAATAGTAAGGCAAGCTCTTCGGCGAGCAGTATGCGGGAGAGTGCCTTGTTGTATTCACCCCGCTTGTTGCGCTGCGCATCGGGAAATTCCTTCAATACCATTTCAGCCGCACTTCGGTATTTTTTCTCACTCATGCGCCGTTTGGTGTCCTGCAACCCTTTCTTGACCTTGCCTCCTTCTCCGTCTTCTTCGGCTTTTTTCTCTTCTGCACGGCTGACCCAGTAGAAGCCGCGATGCTTGCAGAGGTGGAAGAGAACACGCGCCCATTCTTCTGCAGAGAGTTTCCGATCCAACCCATCAATACGAAGCTGCCACAGCGATTTTGTGGCAGGTTGGCGTAAGACTTGGATGCTGTTGATCAGCCGCTCGTGTTTCAGCAAGCGTGCCAGTTTGGTCAACCGCCACGCGCGTCGACGCAGACGCCGCCGCATGAGGCGGGCGGTACGGCGGGCGAGATTGAGCGATTTGCCTTCCTTGGCGGTTTCTGCTTTGTCAAAGCAACGCACCCCAAGATCAACAATGCGTTTTTCACCGAGTACGCACCAGCCGACCGAGGCAATACCGATGTCAAAACCAAAAATAAGTGGTTCACTGGGCTTGTCAACCATGTCTCCCTCCTTCATAATTTCTGTGTTGTGGCTAGCCGGGGTGAGAGCCGTTGCTACAATAAAGATGCGTTTTTAACGCAATCTGTATCCAGCAGCCCGGCAGGGAAACCTGTCGGGCTGTTTCATTTTGCATCGGATTATTATGTTGTTATGGTCGTGTGTCTATGCCCTTTTCCACATTCACCTCTGCTGCCCGGATCAGATTTTCCGTTTCAACCGCTCAATCTTGGCATGAAATGCCAGGGTCAGCTTGACGATCAGGGATTCGATGTCACGCGCCTGATGCTGAATCGTCAACAAGGCGATACCTTTTGGGAGATGCTGTAGATGATGAAGTGCTGCCTCGAAGGGATCATCAGGATTACCAACCATTGGTTTCTTTGCGAGCCAGCGTCGCCATATCGGCCTTGAAATTGCCCTCCGATTCAAACACACGACCAGTAGCCAGGTCACGGTAGCCGGCAAGAATGGCTTCTTGCACCAGTCCTGCCTCGCGCCGTTCCATGTCGCGGCGAATCAAATCGCGTACATATTCACTTGGGGTTTCGTAAAGCCCCGTCTCGCCTACCATGCGGTTCACAAATTCGGCTAGGGGCTGGGACAGGCGGGCATTGATGCGCTCGGACATGGGGGTGTCTCGCAGGAAGGGTTTGATGCATCATTGTCGCATTAAATGGCGTGTTTGTCGCAAATATTGCCACGCTCATGAGTTTTTATGACATCCACTTACTCCCGTTCCACCGCAAACGCGGACCACGCTTGTCGCGTGGGCATGATTTCCAGCCGGTTGATGTTGATGTGGCCGGGCTGGTTGGCGACGTAGAAAATCTGTTCGGCGATGTCTTCTGCCGTCAGCGGTTCAGCTCCGCAGTACAGGCGGTCTGAGGCGGCCTGGTCGCCTTTTGTGCGTACGAGCATGAATTCGGTCTCAGCCATGCCAGGGGCGATGTCGGTGACGCGCACGCCGGTGCCGAGCAAGTCGCAACGCAGGTTGTGGCTGAACTGTTTGACGAAAGCTTTACTCGCGCCATAGACGTGGCCGCCGGGGTAGGGCCATTGTCCGGCTACCGAGCCGATGTTGATGATGCTGGCTCCGCGCCCGGTGGCGAGGAGGGCGGGCAGCAGGGCGTGCGTGACGTTGACCAGCCCCGTGATGTTGGTGTCGATCATGGTGTGCCAGTCTTCCAGCGCTACCGCCTGCGCCGGTTGCAGGGCCAGGGCCAGCCCGGCGTTGTTGACCAGGACGCGCAGGGCGCGGAATTCTTCGGGTAAGGCTTCCACTACAGTCTTGACCGCCTCGGCGTCGCGCACGTCGAGCGCGGCGATATGTACCGGCGCATGCGGGGCGAGTTCTTCCTGCAAGGCTTGCAGTCGCCCGGTACGGCGCCCGGTCAATGCCACTGCCCATCCGGCGGCGGCAAAACGGCGTGCGGCAGCGCGTCCGAAGCCGGAGGTTGCGCCGGTAATGAAAATGGTCTTGTTCATTTCTTTTCCTTGTAAGGTTTCCCCACTGGCAGTGTTCAAAAGGCATTGCATTTAATTTACTTCGATGGTACAGTGGCGTTATTCTGAGAGATGAAGAAGCGGGGACGGTTCAATGCATTGCCCACACTGCCAAAGCGAAAAGACGCGCAAGAACGGTATCTCAAGAGGCATCCAGCGCTGTAAATGCAACGGCTGTGGGCGCACATTTTCAGAGACCCCAAAGTTCAGCAAACAGTTGAAACAAAGGGCAGTCCTCATGTATCTCAACAATGTCGGCATCCGGAAGATTGCTGTTTTCCTTGGCGTCAACCTATCGACTGTTTTGTACTGGATGGACTGCTTACAGTCGGCGGGCAAAGCGCGTTATTGCGTTTGAGATAGGCTCCGGGAACAACTATTCAGAACCGGCCTGAAAGCCGGTTCTGAATAGTTGTTTCATCGTGCTTTAGTTTTAAGCAATGCTTTTTGAACACTTTCCTTCTTGGAGGGATGGCGCGAAGCGACGGGGTGGTTGAGCCAGGTGTTGAACAACTCGCGTGCAGCGGCAATGGTTTCGCCTGCCGTGAGACCGATCGGCCCGATTCCGTTGGCGACGAGTTGGTCGGCGGCCGCGCCGTGCAGGTGGACGGCGCAAAGCAGCGCCTCTTCGGCAGGCCAGCCTTGCGCGAGCAGGGCGAGGACGAGACCGCTCAGAACATCGCCCATCCCTGCGCTTGCCATGCCGGGATTGCCGGTGGTGTTGATGAACCAGCGCCCGTCGGGCGTCGCGATGACGCTACCACAGCCCTTGAGTACGGTGAAGGCGCGATAGCTGCGTGCGATCTCGATTGCGGCTGCAACACGATTGGCTTGAACTGTATCGGTGTTCACACCGAGCAGCCGTCCGGCTTCAGCAGGGTGGGGCGTGAGTAGTGTCGCGGTTTCCCGTGCTTTGAGCGCGTTTTTCAGGGACGGGCAGTGGCTAACGAGGTTGAGCGCGTCGGCATCAAGCAACAGGGGAACGTTGCGGGGGATGATGGTTTTCAACAGATGCCCGGCTTTTTCTCCGACTCCGAGTCCCGGCCCGATGGCAATGGCGCTCTGGTGTTCAGGCATTTTGTTGACCGGGCGCAACATCAGTTCGGGCTGGCCCGGGTCGATGCCTGGTGCGTCAGGGTCGAGCAGGCAGGCATAGATACGGCCTGCACCCAACCACAGGGCCGCACGCGCCGCCAGCAGAGTGGCCCCGGCCATGCCAGAGGCGCCGCCAAGAACGCAGGCATCGCCGTACACGCCTTTGTGCGTATTGCGCAGGCGGGGGGCGAGGTGTGCCGTGAAAAGGTGAGCGTCAACACAATGACCAAGAGGCAGCACATGGGCAGCGGCTTTGATCCCGATCTGCTTAAGCGAGATTTCCCCGCAGTGATCCGGGCCATCGAGTGTCAGCAGGCCGGGTTTGAGGGCGATGAAGGTCGTGGTGTGGGTAGCGCGCAGGCATGCGCCGAGCACGCGGCCCGTATCAGCCTCCAGTCCACTGGGAATGTCGATGGCCAACCGTGGGGCGGGCAGCGCGTTGAGCGTATCGATCCATTCGCGGATACGCCCCTCGATGGGCCGTTGCAGGCCGATGCCGAACAGGGCATCGACTATCAGCGCCCAGCCGCCTTCTGGCGCAGCAGGCAGATCGGCAATCGTTTCACCGCCCGCGCGAAGAAAGGCGGCGTGGGCACGTGCGGCATCGTCGGGCAAACGGGTGAAATCCCCGGCGAGAACGACGGACGCCTCGCGTCCGCTCCGGCGCAATTCGCGCGCCAGAACCAAGCCGTCTCCGCCGTTATTGCCCGGCCCGCAGACGATGAGTACAGATCCGGGCCGTGATTCGATCAGCCGGGAGGCATCCTCGGCGGCGGCACACCCGGCGCGTTCCATCAGAGGGGGGGATGCGTTGGGGAGGCATTGGCGCTCGATTTCGAGGATGTCCCGGATAGAATAAACAGGCTTAGCGGACATGGCAGGCGTGGCGGGCGAATGAAGGTAAATGTGTTACAAAAGTTACAAAACGAATAATTCTGAAAAAATGATGTTTAGAAAGCAATGCTACCAAATACCGAATTGAATCTGGAGGTAATTCGCTAACCCAGTATAAAATACTAGTTTCGCTGGAAAGGCCCGTTTGGATCTTCAAATTTTCTGACGAAGCTGGACCGGTATCATTTTGACTTCTTATCAGGATCGTTTGCATGCAAGCTAATCAGGAAACCGTGAATGCGCTGGAGCGCCGTATCGACATGTCCGTCACTCTGACAGACATCGACAAGGAGGTTGATGTCCGCCTCAGAAAACTTTCCCGCACGGTGAAAGTACCGGGGTTTCGTCCGGGCAAGGTGCCGGTCAACATCGTGGCCCGCACTTACGAGCCACAAGTGCGTTCCGAAGCCATCGAGGCAGCCGTAGGAAAAGCCTTCGATGAGGCGGTGCGTTCCCAGAACCTGCGCGTGGCCGGTTATCCACGGATCGAGTCGAAGCAGGCCGCTACGGAAGGTACACTGGAATTCAGCGCCGTGTTTGAGGTGTATCCGGAAGTCGTGGTTGGTGACCTGACCGGGAGTGAGATCGAGCGGCCAGTGCTGGAAGTGAGCGAGGCTGAAGTCGATAAAACGCTTGAAGTCCTGCGCAAGCAACGCGCCAGTTTTGTGGAGGTCGACCACGCTGCTGCCAGTGGCGATCGGGTGGCGGTCGACTTTACCGGGCGCAAGGACGGTGTGCCGTTCGAGGGAGGGCAGGCGCAGGATTTCCCGTTTACGCTCGGTGCGGGTTCAATGTTGAAAGATTTCGATGCTAATGTAATGGGTCTCAAGGCGGGCGAGGGCAAGACCTTTGACCTGACGTTCCCCGCGGATTATCACGCCAGGCAGATGGCCGGCCAGACAGTACAGTTTGAAGTGACTGTCAAGAAAGTCGAAGCGCCGGTGTTGCCGGAAATCGACTCCGATTTCGCCAAAGCGCTTGGCGTAGCCGATGGCGATATCGCCAAGCTGCGCGAAGAGATCAAGGAGAACCTCACACGTGAAGTCAAGCAACGTATCCAGGCAAAAATCAAGGATCAGGTGTTGGATGCCCTGCTTGCCGTTACGCCGATCGAAGCGCCTAAGGCGTTGGTGCAGGGCGAGTCGGAACGGCTGGCCGAAAATGCCCACCGTGAACTCGAAGCGCGCGGCATAGTAGCCAAGAATATTCCGCTGAAGCCGGAGATGTTTACCGACCGGGCGGTGCGGCGGGTGAAACTCGGCCTCATAGTGGGAGAACTGGTCAAGGATAATGAACTGCGCGCCACACCGGATCAGACACGCGCCTTCATACAGGAAATGGCAGAAAGCTACGAAGATCCTTCAGAGTTGGTTCGTTGGTATTATGCCCAACCTGAACGTTTGGCCGGAGCGGAAGCGGTCGTGACCGAAGATAATGTCGTGGAATGGGTTTGCTCCAAGGTCAAGACTAATGATAAGCCTATTTCCTTTGACGAACTGATGGGCAATAACGCGGCGGCGGCGTAAGCCACGCGGAAACGAGGCGGATGATGAATTTGGACAAAAACGCTGTGCGGGACGATAGTGGTTGGAACCCGGTGGGCCTTGGGCTGGTGCCGATGGTCATCGAGCAAAGCGGTCGGGGCGAGCGCGCCTACGACATTTATTCACGGCTGCTCAAGGAGCGGATCGTGTTTCTTGTGGGGCCCGTCACAGACGCCACGGCCAACTTGGTCGTGGCGCAGTTGCTCTTTCTCGAATCCGAAAACCCGGACAAGGATATTCATTTCTACATCAATTCCCCCGGAGGTTCAGTCACGGCGGGGCTGGCAATCTACGACACCATGCAGTTCATCAAACCCGACGTAAGCACGCTGTGCATTGGGCAGGCGGCAAGCATGGGGGCTTTCCTGCTTGCAACTGGGGCAAAAGGCAAGCGTTTCTGCTTGCCCAGTTCTCGGGTCATGATCCACCAGCCTTTGGGCGGTTTTCAGGGGCAGGCGTCCGATATCGAAATCCATGCACGGGAAATACTTTACTTGCGCTCCCGTCTCAACGAGGTGCTGTCAAAACACACGGGCAAGCCGGTTGAACAGATCGAAAAGGATACTGACAGGGATAATTTCCTGTCAGCATCTGCGGCACTGGAGTACGGTCTTATCGACAAAGTTATGACGACACGTAGCGATATCTGACCTGATAACAAGGAGAAAACGACCATGCCAGACAAAAGGACGGGCGCAGACGGCGAAAAACTGCTCTATTGTTCATTTTGTGGCAAAAGCCAGCACGAAGTCCGCAAGCTGATTGCTGGGCCATCCGTTTTCATCTGTGACGAATGTATCGGTCTGTGCAACGACATCATCCGCGAGGAAATCGCCGACGGGCTGGGGATTGAGAACATTCGCGGGCAATTGCCCACGCCACACGAAATCTGCGCCATCCTCGACCAGTATGTGATTGGGCAGGGGCAGGCCAAGCGCAGCCTGTCGGTAGCGGTCTACAACCATTACAAGCGCCTGCGCCACCTGGGCGACGCCATCAGGAACGACGTGGAGCTTTCCAAGAGCAATATCCTCCTGATCGGCCCGACCGGCTCCGGCAAGACTCTCCTTGCGCAAACGCTGGCGCGGCTCCTGAACGTGCCTTTCGTCATGGCTGACGCCACTACGCTCACTGAAGCCGGTTACGTGGGCGAGGATGTCGAGAACATCATCCAGAAGCTTCTCCAGAAGTGCGACTACGATGTCGAAAAAGCACAGCAGGGTATCGTCTATATCGACGAAATCGACAAAATTTCCCGCAAGTCCGACAACCCTTCGATCACCCGTGACGTATCGGGCGAAGGCGTGCAACAGGCGCTCCTGAAACTCGTCGAAGGCACTGTCGCCTCCATTCCGCCGCAGGGCGGGCGCAAGCATCCCAACCAGGATTTCATCCAGGTTGACACCACTAACGTGCTGTTCATCTGTGGCGGGGCATTCGACGGTCTGGAAAAAATCATCATCAACCGTACCGACAAGGGCGGGATCGGCTTCGGCGCGGAAGTCAAGAGCAACGATAGCCGCAGCCTTACCGAAACGTTTGGTCAGGTCGAACCGGAAGACCTGATCAAGTTCGGCCTTATACCCGAGCTTATTGGCCGCCTGCCTGTGGTGACGTCCCTGCACGAACTCAATGAGAACGCGCTTATCCAAATACTCGTTGAGCCGAAGAATGCGCTGGTCAAACAGTACCAGAAGCTCTTCGGGATGGAAGGCGTTGAACTTGAAATCCGTTCGGCAGCCCTGCATGCAGTCGCCAGAAAAGCGATCAAGCGCAAGACCGGCGCGCGTGGCCTACGTTCCATCCTCGAAATGTCTCTGCTCGATATCATGTACGATTTGCCTAGCCAGGAAGGCGTGGTCAAGGCCGTGATCGACGAAAACACTATTACGGAGAGTGCCAAACCGTTGTTGATATACGCCGATCAGCCTAAGGTTTCCGGTTCCAACTAAAGCCTGTTTCCGCAGGCCGCCGTCTCCGGTGACTTGAATAAACGACTGGCGTACCCCATATTGGGAATGGTTCTTTTCAAGGAAAACACATAATGTCGGGCACTACCGATCTCCCCAACGAAAAATTGGAACTGCCGCTCCTGCCGTTGCGCGACGTGGTAGTGTTTCCGCACATGGTCATTCCGCTCTTCGTGGGACGGCCTAAATCCATCAAGGCATTGGAAGCTGCGATGGAAACTGGCAAGAGCATCCTGCTCGTCGCCCAGCAATCTGCGGCCAAGGATGAACCCTCTGCCAGCGATCTCTACAATGTCGGCTGCACCGCCAACATCCTGCAAATGCTGCGGCTGCCCGACGGCACACTGAAGGTGCTTGTCGAGGGTGTGGAGCGTGTCATCATCGAAGAGGTGGAAGACCGCCGCCAGATGTTTTTTGCCTGCGCTACCCCGGTGAGGCAGCTTTCAGGCAAAGAAGGCACCGAAATCGTCGCCATGCGGCGTGCGCTTGTTGCTCAGTTCGACCAATACGTCAAACTCAACAAGAAGATACCTGCCGAAGTCCTCTCCTCGCTCGCCAACCTTGACGATACGGGACGGCTTGCCGATACCATCACCGTTCATCTGCCGCTCAAGCTTGAACAAAAGCAGGAAATCCTGCAAATGTTCAACATCAGCGACCGTCTCAACAGGCTGCTTGCACAAATCGAAAACGAAATCGACATCATCCAGGTCGAAAAACGCATTCGTGGCCGCGTCAAGCGCCAGATGGAAAAGAGCCAGCGCGAGTACTACCTCAACGAACAGGTCAAGGCCATCCAGAAAGAACTCGGGGAAACTGAAGACGGGGCCGACCTCGAAGAGATGGAGAAAAAGATCAAAAGCGCGGGCATGCCTAAGGAGGCGCTGGCAAAAACCCAGGCCGAGTTCAAAAAATTACGCCTGATGTCGCCCATGTCCGCCGAAGCCACCGTGGTGCGCAACTATGTTGACACCATGATCGGCCTGCCGTGGAAGAAACGCTCGCGCGTCAGCAAAGACCTTGCTGGAGCCGACAAGATTCTCAACAAAGATCATTACGGGTTGGAAAAGGTCAAGGAGCGCATCCTCGAATACCTGGCCGTCCAGCAGCGCGTCGACAAGGTCAAGGCTCCTATCCTCTGCCTCGTCGGCCCCCCGGGCGTGGGCAAGACTTCCCTTGGGCAATCCATCGCCCGGGCTACCAATCGCAAGTTCGTGCGCATGGCCTTGGGCGGTGTGCGTGACGAAGCTGAAATCCGCGGGCACCGTCGCACCTACATCGGTTCCATGCCCGGCAAGATACTTCAGAACATGACCCGTGTTGGCGTCAAAAACCCACTTTTCCTGCTCGATGAAGTCGACAAACTTGGCATGGACTTTCGTGGCGACCCCTCATCGGCTCTACTCGAAGTACTCGACCCCGAGCAAAACCACACCTTCCAGGATCACTACATCGAAGTCGACTACGACCTCTCCGACGTGATGTTCGTTGCTACTGCCAACACCCTCAACATCCCGCCTGCCTTGCTTGACCGTATGGAAGTGATCCGGCTCTCCGGTTACACCGAAGACGAAAAAGTCAACATCGCCCATCGCTACCTGCTTCCCAAACAACTCAAAAACAATGGTCTCAAGCAGACCGAACTCACAGTCACGGACGAAGCCCTGCGCGACATTTGCCGCTACTACACGCGCGAGGCTGGGGTACGTGGGCTGGAGCGCGAAGTTTCCAAGATTTGCCGCAAGGTTGTGAAGTCCCTCGTACTTAAGCCGCGTGCCAGCAAACTCGTGGTGAACTGCAAGAATCTTGATAAATATCTGGGTGTGCGCCGCTTCAACTTCGGCATGGCCGAAAAGCAGAACCAGATTGGGCAAGTCACCGGGTTGGCCTGGACGGAAGTGGGTGGGGAACTCCTCACTATTGAAGCCGTGGTTCTCCCTGGCAAGGGCAAGGTCATGACGACTGGCAAACTTGGCGAAGTCATGCAGGAGTCCATCCAGGCTGCGCTCTCCGTGGTACGTCGCCGCGCTCACTCGCTTGGCATAGAGAGCGAGTTCTACCAAAAGAGCGACATCCACATTCACCTGCCTGAAGGTGCGATTCCCAAGGATGGGCCATCGGCGGGTAGCGCCATTACTACCGCGCTGGTATCCATGCTCACCGGCATTCCCGTATGCTGCGACGTGGCCATGACGGGCGAAATCACCCTGCGCGGAGAAGTCCTGCCCATTGGCGGCCTGAAAGAAAAACTACTTGCCGCCGTGCGTGGCGGAATTGCCCGTGCCTTGATACCGGAAGAAAACATCAAGGACTTGGCCGAAATTCCGGACAATATCAAAAACGCGATCGAAGTCATCCCGGTACGCTGGATCGACCAGGTGCTTGATCTGGCGCTTGAACGCAAACCCGTTCCACTTACCGAGCCTGAAGAAGTCCCGGTTTCAGCGAGTACAGACGAGCCGACAACAAGTACGTCGCAGCAGCCTATCCGGGCGCATTAAGGATTTTTAAAATGAAACCGGCTTACCGCCGGTTTCATGTTTATCTATGGAGGAGGGATGCAGCATGAACAAAACCGAATTGATCGACGCAATTGCCGAACGGGCAGAAGTACCTAAAGTGACGGCAGGCAAAGTGCTTGATGCCGTCACTGCCACCATCACGTCCACACTCAAAAAAGAAGAAGATGTCACCCTTGTAGGTTTTGGAACCTTCTACGTGGGCGAGCGCGCCGCACGCACGGGCCGCAACCCGCGCACCGGAAAAGCCATCAAAATTGCTGCCGCCAAAACGCCGAGATTCAGGGCTGGAAAGGGTTTGAAGGAGGCCGTACAATAACGCCCTTTCGGCAAAAACAGCATCCGTTGTCCTGTTTTTGCGCGGGTGCTTAGCTCAGTTGGTAGAGCGTCGCCCTTACAAGGCGAATGTCGGCGGTTCGAGCCCGTCAGCACCCACCATAAAATCAAAGGCTTGCAGGTATTCAACCTCGCGAGCCTTTTTGTTATCTGCAATTTCTGTGTAACCGTGTCAAAAAAGCTGCCATTCGTGAAGCGCAACCATCATGCCGCATGCAGTTTTGCGTGACGGGGGATGCTCATGAGCACATCGCGCATTTTCTCTTCGGTAATGATAGTGTCGTGATGCGTTTGCAGGTTGATCCAGCTTTGTGCGTCTGTGCAGAAAAACCGCGCAAGTCGTAGGGCGGTGTTGACAGTGATGCCGCGCGTGCCATGCACGATTTCATTGATCCGTCTGGGTGGTACGCCGATTGCCTTTGCAAGCGCGTACTGGCTTACACCCAAAGGCTTGAGGAATTCGTTCTGTAGGACTTCGCCCGGATGGATGGGGGCGGTGCGGCCTGTGGGCAGCTCGGCAACGTCGGAAAAGTCCAAGTCCCGAAGATCTTCTATCCTGATTGTCATGGTGGCCTCCATTCAGTGGTAATCAACGACTTCAACGTCGTAAGCGTTTTCACCCTCAAACCGGAAGCAAAGCCGCCATTGTCCGTTGATGCGGATGCTCCATTGCCCCTCACCACCGCCGGAAAGCCTTTCGAGCCGGTTCCCCGGCGGAACACGCAAGAATTCGATACTGGCGGCGGCGTGGAGCATGGCGAGCTTTGTCCGTGCAACGCGCACCCATTGCCCATCAAACTGGCGGACGCTCAGGCCAGCAAAAAGGGCGGCTGTTTGCTTGTTGGCGAAGGTTTTAATCATTGGCAGAATATTAACATTGTTCGTTAATAACGACAAACGTTACTTCCTTCGCTCCGTGACATCCTCCCCCTTGGCCGTGCCACCATGCGACCTTATTTGGTGTGTCCAGCATGGGAAGGATACCCATACCATTTGACATCCTTAAAATTCACCGGCCTGCGCTAGTGTCTAGTTGCACAAATTGTATTAATAATATATGCTTTTCTGAACACAAGGAGGGCATATGTCTAGACCGTCAAGGCGAGTGGTATGTGATGAAGACACCAGGCTTGAGCTTCAGGCCATGGCTAAAAGTCGTAAGCAGCCCTCTGGCTTGGGTTTGCGGGCGAGGATTATTCTGCAATGCTTGGGGAATCCTGCAATGCTTGGGGAATCGCTCTGTGAAGGAAATTGCCCAAACCTGCGGAGTAAGCGCGCCTACGGTGATTCGCTGGAAGAACCGATTCATTGAATCTGGGGTCTCAGGGCTTTTCGATGAA
>Ga0123354_10007915_pt1 | contig 16106 bp, 8 predicted proteins | sample TergutLab28metaG_2_FD_97872 | JGI IMG/M metagenome (GOLD analysis project Ga0123354, IMG submission 97872) | Labiotermes labralis P4 segment gut microbial communities from Petit-Saut dam, French Guiana - Lab288 P4 | ecosystem: Host-associated > Arthropoda: Insects > Digestive system > Gut ...
CCTACCCGACTTGGCTATCTGGGACGATGATTTGAATGTCCGGAACAAAATCCACTGCTACTACGTCATGGCGCTGGGATACAGCGGACTGGGACAGGACAACAAGGCAGAAGTTTATTATCAAAAAGTGAAAGAGTTGGATGTGAATAAACAGGTGTTCAGGAAGTGAACTATAATAACTTTAATAAATTATTTTTTAAACATTAATTTTTTTATCGTATGAAAACTAAAGTACTTTTATTTGCATTTGCATTGTGTTTGGCTGCATTTTCTTATACTTATGCAGCGCCGCCCGTTCCTACTTTTACAAAGTGTACAGCGGATTTTATTCCGAATTACCTGACAAATGTTGCCGTAGGCGACTACAATAACGATGGTTTGCTGGATATTTTCTATAGTGGAATGAATAATACCGGAGGAGGGCTTACGACCTGTTTATACAAAAACAACGGCGATGGAACCTTTACCCAGCAAGACATTAACATTCCTTCATTGAATCTGTTTTCTGCAGCCTGGATTGATTATGACAACGACGGCAATTTAGATTTAATTGTGTGCGGATCAACAACAGGTGATGCAACAGGGTCAGTTACTAAACTGTATCGTAATACCGGCGCTGCCGGAGGATATACGTTTGAAGAAGTGACCACTGCACAATTCACGCAAACATCACTTGAAAAGAACAACAGTTCTCCTAATGATTATGTTGCTGTAGGCGATTATGACAACGATGGATATCCAGACATTTTGATTACCGGCGTAGATAATACTAAAGTCGGACTACTGAGTTGGCGACGCTGTGATTTGTATAAAAACAATGGCGACGGAACCTTTACATTGCAAAATAATGCACTTGACGGCATTGGAGGTTTTTATAATGCTGACGGCGGTAGCGTTAAATTTGCCGATATGAATAACGACGGTTATTTGGACATCCTTACAACCGGATATGACACCGGCGGAGAGTTTTACTTATATATGAACAACGGTGATGGCACCTTTTCGGATTATTCGCCAAGCAATATTCCCGGCGTTTATCAAGGCGGAGCTATTGCCGCCGACTTTGATAATGATGGAAATCTGGATTTAATAGTCAATGGGCAAGGTGACAGTCCGCGTTATGCAACACTTGCTTTCAATACCGGAGCAGGAGACGGCTCTTTCACTATCGCCAACAATTCCAACTTAGAACCTTTTAATGGCGGAATATGCACTGCAGGCGATTTAAACAATGATGGATTGACTGATGTAATAGCAAACGGATGGGGAGCTCTCGCAAGTACGGGAATTACCACGATGTATTTAAACAACGGGGACAAAACTTTCCAGGCATTTACAAACGATCCGTTTGTGAAAGCCCGTGCCGGCGGTTGTGCGTTAGCTGATTTCAATAACGATGGACTCTTGGATGTATGGTATTGCGGTTATTCGGATGCACCACTAAGTAATTCTATTGCATCTCTTTATTTCAACGAAGGAGGAGACGGAATTGTACCTAATACTCCGCCGTCTATTCCTACGAATTTGAAAGCCGATGTATCGGGCGATCAGGTTACATTTTCATGGGATCCTTCTACAGACGCCGAAACGCCGTCGGCAGGCATTCATTATAACTTGTATGTGCAAAAAGCAGGGGAAGCTCCTATTTTTGTTTTACCTGCCGATATCAATACAGGGTTCATTAAAGTTGCTGAGCAAATGAATGCAATAAACACAAACCATTATGTTATGACTCTGCCGAACTTCAGCGATTACACGTGGGGAGTACAGGCTATCGACAATGGAAAAATGAGCAGCAGGTTTGCTAAAAGTGATGATACCGGAATTAAGACTCTTAATAATTCGATAATAATCAGCGACAACGGAGGCGTATTACGAGTAAACACCAATGGATTGACTGCTTCCGTCCTGATTACGGACGTTACCGGTAAAACGGTTTTGAAAACAATATGCGATGGCGCTTTTGTAAAAACAGGACTTGAAAGAGGCGTCTATATTGTTAAAGTAAATACAAACACCGGAGAAAAAATTGCAAAAGTGGTTCTCTGATGAAGGTAGATTATTCTCTCTTCTGCGCTATTTCCGCAGAAGAGAGAATACTATAAAATCATTTTTATCAATAAAAACAACGGAAATTTAAACATTTTCACTATGAATATGGTTCAGAAAACTTGTTTTCACCGAGTGGCGGTTCTGTTTGCATTGTTCTTCATAACCAGGGCGGCTTTCGCTCAGGATATAACCGTATCGGGGATTGTTACGCAATCCGATACGAAAGAAGTATTGCCCGCAGTCAACGTTGTGCTGAAAAACAGTAAAACAGGAACAATAACCGATTTGAATGGGGCATATACACTAAACGTTCCATCGAACGGCACATTAGTTTTCAGTTGCTTGGGGCTTGAATCCCAGGAAGTGGCTGTAAATGGAAGAAAAACGATTAACATCGAATTGACGCTATCCAATACCCAATTGGGAGAAGTGGTAGTGGTAGGCGCTTCTATTAAAAAATCCGATTTAACAGGCGCAGTCAGTCATGTTTCCGCCGACCAGATTAGAAGCGTTCCGAATACAAACATTAACGCTGCTTTAGAAGGTAAAGTCGCGGGCGTATTCGTGGCGGATAACGATCCTTCGCCGGGAGCAGACAATACGATTAAAGTAAGAGGAAACCAATCGATTTCTTTCGGAACCAATCCGATTTATGTAGTGGACGGCGTTATCATAAAAGACAATATCAATTTAATAAATCCGGACGATATCGAGTCTGTAGATATTCTTAAAGACGCTTCTGCTACGGCGCTCTATGGCGTTCAGGCTTCTAACGGAGTCATTGTCATTACTACGAAAAAGGGAGTAAAAGGAGAAACCAAAGTGTCTTACAACGGATGGGCGGGAATTGAACAATTTCAACGCATGCCGTCGATGTTGAATACAAAAGACCTGTTCGACCTGCGGATAGATGCTTATGCCAATCAATACATGGATCAAAATCCTTCGGCTAACCGGCAGGATTATATTAATAATGTGTTGATGAATTTTGGAACTACCGGTTGTCCGTTTGGGGAGGATGAAATTGACGCCTACAATCAAAACAGAACTTCAAATTGGTTAGCTCCACTCGAACAAACCGGCTTCCAGCAAAACCATTCGGTTAGTTTTTCCGGAGCTACCGACAAATTGGTCTATTATATCGGATTTAATTACACCGACCAAAATGGCATACTGCTCAATTCAAACTATAGCCGAGGGGGAGGTAGAATCAATTTGGAGGAAACCATCAAACCCTGGCTGAAAGTAGGAACCAATACATCCTATTCCCGTTCATCGCAACAAACATTGGGAGGAAGCGCTTTTTGGACCGCTTTAACGGCAAATCCGATGATTGCCGTCAATGACACCATGCTTTTGGTGGATTGGCAGGGAATGGGACAAGGTCCTGCCAACCCGTTGATTAGTTTACAGATTCAACAATTTACCAATTTAAACCGGTTTACTTCTGCAAATTATTTAAATTTCAACATTCTCAAAGGCTTAGATTTCCGCACCACTTATTCCGTCGATATTCTGGGAAACGAACAGAATGATTATACTCCCACTACTACTGCACAATCAATACAGAATAACCAAAACGGACAGGCAACCCAATACAGAGCCGAAACTTTTAACTGGCAGTGGGATAACGCCGTTACCTTTGACCGAACCTTTAACGGGCTGCATCGGGTGTCGGCTTTGGCAAGTTTTGGCGCTCAGGAAATGCAGTCGCATTACAATAAATTTGTGGCGCAGGGGTTTGCAACAGATGACTTCGGGTATAAAAACATTGGAGCAACCTATGATAAACCGAATTTTAACCCCCAATCCGGTTGGACGTCAAACACTTCTCTGGCAACCATTGTCAGAGTTAACTACGTATATAATTCCTGTTATTATGCAACAGCGACAGTAAGAGAAGACGGAACTTCCAAATTTGCATCCGGACATCAATGGGGAACTTTCCCTTCGTTTGTCTTGGGATGGAACATCGCTCAGGAACCTTTCTTCAGTTCGTTAACGGAAAAAATCAATTTGCTGAAAATCCGGGCAGGTTATGGTATCGTCGGAAATCAAAACAGTCCCGATTATGCCTATTTATCGTTGTATAATCCCGCTTATTCCAATGGTTCTGTCGTATTTAATTCGGATGGACGGCTTGGAAATCCGAATCTGACATGGGAAAAACAGAAACAGTGGAATGTGGGTCTCGACGGAACATTTTTCCACAACCGGCTCTCATTGACTGCCGACGCTTATTTGACAAACAATACGAATCTGTTGCTACAACGGTCTTTGGCTCCAACTTCAGGGTATAGCAATGAGATAGCAAACGTAGGAGCTTTACAAAATAAAGGATTGGAATTTACCGTCAAGGCTACCATCATTAAGGTGAATGATTTTAAATGGGATGTAGGCGCTAACGTTACATTTCAGAAAAATAAAATCACCCAATTGTATGGCGACGTACCGGCAATTTACAGTTATGGCGGTTCTACAGGCGTCGATTTACAACGAACCGGTAATCTGATTGTCGGTCAACCGTTGAATAATATCTATTCGCTTAAATTCTATAAAATTGCACAGCAATCGGATATGGCAAGTTTAGCAAACATTAATTTCGGCGGTCATGTCGTACAGCCGGGCGACATTGTTCCTGTGGATAAAGATGAAAACAAGATTATTGACATTAACGACTGGCAAGTAGTAGGAAGCACAGACCCTTCCTCTTTCGGAGGGCTTAACACGACATTCGCCTATCGAAATCTGACTTTATCAGCGATTTTTAATTATTCGTATGGAGCAAAAAAAACCAGCGGACTCTACGATAGCATGATGAGCGGAACAGGCGTGTCGGTTGCTTTAACGGATGAATTAAACCGTTGGACGCCGACCAATACCGATACCAATATTCCTCGTGCATATCGTTCCGGAAGCGGCACGTATGGCGTTGGAGCCACCAGTTGGGATGTGATGGATGCTTCGTTCTTGCGTTGTTCGACGGTTAATCTAACGTATGCGTTTCCGAAAAAAATAACCAACAGCATAGGTATGAGTAATTTGAGTGTTTATGCAGCGGTTAAAAATCTCTTTCTTTTGACTCCTTACAAAGGATTTGATCCCGAAGGAGGCGACAACTATCCGATAACACGAATGTTTACTTGTGGTTTAGATCTCAGTTTTTAATGTTAAATAGAAAAGGTTATGAAATCATATAAATTATTTTTGATTGTTTTAACGGGATTGTTCCTGTTTTTGGATTCTTGCACCGACTTTTTAAATAAACCGCCGCAAACATCATTGACAGCGGATCAAGTGTTTAGTTCGGTAACCAATCTGGACCCGTTTATCATGGGTTTATACACTAAATGGCGCAGTACGCGCGTGGATCGTGGCGGATTTTATTTTATGATGGGTACGGATGAAGCAAAACAGGGAATCATACAAACACAAAATACTGATCAAGGGGCTTTGGACCGGTATGATGCGTTTCTTGTTCCAAGCAACAGTGCGGTATCCGCTAAATGGACGGAACGCTGGCCCATTGTTTCGGGGGCTGCACAGGCTATACAGGGATTGTTGAAGGTAAGCGACCTTTCCGACCAGCAAAAAGAATTATTGGGCGAAGCCTCCTTTATTCGCGCGGCGGTAGATTTCGAATTGACTCAATATTGGGGAGCCATACCGATTATGGACTATGATAAAATCGATCAATTAGGTACCGCCAGGCAACCATTAAGCGATGTTTACACATTCATTGAAGCCGATTTGCAACGTGCTATTCAATACTTGCCCGAAACGCAAACCGATCCAAGAAGGGCGACTAAATGGATAGCACAAGCGTTATTGGGAAAATTATACCTGTATGCGGACGCCAATTCGGGATTCCGCGATTATCAAAAAGCATCCGATGCCTTTTTAGTTGTAATTAATAGCGGACAATTCGGATTAGCGCCATCTTTTTCAACATTGTTTGATCCTGCGCAGCAAGGTTCGAGCGGCTATAACAGCGAGGTTATTTACGCCTTTCAATTTACCAATATAAGAGGCGATAATAACATTTGCGAGTGGCAAATGGGATCAAGAGCATTGGCAAGTATGACAAATCCGACTGCGCTAATCTGGTATTCCGGGTATGATTTGATGTTACCGACAAGCTATTGTTATTCATCAGTCGATTCGGCTGGTATTTGGGAAGCCGGAGATTCGAGAAGGGCTGAATCTATTCGATATACTTTTGACTATACCGATACCATTCCCTCTGTTGGCGTTTCTGTAGCATACGGAGGAGTTGCAACACTGCCGGCATATAACGGAGGCGATGAATTGGATCCGCACGTAAAAAAATATGAAGATGTTCGTACGAACGGATGGGGATCTTCACCCTGGTTCAGCGGTAAGAATATCGCTTACATCCGTTATGCCGACGTCTTGTTGTGTTATGCAGAATGTCTGAATGAGTTAGGAAATACGACGCAAGCGCTGGCTTATGTGAATCTGGTTCGAAGAAGAGCTTTCGGCGATACGTCGCATAACTGGAGAAGCTTAACTCAGGATCAATTCAGGACACAGCTATTGGATGAACGTATGCGGGAACTTTGTTTTGAAGGATGGCGGCACATGGATTTGGTCAGGACAGGTAATTTTGTCAACTATGTGAAAGAGCGAAATCCGTGGGCAAATGCATCCGGCACAATCGATCAACACAACACGCTATATCCTATTCCTCAAAGTGAAATTTTGCAGAATCCGGATATTACCGTTGAAGATCAAAATCCGGGATATCCCAATCAATAAATCGCAAGATAAATGAAAGCAATAAACCAACTGCTTTGTTTTGTAATTTGCTTGTTGTCTTCTCTGTCCATGCAATCGCAAACGATTGCGAACGACATTTGGACAATCGATTACAATACAACTACGAAAACGGCAAATTTTATTTATCGGGGAAAAACGATTTTGACAAATGTTTTTGCTCAAGCAAAAAACGGGAGTACCTTGTTGAAAAGCACCGATTATACAAATGCTTCTATAACAAGTACTCCTGTTTCCGATAATTTTGGAGTTGGAACGGAATATATCGTAGAACTTACGGCTTCGGATAAACCTGCCATGCAACAGGTATTTTATCTTTACCAAGATTCCTCTTATTTTCTGACAGAGGTGAAATTGGTCTCCGATCAATCCTTGTCGAGTAATTATATGGCTCCGGTCGTTACGACTTCAACCAATACTTTTTTACCATCATCCGACGTTAACAATCGAATGTTGTTTGTTCCTTATGATAATGATGCGTGGGTACAATATAGCTCCATGCAATTGAATCAAATCACAACTTCGTATGAAGTGACTGCCGTTTTTAGCGGAACTTCACGAAACGGATTAGTTATTGGTTCAATAGAGCATGATACGTGGAAAACCGGTATTAAACTAAACGGATCGAATAATCAATCCATTACGAATATCGAATGTTATGGAGGCATTGCCAACAGTTTAACACGAGACGTTTTGCCTCATGGCTCTATTCAGGGAACAACCGTCAAATCGCCGAAAATATTGGTGGGATTTTTTGACGATTGGCGGAGAGGAATGGAAGAATATGCGTTTGCAAACGTAGTTGTATCGGGCAAATTGAAGTGGGATGGACCCACGCCTTTCGGATGGAACAGTTGGGGCGGATTTGCCACTAAAATTAACTTTGAGGGAGCGCTTGAAACTTCGGCTTTTATTAAATCCGCTTTGCAGAATAATAATTTCCACAATGATGACAATACCGTTTATTTGGATTTGGACTCCTATTGGGACAATATGTCCGATCAACAATTGAAGCAATTTGTTGATTCCTGTAAACAAAACGGACAAAAAGCGGGAATCTACTGGACGCCTTTTGTGGATTGGGGATTAAACCCCGACCGATATGTGGAAGGCATGGTTACTCAAGCCTATCAATATAAAGCTATTTATCTGTATGCAAATGGAAACCCTCAAAAAGTGGACGGAGCGTATGCGGTGGATCCTACTCATCCTGCTGTTCATGAGCGCATCGATTATTACCTGGGTCGCTTTCATAAAGCCGGATTTAAATATCTCAAGATAGATTTCCTGACGCATGGAGCATTAGAAGCGGATTCCCATTACGATCCGAATGTAACAACCGGAGTACAGGCATATAATGCCGGAATGAAATATCTTTCGGATAAATTGTTGAGTTTAGACCCTGATATTTTTATTACCCAATCGATATGTCCTTTGTTTCCGTCGCAATATTCCCATGCCAAAAGAATTGCTTGCGACGCCAACGGCTCGATTTCCGATACCGAATATACGATGAACGGATTATCCTATGGTTGGTGGCTCGACAATGTATATACCTACAATGACCCCGACAATGTCGTCCTTTATTCCTTTACGGAAGGAGAGAATCGGGCGCGGGTTACTTCGGAAGTTATTACGGGTACTTATATGTCCGGAGATAATTTCAGCACAGGCGGTACGTATCCGGGAAATCCGATTGCCCAAACAAGGGCGCAGAAATTTTTAACAAATCCGGATATTAATGATATTGCCCGAATGGGAAGATCTTTTTATCCCATTCGCGGTTATCAACCTTCTGCGAACAAAGCCGCAGAAAATCTGTTTATGTATAATGCCGGAAAATATCTTTACGTGGTCGTTTATAACTATACAAACAGCACATTAAACGCTTCCGTTTCAATGGATGAAATCGGGCTTGACAAGAATACGTCTTATCAGATGAAAGAACTTTGGTCTGGCACTACAAGTTCGGTTACCGGTACGCTTTCAACTTCTGTCCCTATGATGGATGTGAAGGTTTTCAGAATAGAAACAGGCATGGAATCGAGCATTAATAATCCGGTTTCTTCTCCCGATAAATTTATTTGTTTTGTCGATCGTTCGACGAACGAACTGGAAGTTAATTGTAAAGAACCTTTTGTATCCGTTGCTGTTTTTTCTATTCAAGGCGTCTGCCTGACAAATAAAAGTGGTCTAAACAACACACAATACAGAATAAGCGTGAATAATTTCACTAACGGTTGTTACCTTGTAAGAATAAAAACAGCTAATAAAGAAATGTTCACAACAAAAATTGTAATTTAAAACAAATAACCCCTTTATGAAACGTTTCCAATCCTTTTTTTTCTTAATTATAAGTTTATTATTTCCGCTGTCGCCGGCAAATGCCGGCGACATTGCCGAATTGCAATATGGAAAATGGCTGTTGAAATATGATAAATCGACAGGCGATGCAGATTATATTCATCAGGGAAAGACTATTTTGGAACATGTTAATGCGATAGCTTACCTCGACAAAAGGATCTCCGGCAGCGATTATTCGGAATGTACGATTGAAAAAACGCCTGTTAATGATGTTTACGGGACAGGGGTTTGTTACACGATAACAAGGACAAAAGCCGATGCTCCATCGTTCATTCAGCATTTTTATTTCTATGATAATAACGATTATTTCCTTGTCGATCTTGAACTCTCCGGCAACAATGAACTGGCAAGCAACTATTTGTGTCCCGTTTCAACGATGCGTGGATATGATTCGCCTGTATTAGGAACAGGAGACAACCGCGTTTTAATAATCCCTTTTGATAACGACAAATGGGTGCGTTATCGTTCTTCCCGATTGCGTGGAGGAGTTAACAGCAACGAGGTGACGGCGGTGTATAACGCCGATACACGCAATGGGATTGTCATCGGATCGGTTGAACATGACGTTTGGAAAAGCGGTATTCGCGTAGAATCGGATAAGCCGGATAATATCTCGCGGATCGAATTTTATACCGGAGCTACAGGCGAAGCCACACGCGACGTGTTGCCTCATGGAAAAGTGAAAGGTCTTCGCATTCGTTCTCCAAAAGTACTGTTTGGCTATTTTCAGGATTGGCGGGATGGAATGGAGGCATTCGGACGCGCCTGTGCAACGGTTGCTCCTCCTTTAGCATGGAATTCCGGAAAACCTTTCGGATGGAACAGTTGGGGAAAAATGGAATTTAACATGACTTATCAGAAAGTATTGGAAGTCTCGGATTTCTTCAAAAGTAATCTTCAGAACAATAACTTTGAAAACGACTCTGTGGTTTATATAGGTATGGATTCCGGTTGGGCGCGAATGTCCGATGAACAATTAGCCGATATTGTAAAACATTGTAAGGCTAACGGGCAAAAAGCAGGTATTTATTATACCCCTTTTTCCGATTGGGGAAAAAATCCGGAAAAAGAAATTGAAGGCGCTCCGGGTTACAAATGCAAGGACGCCTATCTGTATGCAAACGGACATATCCAGAACAGCATTGCCGGAGGTTGGGCGATGGATCCAACTCACCCTGCCATCCAGCAACGCATCAAATATTTTGCGGACAAATTCAAAAAAGCCGGATTTGAATACATAAAACTTGACTTCCTTACACACGGTACGTTGGAAGCCGATTCATACTACGATAAAAGTGTGACGACCGGAATGCAAGCCTATACCATCGGTATGAAATATGTGTCGGAACAATTGAAAGGGATGTATATAACCGAAGCAATATCACCGCTTTTCCCGGCTCAATACGTTCACTCGCGCCGGATTGCCTGTGATGCATGGGCGAGTATGGAAGATACGGAATACACTTTGAACGCACTCACCTATGGCTGGTGGCTCAATCAGATATACACCTATAATGATCCGGATTATTTTATGCTGGAAAGCGGAACGGATGGCGAAAATCGCGCACGCATCACGTCAACGGCAATTACCGGTATTGTGATGTGCGGCGATGATTTCAGTCAAATTTCGGGATTGAAAGAAACGGCTGACAAAGCAAAACAGTGGATGACCAATAAAGAGATTATGGTTATGGCAAGAGAATGTAAAAGTTTCCGACCGGTCAATGGAAATACGGATGTAGCCGATTTTGTTTTCACCTACAACACAGGAAAAAATTTATACATAGCTGCATTCAACTATTTCGGATACGACTTGAAATATGATTTGCCTTTGTCACGGTTGGGATTGAAAGAAAATACCGCCTATAACTGCATGGAATTATGGTTTGGACGGCAATCACAAGTGAAAAACACCTTTCACTTTGAGATTCCTTCTAAAGACGTCAGGGTTTACCGGATTCCGCTAAAATAATAAAATACAATTACTAATTTCAAGCGTCTTTTTCTCATTCACTTATAAAATCCCAATTCTCATTCCGGGTGCGCGCTTTCAGCATGATTTTTTTCATGGAATTAACCCTGTTTTTGTATAGGTCTATTACATTCTGTTTTTCCGACGGATCCGTATTCAGGTCGTACAATTCCCAAGTCGTTTGTTCTTTCTTATCTACGTTTAGCTGGATAAGTTTCCAATTATCTTTGATAAGGCAACGGCTGCCGTTTCGCTCATGAAATTCAAAATACAGGGAATCATGTTTTTTTTGCCCCTTTTCCTCAAACAAAGTAGGCAAAAAAGAGATGCCGTCGATATTTCCGGGTTTCTTTACGCCTGTTAAGTCGCAAACCGTAGGCAGAAAATCCCAAAATGCAGAAATATGATTTGTAACAGCGCCCGGCTTAATCCGTGCCGGATAACTGACGATAAACGGAGCGCGTATTCCGCCCTCGTAAAGATCACGTTTGATTCCCCTGTATATGCCGGTGCTTTTGAAGAAATGCGGGTCATTTCCTCCTTCTGCATGAGCGCCGTTATCCGAAGTAAAGATAACTATGGTATTTTCATATAAACCAAGATCTTTGAGCAAATTAACAACTTGTTGCACGCCGTTGTCGAGACGTGTGACCATTGCTGCGTATGTCGCTCTCGGTTTTGGCTGGCTGCAATATCCATCCGTTGAATTATATGTATATGGGGTCTCGTTAAACAGACCGTCATATCCCCCCAGTTCTCCTTCCGGAACAATCAGTTCGGCATGTGGAATAGTTGGCGCCAAGTAAAGGAAAAACGGTTTACTTTTATTCTCTTTTATAAAAGTAAGAGCCTTATCCATAATTAAATCATGCGAATATACCGCTTTATTCAGGATTACCTTGTTGTTGTTTTCCCACAAGCAATCGGGATAATAAGCGTGAGCATCCGCTTGTCCCAGATATCCGAAAAAGTAATCAAAACCGTGTTTATCCGGTTCTCCTTCGGTGTGAGGTCCTCCAAGACCCCATTTCCCGATACAGGCTGTTTCATACCCCGCCTGTTTGAAAATATCGGCAACGGTCGTCTCGCCTGCTGCAAGCGGAAAATCAAAACTGTGACCGTTTTCAAATTCATTGGGCGTCCCCTTGTTTCCTCTTATATAACAGTGTCCCGTATGTTTCCCTGTCATTAAGGCGCATCGTGAAGGAGCGCTCACGGTCGAGCCGCTGTAATGTTGCGTAAATCGCATACCTGTAGCCGCCAGATTATCCACAGCCGGAGTTTTAATCACCTGCTGTCCATAACACCCCAAATCTCCTATACCCAAATCATCAGCCAAAATAAAAATTACATTTGGCTGTTTCTTTTCAACCGCTTTGTCTCTTTTAGCAAAAAGATTCGTCACAGGCAATAATGCCGCCGACGCAAAAAGAACAGTTTTAACCGACTGTGCTACCATGATTTATTTTATTTAATTGATGTATTTTTTTAATATTTCTTGCAGACAGTAAAGTTATCCTATTCCTCGAACAAAAAAAATGGAATATTCTCTTGAATACATGTAAAAAAACATTATTTTAACGTTTATAAATAATATAGCGATTTTTTACATTATTTTTCATAAAAAATACATTTTTCTTATATACACAATAGCTAACTTTACATGATTTTATCTCCTAAAAGACGTAAACAATGTATGTGATAATATAATATCTTATTATTTACTAATAAATTTCAAATTTTTTATGAAAAAAAGGTACTTTGTATTGGTTGGATTGGCGTTGTTTGCAACGTCTATGTGTTGGGCAATTGAGCCTGAACAAGCAAATTGGGATATTAATACCTATCCGTTTTGGGGTAGCGACCAGTCGCTCGCTGTGCAATCCGGTCGTATGATTTGGGGAGATTTTAACAACGATGGATTCAAAGATGTGTTCTGTGTTGGCGGTGTGGGAAATAATGGTTATGCTTTCCTTTATAAAAACAATGGCGACGGAACATTCACCCGCGTGCAGGAAGACGCTTTTACTCCATTGTCTGATGCTTCTGCGGAATTCATTGATTATAACAATGATGGCAATTTAGATTTGGTTGTAATCGGAAAGAAGAGCGATGGAACAAAGACGGCAATTGTGTATGAAAATCAAGGCGCCGCCGGCGACTACGCCTTTGTAGAAAATGAAGATCGTAGCGCCGAATTAGTTGCAGCAGCCACAGATAAGGACGGCGATGTCGGACGTAAGATACAGGCTGTCGATTACGACCTTGACGGATGGACCGACTTGGTTATTAGCGCTTCCCGTCAAAGCCCGGTCAATGGAGATTGGGCAATAACGCGAATATTCAAAAACGTGAACGGACATTTCGAAATGCAAACCGGAAATGTTACTGGAACGGAAGACGATGGAAATTTCTATGAATTAAGAGCGGGTTCCATTCATGTAGGCGATGTGAATAACGATGGCTATGCCGATATTGTGAACGTGGGATACCGAGACATTCCAAGTGGCGGCTATTTTGCTTATTTGTATATAAATAATGGAGACGGCACTTTTACCAAATCGGATTTGGCGCTGACCGGAAACGAACAGGTCGAAACCATATTTGCCGACATCAATAGCGACGGCTATGCCGATATCATTGAAATAGCCAGTGGTCAATGTAATTTATATATAAATAACAAGGATTTAACATTCACGAAAATATCAAGTACCGACAACACAAATCTTCAGAATCTCACGACAAGCAGCGTCAGCGTCACAGCCGGAGATATTAATAACGATGGTTTTCTCGATCTTTTCATTACAGGAGCATCGAATAGTATAGCGCCGGGTAGAATGTTCTACAATAACGGCGATACTACGTTCACCATGTCTGCCGCTTTTAACGGTGGAAACGGTGAAATGGCAAGAAGCGGGAGTAACAATTTGGTAGATATTAACGGTGACGGCAACCTTGATTATTCCTGTTTCGGATACGCGGGCGGCGGCTATAGACATGCGATTGGCATCAACAATCTTGAAGGGACATCAATTCCCACTAACGCAGCGCCTTCTGTTCCCGATAATTTTAATGTCAATTATTCAGACGGTAAATTCACGCTGACGTGGGACAAATCTACCGATGCGGAAACGCCGCAAAGCGCTCTTCGCTATAACATTTATGTCAAAAACAAAGATACCAATGCGATTTACGCTTACGCTCCCGTTGACACTGAAACCGGCGTATTGAAAATCGGCGGTGCGATTGTTCCGCTACTAACCACAAATTCTATTGAATTAAGTTTGGAAAACGGCAATTATATGTTTGGCGTTCAAGCGGTGGATCAAGCCGATTTAGCCAGCATATTTACTACCATTGATTATAAAATGACAGGAATATCAGTTGTTAATGCACAGGGCGCCGTTCGCGCTTTTGTCAGCGACAAAGCAATCGTTATCGAAAATACGCTGTCAACGGCTGCGCCTTACTCGGTAGTAACCTTAAGCGGACAAATCATTGCTGCCGGAGTCTGTCCTGCCGGTACTCAACAAACCGTATCAGGATTAGTCCAAGGCGTCTATATTGTTAAAACAACAGGAACTGTAGCCAAGTTGTTGGTGTTTTAAGTTAAAAAAATGACATTCAACCGATTATCCCTAATGAGATAGCCGGTTGAATGTTTTACAAGGGAACATGTTATATTTCAGAAAAATAGAATATGATAACCAAATTGTTTTTCGGAAAGACATTGCAAGGCGAGGATGTGTATCTTTTCCGTTTACAACAGAAAAACGGTCGATACATCGAAGTTTCCAACTACGGAGCTGCATGGATTTCGTGCGTAGTCCCTGATAAAAATGGAATCTTAGACGACGTTTTGTTGGGTTATCCCGCGTTGGAAGGATATCTTTCCGATACCTGCTACTTGGGAGCAACGATAGGGCGTTTTGCAAATCGTATTGCCGGAGCTACATTCCTTTTGAATGAGAAAAGATACTATTTGGATAAAAATGATGGAGAGAACACGAATCATGGAGGTTTTGCAGGTTTTAACACAAAAATTTGGAAGTATAAAATAGAAAATGAACAGGTTGTTTTTTCTTTAGAATCTCCGGACGGAGAAAGCGGATATCCGGGAAATGTGCAGGTGGAAATCAGCTATCAATTTTCCGAAATTGGGCAAGTAGTGATTTCATACAGAGGAACGACAGATCGACCGACCGTTTTGAATCTGACAAATCATGCTTACTTTAATTTAGATGGAAATGGGGAAATTTTGAATCATTTTCTCCAAATTCCTGCTGAGCAAATTTTAGAAACCACAGCATCTTTTATTCCTACGGGAGAATTGTTGAATGTGAAAGGAACGGAATTTGATTTCACCGATTTCAGAACGATAAATTTTGAAAAATTTCATAGCAATCAATTAAGTTGGAACAAAGGATATAATCATTGTTTTGTATTATCTTTGCAGGATGATTTTTCTATGAAACCGGCAGCAATCGTTCGAAGCAATTTGTCCGGACGTGAATTATGCGTTCATACCACCTATCCGGGCGTCTTGTTTTATTCGGCGGGATATTTGGAATCATCAAACACAGGAAAATTAAAAGAACGATATTCTCCATCGGATGGATTTTGCTTGGAAACACAATATTTCCCCGATGCTCCAAACCATAATCATTTTCTTTTTCCTGTAGTGACGCCCGATAAACCCTATTCGCATGTAACGACCTACCGGTTTCAATGTTTTAGATAAAAGGAAAAAACGTTGATAAAATTCTCAAGATTCAATTAATAATTAAGATATTTGCATATCATGAAACATAACATCATCTTTTTAGCAACAGCGTGCATCACAGGCATGTTGGCTTTACAGACCCTTCATGTGGGAGCAACGATATCGTCAGGCAGCAAACCAAGTGAATTAAAGTTGGAA
>Ga0123354_10007916_pt1 | contig 16106 bp, 12 predicted proteins | sample TergutLab28metaG_2_FD_97872 | JGI IMG/M metagenome (GOLD analysis project Ga0123354, IMG submission 97872) | Labiotermes labralis P4 segment gut microbial communities from Petit-Saut dam, French Guiana - Lab288 P4 | ecosystem: Host-associated > Arthropoda: Insects > Digestive system > Gut ...
AAGGGAGTTCTTGATTTTAAGCTTTCGCGGCGTTCTATATGTAATATGTTTTCTTTTGGGTAATTCCCCAAAAGAAAGCATATTACATAATTGTAAGGGAGATTTATACAGCTTTTAATCATAGAAACCAACAAGTATATTATCGCCGTATTAACAACAATATTATATATATATATACTAGATTTAACCACAATCTGCACAATTGCCATCACAAGAAAAATATATTTATTGTGAACTGCTTATTGCTGTACATTTTAAAGAAATTTTGGTATGAGGTCCTTGAAGGTGGCGACAATGCCGAAACACGTAAGAGCTGAGTAATAAAAAAAATTCAAAGATTGTGGCATTCTGCATTGGTTGGTGTTAGCAAAGATTAAATGGCTTGGCCTATTTAATAAGGTTTATCCATATCGCTGAATGGTATAATAAGAATACGAAAGACGAACTTTAGACACGTAGGCCTACTGCAGAGGTAGAACTACTCAGTGGACTCAGAAGTGACTTACCTCCACGCCCCCAGTACATCATTCGAGGAACATACTTCAATTCGAGGGTAGTTTTTGCATCAACACATCAAGCACTCATTTTCGTAACAACATACTTCCGCAGCCAACGCCAAAATTTTGACCCACCCGGTTCAGAATCATAACAGGATAAGGAGATAGTGGGAAATACTAAAGCATTACTTGCCAAGTTACTGTCGGCTGGGGAGAGATGATGTCTACTCTCCGCTGTTCAATAAACATGTCAGTGAACTACACAACACAGGCAGTGGAGTGAGCCAGAGCAACATATCAGAACAGTGAACCCACAGCAAAACACGTAACAAAACTATGTGTGAAGATAACTTCATAAATAGGACAACAAAATGTCCTGCAAAGAAAACAAAAGCAATGAAACTTGGACTTATTGTATCATCCCGAACTGATTTACAAAGGCACCATAAAGTCTGAAATGGCAATGTCGGAAAAGAAAAAGTATAGTGGTAAACAAGCCGCGAGTTTGCTATGTTCAGTACTGAAAATTGAATTTTTATATCTACATATTTTATGAGATCCACGTAGAATTTACGCGACCGAACTCCTAGAACGAACGCCAGAATCAGGCAAAACAATCACATCTATTTGTACGCAACTTCTCTTGTATTATCTACCTATAATATTTGTTTTTCCCCCCGAGTTTCCTGAAAATAAATTGCGCTGAAACATTATAATTATATTTATTTACTGCAATTGGGTTGTTACCCGGTGGCAGTGGTTATTTTACATGTAAACAAAACATGAAATTCGTTAATACTAGATTTAAGTCGGGAGGGCTACATGAGAAGCATGTAGTGGCAACTTGGAATCTTGGGAACCATCTCAGCATTTGCTTACAGACGCAGGGAAACCAAGAAAAACCTGTGTCGAGATGGCCGGTCGCAGGAACTTCCGAATACTGACTTCTAGCCAGCAGTCCGGCACTTAAAAAAAAAAACCAGAAATGCCCACACAGTACAGGAAATAAACATAAGATAACAACACACACGGTCAGCCAACAACAATTACACACAAGACAGCTTAAAACCTAGCAACAAAACACACGAGACAAATTAAAATACAACATGTACAAAAGGTAAAACACCCAAGTAAGACAGTACTGTGTACAGTTTCTTGTAATTGACTACTACTCCTATAAACCTTTTCCATAAAGACTCGTCCCCCCCCCCCTTCACTATACAGCACTTCACTTCACCTTGCTTCGTTCACTTCACTTCACTTTATTTCACTTCACTACACTTCACATTAGATAACCAATATGTTTAGTTCCGTTATTACATACCCCCTTAATTCTAGTGCTGTAATTGCGTGAACGTTTTATTGCCATGAGCAAGCCTCTTTAACAGACATAGGTACATGCAAAGCCTTCGTTCTTCTGCGATATTGCGCGGCGTAGGGTGGTAGTTTGTTGCCGGCCTTTCGGGACAGCCCTATCGGCCCCATTTTCCATGACCGAGGAGTCCTATACCGCGGTAAGATCCCAAAAAAGCGAAGGTATCGAATACAGCGCGAGGAAAACCTGAAACTTCGCATAAATATTCACTGTAAATTATAGCAGCGTTGTCACGTCCAAATGGCATGAAGGTTTTGCACTGGACTATATTGCCATTCAAGTTCTAGAAATGAACACACATCAGTCGTGTTATATGGCCATTGATTAAGGTCAGAGTTAAAGATGTCCCTTTCCACTTCACGAAGGCATACAGGGGGGAGCAAAGGTACAGCTCCACACATAAGCCTCGGCGCCGCATGGAGAAGGCTGGATAACAAAACGCCGCTGCAGCTTTAGCCCCGTAAAAGAACCTCGCTGACTTATAGACATGTAACATTCATTCACTAAACTGCATAAGACAGTCCGAAGTTTTTGTCATGAACTATACACTTTCTTAAACACCGCTTCTTCGTTGGTTTTTTTTTTCTATTAGGCACGGTTCTTAAGAGTAATGGAAGGTGTACGCGATTTTAAATTTTTCCACCTACAGTAAATGTGGTTATACTGAAACCGAGGGATTATCTTTCTTGAAAAGTAATATTTAGACACTTCAAGTGGTTAGAGTGACTGATACTGTCCGAGAGATGAGGAACAGCGACAGTCATGATATCAGCTGAAAACAGTAGGTCCAGTACTGACACTGAGCAACTGATGGTGCAATTAATTATTTACCACGATGCAGTCAGAAACACACGACTGGTAATAATGTCATGTGGTCTCAACACCCATTCCCATACACCACACTACAACAACAATTTGTATGTGTAGATATATCCACTGAATTGTACTCGCGCCCTCGTAATATCAACATCCCCCTTCGCTATCAGTAAGTTAGTTTTGGGTTTGTGTCAACACAACGGGATCATTCAAATTCCTGCCCACTCTTGTATGCATCTAACGTCAAGCAAATACCCATACGACTGCAAAAACAAACATTTTTCTATAATAATGTTGCCCCAGTGGCATATTTTGACGAATTCGGAAATCGGACTACTTCCCTTTTATTGGCTTCATTGTCGATTTTATACGCCATGGGATAAGAGACCGAAATTTGGGTTTCTGAACGACATATTTCGTGATATTCTTGAGACGTTTCGGTTTAAATCTTTAAAATATAATTATTCCAACTTATTTATAAAATCAAGACTTATAAAAGGACTTAATGAACGTGGATTATTTGTTTGAACTGCCTACAGAATACTCACAGGCTTCCCTTACCAACATATCCTTATCACATCACGGTTTATATCATCCAAATCTATTCCTAATTATGCTTGCTAAACATTTTCGTTGGTCTTTCCAAATATCTTCGGAAGGCCAAGAACCCGGAGTCATTAGTTTTTAAAAAAAATTATCCACTCTATGCAAATTCCTAATCATCACAGAACCGTCTTCCTCAACTTAGTGAATATATGCAGCGCACTAATCTGGCTAAACAAGGGGTCTCAATGTGCACTTTTTTGGAACGCTATTGCGGATTTTATGGTTTAAAAAAAAACCTTGAGCACCTGAAACTCAGCACGAGTACATTTAATTTTCATCATAAAGGAAAACAAATATTAATCTTTCGGTAAATTAATGAATGTGCCTGTCGCAGAGTTTAAGCTTATCATACATGCTAAGACATTAAACGAATCGGAAAGAGTCGGTCGCCTCATATTTCAGTCTTCTTCCACGGAATTCCGTTGTAGAAATCGAGGAAAAACATCAAAATTATCGGTGGATGCGGTTCCTTTTCCTCTCGATAGCCGGAACTAGCAGTTGCTCATAGAGCTCAAAAACGCTACAATGCGCCGAAATGCTTCATGGGAAAGCTGCTCGCTAACCGCGAGACCCACTGCGATAGCCAGACAGCTGTTAATGGCCTTCACACATACTCATAACTATGGTTTCACCGTTGACTTACTGCACTTTCAGGTGGTCTGGGCCCGAACATACACCACAACAAACACGACGGGTACTGCTCGAGAATATTTTAACATGGAATTGCAGATAATGACTTCGAGGAAGAACAAGTGGATGTTAAATAGGCAGTCAGCAGTCACTGCAACCTTAGCGTCAAACATATCTCGGGTGTCGTTTTATACCGCCTACTGCATATGGCTTGAAGTATCCAACACAGAAACGAAATAATATAAACTGGTAAACAAATAGCAGATGAGGTGTCGCTATTAAAACAGAAATATCACACATAATCCTCTCTACAGATCAGAAAATTGTAAACAAAAGAATAATACGGGAGAATGAAAAGTGAGGTAACGTCCGCCGAGAGTAACACTTCTATAGTCTTCCCTCTCATTCTTGCTATATTTTAAATTCGTGAATAATTTACAGAAAAACTCCGAATACTTTAACATACAATAACATATTTCTCCGTATCCTAGCAACGTATTTAAAATCGATTTTATAAATATAAACAATATATAGTCGAACACAACTCAATGATTTTATTAAGGTGTATTTCTTACATTGTTTCGTTCAACGACATGTTTTGGCTCTAGTTATGAGCCATATTCAGGTTGATTACTTTTCTTTGTAAGGTAGAATATGTAATTAGCAATGCTTTTGTTATTGTTACCTACGAGATCTCGTACAACATATAAAATTTTAATACTGATTCTACTGTACAGCAGTATTAAAATTAAGTTAGTGGAAGTTAATTATATAGAATATTAAAATTACAGGGTATTATAATCATGGAATGTGGTGTGGGTACTAAAAATTATCCCATTTAACTGTGCTTATGGATTCTCCATTGATGCAGTGGTTTTTTGTGACGATGTAACATAGGTCTACGGAAGTTATCGGAAGTTTGTTGACCTTCTGTGACAGCACCTGTATAGTAAACATTATGCTTTTAAAAATTTGGGTGTTTTCAATTTATTATGTGTCATAAAGTATTTAAGATCGATCATCATCGAGACATCGTAAAAAGTGAGGTTTACAATCGATATTTCCTAAACGCCCATGCTCGTTGTTTACAATCGATCATTCTCGGCGTTCAACTCACAAATGTGTTGCAGCCTTCGTGGAGAATATACGGTGCATCAATTATAAATACCAGTCATTTCCAGGTATCACAGATGTATGCAGATATTCATGTAAAGTACGTTAATTTTGACCAATTTCTAGCAAAACCGAAATGTGGCGACAAACGTTAGTGAAGTCCAAAATATTAAATTTCGCTGACTCGGTCCGTTGCTGTTCTCTGTGTTCCATACAGACGGACAGACATGTCAAAGCTATCAGTCGTTTTTCACAATAGTTTTGCGAACGCGTATAAAAACAATTAAAGATAAAAAAAAGAGAAGGACAGAGAGAATAAACGAAAGGAGAGAACAACACGGACTATAATGACATCTCACAAAACAATACCTTAGGAACGGTTTCCTCGCCCTTTTTCCCATTTTCTTGTGTCCTAAGAACAACAACAAAAACAAACAAACAAAAAAACAAAAGAATTCCCTACGTCCAGTTTTACGATAATATGGCCAAGCAACAACAAACTACAAGGCCGTGGGTACACAGTAGAGTCCCCGATGATCGCGTTGCAATACAAGCGTCGTTTGGCAGTAGCAGTCAACTGCCGTCACGACGCTGAGCCGCAGGGAGACCGCAGCTTTGACACTGACGTATAACTACAAACTTTGGAGCATCAAGACTCCACCGCTCGGTCACTTAAACTGGCACGCGCACACGCACACGCACGTACGCACGCACACCACATAGTAGTGCCTCACACATCAGCGTACAGAGTTTGTAGACTTGGAAGCGAAATCTCGCTCGGGAGACAGGTGAGTGACAGGACGATATGAACCCGGGTGAGTGACAGGACGATATGAACTCCACAATATGTGCAACGTGTTATGCGCTGTGGCCTCAACGTTTTCTTATGCGAACAGTCACATAATTGTTTCGGTCCGTCGTAAGTCAGTTAATATTTAACACAAAGCAACTGTTTTATCTGACCGCCCACATGCGCTGCAGAAGCAGACGCTGTCCCGATGTATGACAAATGAAACGCAAAATTTCGTAATCGCTAGAGTAATTGAAGAGCCAAACTTGATACCTTGTGAAGGATGTATTACGTGTACATTTCAATGACATGTTCTTACTGTAATGACAGCAAATTCCTGATATTCCTAAACAGATGGAATTTCTCCTTTATCAGATATAAATCCACGCACCAGAAGTTAGGTTAGTTGCAGAAGACACCTCGAACTGTTGCGGTTGTGAAACGAAGAGTTGTACTAGCGCAGTATTAGATGAAAAATCGCAAGGAAGTGAAGACAGAGCGAATATTGGCGTAGGGAGGGTAATATTTAAATAAGGCATAGATAAAAAGGAAATACATAAAATTACATTAAGTACATAACCAGAGCCTGAAGATGCGTGATTTCAGGCTTCCGCCCCGAAGAAGACGAGAACTGCGCTCTTCTGGGTTACTACGCAGTGAGTAGTGGAAATTTCTTGCCGACGTTTCAGAACAGCCTATCGGTCCGATCATCAGGGGTCAAGAATCCAAAAGACACTTCCCCTCCCCTCCCTCTTTGCATCGGTTTAGTACCGAGAGACTACACCCCCGCTCTGCATCGTAGTGTTACCGAATTTTTTATTGATCTCATTTCCTTCCTCCTTTACTTTTTACCCTACCCTTCAGTCCAAACTATCTTTTCCCTTGGTCTCCCGGCCCTGCACGCGGTAATTTTATCACGGAGTAGCGCTGGACCACGACCCTTACTCGCTCTTTATTTTATGCTATTATTTATTGCCATTTTCTGTACTGATCTTTACTCAACTCTTCTTTGTTCTAGTCTCATAATCTTCTTCCTCTCTCACTCTGTCCCTGCCCTGTACTCCGCTACTTAGACCTGGTATGCCAGCTTTGCACGTGGTATTTTTACCATGTAACAGGACTGGGCTACGACTTCCCCCTCCTATTGTTTATGTTTTGGATTATTTGTTTATTAATCAAATATTTAATTTTTCCTTTCCTTCTTCCCACTTTGCTCAGGTGAGTGTTCTCCTGTGTCTCGCTATCACACATGTTACAATTCCTTCTATCACGTTAAGTCTCTTTCCAAAGCTGCGATGACCACCACACTCCACTCCTCCCCCATTCAACCACTTACATCAAACTTACTGGCTGACACTACACTACTGAGACATTTCACTGCCCGCGCTCTTCACTATATAGACTCCGTATTGTGGCAACTGGCTTTCTTTTGGATTCTTGAACCCTGAAGACGGGACCGATAGGTTATCCCAAAACGTCGGTAAGAAACTACCACTACCAGCTGCCTAATAACTCGGAACAGCGCAGTTCTCAGAGTCTGAAGACGTAGACTGAATTCATCTCTTTCAGGATGGGGTACAGTGGCAAATTCTTAATTCAACACAGTAAAAAAAAAAAATTGGTGTTCCCTAAAAGGCGGAAAGTTTCTTGAAAATCTGAGCGACTTGCAACTTATCAGCACGCACTCTACTCCACAAAACGAGTTATGGTGACAACGCACTTGTTTCGTCACAAAACTCGCTGAATGTCATAAACCATATTATATGACATTTGCAAACCTTGGGTCTTATCAAAGAATAGTAAAGATTACGACACAAAGAAAGTTCTTTCTTGGGGCCCCTCCCACTGCAAAAAAAAAACTGCGTGCGTGACGCCACATAAGTACATATATTGCAAAACTAAGTACACATAAGTTACAGCCCCAAATGCAAATAACGCTTTCTCGGTCGTAATGTAGCAGCACCTTCCTTGAATACTACAGAAAGTCTGTGTAATAAAAACCACACTGAAGTACTATTTTTCCTCAGTTTATTTCGTCAATCAACCTCTACATGTTTCGGGCATATTTGTAGCCCATCATCAGGAGGTGCACTGTATATATGCAACAATTGGTATGTGTTGTGTTCTTTAGCTGACTGTCTGTTGGCCGGCCAACAGACACTCAACTAAAAAGCACTAAACGTACCAACTGTTGTATATACACAGTATACCTACTGATGATGGGCTACAAATATGCCCGAAACATGTGGAGGTTGATTGAGGAAATGGAATAGTGCATCAATTAATTTTTATTACACAGATATGTCGATATGCACGGTCAACAAAACATTAAAAAATGATTTCCAAATCAAAGAGAACCTGAGCACTGAAAGGTCTATATTAAGCGGGTCATAATCAAGCTGAACTTATTGAAGTCGAGGCTGAACAATGACTCAAATCACAGAACCTTCGTTTTACAAAGTTAACATGCGGACAGAAAAATATGGCGAAAGTGTATTATCACAGTTACTGGCGCGTTCGCAAAATTGCGAAAAGCGATTATTATCGTCATGTCTGTCCGTCCTCATGAAACACCGCGGCTTCCATTGTACGGATTTTCACGAAGATTGATATTTGAGAGTTTTTCTACAATCTATCGAGATAATTAAAAGTTTCATTAAAATCTGGCAAGAATAACGGGTAGGTTACACGAATTGCAATATACATTTATTATCGTATCTCCCTCATTTCTTCTTAGACTGAAAAATATTTCAGACGAATGTTGTAGGGAAAATCAAAACACACATTTTATATTCCATAACTTTTTTTTTCTAACATCGTGCCGTTTATGAGATAATGTGGAAAAATATTACAGAGCCGGATAGCCCACAGATGACAATATAGCGCATGCGTATTGCATGCTGGATATCTAAGTCTACAAACGCACATTCACGATATGTAATAATCATTGCTTTTCCACTGCAGCAATGGTTGCACGAACGCGCCTCAATGTTACGTTATATGTACATTGCCTGTCTTTTTCAAATTAAACGAATGGGGTTATAGACAAGCATCCATCCGTGGAACATTCTGATACACATCTGTGAAATTTGTAATGTTAAAATCACTTAAAATTATTATTTTGTAATAATAATAATAATAATATAACAAATACTAGGAACAGAGCCCTTTTTGAGGAACTATAAGTTCTTCTTGAGAAATTACTAGTCCTTCCTACGGTTCTAGTAGTCGATCACTTGGTTAAGGAATTTTACCCCCTTCCAGTAACGAAGTAACATTATCCTGAACAAGAAAGTATCAAGAATAGGAAGTGTGCTCCATAATGATAATTGTTCATTGTTTTAAGGCCGGTTTGGTTCAAATGGCAGTAGTATTTCGAGTTTTTACCGCGCCTGGTGTATTGGGGTTTCTTCTCACTAGGAAATGTCAACTCCTGTCGGGTCTGTATAAGCACTTTCTCTTCTTTCACACCCCCCATAAAATTCTGACTGGCCGGAATTCATCAGACCGTCCTACGTATATATAACAGAAAGGCTTTCTTCTTCCCAGTCACTTCAGCAAACACCTATACATAAACATTACCCTGACGATGGAGCAGTAAGTTCCTCGGAAACCTCACATAAACCAAACACTCGTCCACTACATCGCATAAGAACCCAGAAGCGTAACACCAACTGGAGTAGGTATAGTTGTAGCAAATTCTTCCTCTGTAATTTATGAACGCTTTATTGACGTTTTTTTCCAGGTCCTGCGCCTATACATCCGCTGTTCAAAATCTGTGTTTTGTGATTTATTTAGCGACGCTGTCGGTAACTCTTATCATATAGCGCTCAATGACTGTAATATAGTGAACTTCGAAAGCACGTGGGGAAAAAAATCGATTGTGGCTTAATTTAAGGAGATATCCCGGGCATTGCTGGAGAGGTACTGAGGAATATCAGGAAAAACTCCCAAATATATCAATCGGTGTCCTAACTGCATATCTAACCAGGGCCTTCCTGAAAAACAGTTTTACAATCTTATGAAGTTTACTCTATACCAAAACTATGTGACTTACTTGAACCTTGATTCTTTCACAAGTTAAATAATCCAATTCAATTACAGGTATGTATAAATTTCAAATGGCGCGGACAAAATATGGAAATCACTAAACAACTTTAAATGTTATCTTAGCGTAACGAATGTTATCCAAATCTACCGCGTATTTTCCGAAATTAAATCTGAAAGGAAATGGACAGAGAATATCCCCACAACGCGCATACTGTATTCACTTCTTGTAAACTGTGTGTGACATCTAACAATATATATATATTTATTTATTTATTTATTTATGTTTTGCTGGCCGTGCATCTCAGTATAATCTTAGTAATTAACCAACCTATTGCACAAATTCTTTTTTTTATAATAAGTTTATTATATTCCTCTACATATTTCGAGCATTATGTGCTCATCATCAGGAGGTCAAAATTGTATTATACAGCATCTGGTATCATCACACCTGTAGGTGGCCGTCGCGTGCACAGGTTGAGAGAGGACTGCAGTCCCGCACAAATTCTTGTTTTATAATAAGTTTATTATATGCCTATACATGTTTCGAGCATCATGTGCTCATCATCACGAGGTCAAAACTGCAGTCCTCTCTCGACCTGTGCACGCGACGGCCACCTACAAGTGTTATGATACCAGATGCTGTATAATACAATTTTGACCTCCTGATGATGAGCCATAATGCTCGAAACATGTACAGGCATATAATAAACTTATTATAAAAAAAGAATTTGTGCATTATGTTGGTTAATTACTAAGAAATAACAAAACAGTTTACTCTTAGCCGGGAATAAAACAGGTTTTTCGATTCCAGGAACCAACAGAGAAAGGTCATTTCTAAGAACCTGAAGACTAATGACGGTTTTCTCTTCGCGATCCTGTACCAAGATATTAGTGTGGAATGCTGAACAACAGCACACTCACAGTATCCTGCAGGTAAGGAAGAGATCTGCGAACGAAGCGCTACTCACCTGCAAAACATTAGAAGATTATAAACAAAACGCAAACCGCATAAAAAGAACTGAAATTATTCGCTTTCAAAAGAGGCAATGCCCCGTGCCTGGCTGTGTAACGTCATAATAGCATAAAACAACAATCCAAATAAGCATTCCAGCATTGTTATGATACATATGCCTACCATTAAAGATAATGACTGTCAAAAAATACGCTTATTCCATTAACCTAGTGTCTAATTACAGACGAACATATTTCTAATAATAAATTATAACCGTAAAAGAAAAATGCAAGAAAAGGGAAACTACGCAGGACAAATCCTTCCTATCAGTAGGAAGAGAGAATGGACCTTATAAAGATTATTATTATTATTATCATCACTATTATAGTAAAAATACCCTACAAAAGAGGTCGTCATAAATGGAGTGTAGCTGGGCACGAACTAAATTAACAGTCGCACAATTAGGCACAAGGACTAATAACCCATTCCCTAAAAGACTATGAGAACGTTACGCAAGGCCTCAAAATATGCGGAATCTTGTGACCTCACAACGCAGTCACTTTCAACAAAACATGGAAAACCGACTGACAAACTGGTCGACTGTTGTAAGACTCAGCTTAGTCGCGTTCATTATTTCTTTACGTTCCTGTTTTTCGTCAGGTACACACGAAGAAAAATTCAAAAATGTTTTATCAGTTCGGTTGACTGGGCCACGTTCCCCTGTAATTGGTGACCCCGTTTTGTGGCGAGTGCTAGCACATTTCTTCTACCAAAAAGACTGCTTCCTTCTCCCTTACTTGCAGTTACACGTGCAAAATTAACCAGCCTCTCGTCTCAGTCGACCCTACGTAAGTAGAACTGAGGAAACGGAGTCAACTAACCTAACTTCGGCCGAAAAAAAAACAACCAGTATCTTTATTAGTCGGACCACAAAATGAATAAAGAATCCTCTTCAAATGTGCAAGTAACCACACCTTCGATCATGCTAATACGAATTGCAAATAACAATCTGTCGTGGCCTGATGTCGACTTCGTCTTGATTTAAAGTACATAACACAGACACCGAGTTTTTCTCTGGTCTCGTGTTAGTTATCACACTAATATTTCTATGGTTTGTGCTCTGACGCCGTGTATTTTGGCAAACAGTCACCAGCATTACGGATGTATCTGCTGCCCTATCTTTGGGGTAGACTACGTGTTTCGACAGTCATTTTCAGCTTGTTCACGCGTTCTACATGTACATGCCGAGTCCGTACGTATGGCCTCCTACTGTCCTCCGCTCGTCATAACTTCGAAGGATCCTCTTTCGCATCACATAATGTTGTACAGAGTTTTATTATTATTATTTTTAATCGGTACGCCCATTTTAATTCTTTCTCCATATATGCCTAATACCCTGTAACTCCTAAAAGTTACGTATATATCTATGTTTACACCAACACCAAAACATGGCTTGCTTACTTACTTACTTACTCACTCCATGGTGCAGAGTCCTTGAGAAGCTAACTGGTTTGCAGCTAGTCAAGAAATTCCCCGCATTTCACGGAACCCGAAGGTTCATTACCGCACTCACAAGCGTGCGCCACCTGTCTCTATCCTGGACCAGACCAATCCAGTCCATATATCCACATCCCACCTCCTGGAGATCCATCCTAATATTATCCACCCATCTAAGCCTAGGTCTCCCCAGTGGTCTCTTTCCCTCCGGTTTCCTCAACAAGACCCTATACACCCCCCTCTCCTCACCCATACGCGTCACATGCCCTGCCCATCTCATTCTTCTCGATTTTATCACCCGCGCAATATTGGGTGAGGAGTACAGATCATTTAGCTCCTCGTTATGCAGTCTCCTCCGTTCCCCCGTTACCTCGTCACTCCTCGGTCCAAATATTCTCTTTAACACTATGTTCTCAAACACCCTCAGCTTCCTTTCCTCCCGCAATGTCAACAACCAAGTTACACACCCATACAAAACAACAGACAAAATTACAGTTCTATATATCTTGATCTTTAAATTTTTGGATAACAACATGGAAGACAAAAGATTCTGCACCGAATGATAGCAAGCGTTTCCTCACCTCAATCTGCTCTTAATTTCTTCCGGAACAGAATTTTGATTTGTTAAAGTTATTCTCAAATATTTAAACACTTCCACTCTCTCGAAACCAACACATGGCAACTTTATGATTACAACGTAAATGAAGGTTTCACAGCAATTCCTATCTCCATTTCATGAGATTTTATGTAAGTCAGTAATAATGAGAGTAAAACCTTACCCATCTGAAAAACATTGACAAGTACATGTATCATCCAACGTGACATGTGAACACTTTGTGTGACTGCCGCCTCCTTGTTTAAACGTTTCTAGTAACTCTCAAAACAATGCGGTATAATTTCCCTAAGCAGCATTAAATGACTGATCTTAATAACAGCACTGATGTTAGGTCTCTGCGAAGTAGGAGCTGAATTTTTAAACATAATGGAAATGAATTTCCCTCTTCAAAGGATTGCTATTTCATAATTAAGTTAGGCCTATGTGAGAATTTATAATAATGGTACCAAATTCTGCGCTGCCCATTTATTGACACAACATTCGTTTGTTACCGCATTTCAGTGGTAAGGCATAATGTTTTGTTTTTAAACGACGAGACCATTTGGTACAAATATTTTTGCGGCACCTGGTTGCCATTGTAATAACGAAATATAGGCTACCAAGACTTCAAATACATGAATATCAAGAACTGCAATTTTGTGTTTGGTGGAAGAAACAACGTGCCTTTTAACGCGTCAACTTTTCTACGACACGACGAAGTATCGGTTCGTAGATAGATATCGACGTTTCGGCAAGCACTGCTGCCTCTATCGTCACAGCCTAAGTAGTTCTTGGACTGCACAGACCCGAAATATACGGCAAAAAGCTACTCAGAAAATTCGGCTAACTCTTGCCTGAACTACACGGCGTCACATTTCAGAAGGCTTAACCTTCAGGCCATAGTCCATGTCTCATATCCTCCTGCCTACAAAAACTGCCTCACGTGCGCCGCTGTGAGCAACCCAAGACTCGCCATGCCTATTGCGTACACATTCGGCGACATTTAAGAAGGTACACTTGTTTCCAATAACTTGAGACGATTCGACTCTTTCCTATCGAAATTTGAAACTCAGATTTCTAACTTTTGTATGTATTGTGAATGTGATACGGGATTTTCGGTATATTGCGTATTGTTAGGTTAAGATATCTTGAATAATTCATCGACCACAGTTCAGTTTCCGGGGAGGGCGGAGATGTTTGCGAAAGATGAGTTGATGTAGGGTGAGGAGAACATGGGGTGTCATGAATTATGTAGCCACACTGCCCTGACGTGACGGGTAGTATGAGAAGAGGGGCATGTCTTACTCTAAATTTGCGAGAGATTTCTTTTCCTATATCAAGAGCCATAAGCGATGACATGCTACCAAGTGCTCGTGTAAGTTTAGGCCTTCACCAGGCCTATGTTTTATTTAGTTTCTGTTTATTGCGAGCTGCTTTACAGATCCAAACTTAAAGTTCCATAGTACGATTACAGCTGAAGTGATTCAAATTGTTTTTAATACCAAAAGGGTACTTGTTCCAACAAACGCTTTATATAGTCTCACATACAGGGTTGAATTTTAGGTACCCGGAAAGGCTGAAGTTGAAAACCGGCATTCATGGCACGTGCGGGTAGCCAACAACGAAAGTATCTGCTAACTTGTTTACTCTATTTATCCATCTGCACATATACGATAAAGAGGTAATTACTGCAGAAAAATTCAATAGATGGTATTTCCTATAAGTCACAAAAGATGAATAGTATTACTTCTTACAACAAGCATACCTAATCTTATAGACCAAGTCCCGGAAAATCAGTGCGCGATCTCCGTAGTCTTGCTTAAAAAGTGGTTATTTAAGACCTACATCGGTGGTAAAGAAATTATCTATTTTTATGTACTTCGAACTTCGTTAAGTCGAAAATTCCAACACCATTTTCTAGCTACAAACCATAAATTAATATCGAAGCGAAGTTGCAACTGTATGTTAACTTCAAGATATGCAGAATGAAAAATTAAAGCCTTAATCCAGCTACAGGCTATATAAAATAACAAATTTAACTTGAAAATTCTGACACCAGAAACCTCAAAACCTCTTCATCATAACGTTCACACATTTCATGTTGTTTTTTCAATTAACAAAAAAAAATTATATTTATATAATTCACATTTTCAGTTACATAAAAGAGTGCTACTGAGAAATCTAGCTTTGACCCTCTAGCACAAGCTGATGTAGCACGGCAATACATAGGCAGTCGTCACTCTGCGAAAGTTCTAATTAAGAATTTCGGTTTCGGCTCATATTGACCTTAATAATAAAATTCATACGCTCCGTTTGGTTCGTCGTTCGACACAGAATAAGTCAATCCGAAATTATATATAAAAAATAGTTCCCTGGAATAATTTAAGCCAACAGCAAACAAGAGACTGTCACTGATGAACTCGAATGCATTGCACACCGTCACCACAGAACCAATACAAAATAATTTATGAAGTCGGTCCGTTTTTTATTATTATCGCTTATTATTGGTCATTATCAATTAATATAAATTAACACAAATTACTACATATTATTATTGTGACACGATACTTGACGGCCTCTTTCATCTGTCGTTTCTTTATAGGTGGTGCAGGCCAAGCATTAATACCATGCATCGCTGTGCTGCTATGTAGTAGCGCCGTAATGTACTCGTATTATAGATTAAAGTTAGTTAGCACCGATACTGACAAGGGGCTTTCTACGGCCTCTATCATCGGTCATTTCCTTTTTTTTTTTTTTTAACGAAACAAGAGCCATCTCATTTACCGGAATTCGGCCGCCTGGTTGTGCTATGTTGTATCATATGTCTGATGCTCAAATATTTCTTCGGCCTCTCGCGTGAACAAATTCTGTCCAAACCTTGACAACGCAGGTGTGAAGAGTAGTTGATATTCTGTCTCCTACAGCCCGAAAGGCAGGGCACGTACGGTGTTACTTACATGGTAGTACTTCCCGATGCCGGGTGCCGATTTTGGTTATAATTGGCAAATTATCCCAAACGTACTTACTTACTTACTCCATGGTGCAGAGTCCTTCTTGAGTAACTAACCGGTTTGCAGCTAGTCATGAAATTCCCCGCATTTCACGGAACCCGAAGGTTCATTACCGCACTCACAAGCGTCCGCCACCTGTCTCTATCCTGGGCCAGCCCAATCCAGTCCATATAC
>Ga0123354_10007918_pt1 | contig 16104 bp, 10 predicted proteins | sample TergutLab28metaG_2_FD_97872 | JGI IMG/M metagenome (GOLD analysis project Ga0123354, IMG submission 97872) | Labiotermes labralis P4 segment gut microbial communities from Petit-Saut dam, French Guiana - Lab288 P4 | ecosystem: Host-associated > Arthropoda: Insects > Digestive system > Gut ...
CAAAGCGGGCATGGATTCTCCTTTGGCGGCCAAATGACGGCAGAAACGGCACTTACTCCAAATGGGTCCGAAAGGCCACAGGGGAGAGAAAAGAAAAAATCCCGAAAGGAGGTAACCTTCCGGGATTTTTCATTTTTTATGGGGTGGCTGATGGGGCTTGAACCCACGGCCCCCAGGGCCACAACCTGGTGCTCTGCCAACTGAGCTACAGCCACCGTCGGACCGCGAGAACTACATGAGCAAGCCCGTCCGGTCAAGGGATTTGACGCCCTTGAGGCGGGGCGCGGTTCGGGCTACAAACTCCCCCGTGTTAATCGTAATGCTCTGAGGGCTTCATGGACAAACTGATTATCGAAGGCGGGCTGCCCCTTTCCGGGCGCGTGCGCATTTCCGGCTCCAAGAACGCGGCCCTGCCGATTCTTATGGCCTCCATCCTCCCGGACAGCCCCATAACCTACCGGAATGTTCCGGATTTGCGGGATATCCACACGACGCTTCGGCTGTTGAATCTCCTTGGCATCGAGGCCGTCTTCGACAAGGGCCGTGTCCAGACCGCTCCGGCGGGCCATCTCGCGCCCGAAGCCCCCTACGATCTGGTAAAAACCATGCGCGCTTCGGTGCTTTGTCTTGGGCCGCTTCTGGCCCGCCTGGGCGAAGCGCGGGTGGCTTTGCCCGGGGGGTGCGCCATTGGGGCCAGGCCCGTCAATCTCCATTTGACGGCGCTGGAAAAGATGGGGGCGCGCTTCAATCTGGATTCAGGCTACATTGAGGGCAAGACCTCCGGGCTTCGCGGCGCGAAGATCGTCTTCGATCAGGTCACCGTGACCGGAACCGAGAACCTCATCATGGCCGCGACCCTGGCCGAGGGCGAGACCGTGCTGGAAAACGCGGCCAAAGAGCCTGAAGTGGTGGATCTGGCCAATTTCCTCATCGGCTGCGGGGCGAAAATCACCGGGCACGGCACATCGGTGATCCGCATCCAGGGGGTGACGTCGCTTGCCGGGTGCGAGTACGCCATCATGCCCGACCGCATCGAAGCCGGCACGTACCTTGTGGCCGCGGCGATCACCGGCGGCGAACTTACCCTGGAGAATTGTCCCCGGGGCGCTCTGGACGCGGTGTTCAGCAAGCTGCGCGAGATGGGGACGGTCATTGACGAGGGGCCGGACGGGCTTGTGGTCCGCCGGGGGGGCACGCTCTCCTGCGCGGATGTCACCACCATTCCCTATCCCGGATTCCCGACGGACATGCAGGCCCAGGTGATGGCGCTTATGTGCGTGTCATCCGGGGCGGGCACGGTGCGCGAGACCATCTTCGAGAACCGTTTCATGCACGTGCAGGAGCTTATGCGCATGGGCGCGCAGATCAAGGTCAGCGGGCAGAGCGCCTTTGTGCGGGGCGTGCCGAGGCTCACCGGCGCGCCGGTCATGGCTTCGGATCTTCGGGCCAGCGCGTCGCTGGTGCTGGCGGGGCTGGCCGCCCACGGGGTGACCGAGGTCCAGCGCATTTATCACCTGGACCGGGGGTATGAGGCCATGGAACTGAAGCTCCAGGCTCTGGGGGCCAGGGTCACGCGGGCGAAGGAGTAGAGCTGAACGGCTCCCGCGTCCCGGGGCTTCTCCCGTGGCAGGTCTGTCTGCTGGCCGCGGCCGGCGGCGCCTGGGCGATTCATGATCCCCTGAGCGGACTTCTGGCCTGTCTGCTCGTCATGGCGGGCTGCGCGCTTGCCGGGCGCGCCTCTCTCTGGTTTCTGATGGGCCTTCTCCTGGCATCCTTGGCGGGATTTACGTATGCGGGCATAAGGCTTCCGGCTCTGGCGCCGACGCCCTCCTGGATGGATGAGCGGGTCAAGGGAGTGCTCCACGGCGGCGTTGCTGAAGTGACCGAGCGCCCGAACGACAGGCTGGAAATCATCCTTGAAGACGTTTCCTACCGCTTCCCGGACGGCGGCACGGAGCCCTTGCCCGGGCGACTGGTCTGGACCTGGCAGGATCCCGCTTTCCGCCCCACTGTCCATTCCCGGATGGCCGTTGCCGTAACCCCGCATCCGGTGGGCGGCTTTGACAATCCCGGCGGAGAGGATTGGGCCTGGCGGGCGCGGCTGCGCGGCATGACTTTTCGCGCCTTCAGCCGGGGCGGCGCGCTTGTGAGCGTGGAGAGCGAGGCTCCCCTCACAGCGGCGCAAGCCTTGCGCGACCGCATACGCGAGGCCATTTTGCGCGGCGCGGGCCGTGATTCCGCCGGAGGCATGGTGCTGGGGCTGGTGACGGGCGAACGTTTCGCCGTCCATCACGAGGACCGGGAGCGGGTGCGCCGCGCGTCTTTGTCGCATCTTTTGGCCGTGTCCGGCATGAACCTGGCCCCGGTTGTGGCTGTGGGCTGGGGATTGGCCTGGCTTGCCGGGCTTCTCTGGCCGCCCGTGTATCTGCGGATTCCACGGCCGAAGCTGGCGGTATTGATCGGCTTTCCGCTGACCGTCGCCTATTTGTGGCTGGGGCGTTTTGAACTCTCGCTCACCAGGGCCTGGCTCATGTTCGCGGCCTGGGGTGTGCTTCTTGCTTTGGGGCGTCCCCGCGTTCTGTTGGATGGCCTGTGTATCGCCGTGGCGATCCTGTTTCTCTGGCAGCCGCTCTGGATATTTGACGTGGGGCTGCAGCTTTCGGCCGCGGCGGTGGCCGGGCTTGCCCTGCTGTTGCCGCTCGGAGAGCCGCTTTTCGCGCGTCTTCGGGGCCCCGGATTCTGGCGGCGGGCGCTCTTTTTCCCGGCGGCCTGGCTTGCGGCCACCCTGGTCTGCCAACTGGCCATCCTGCCCATTCAGCTCACGGTGTTCGGCGAGGCCAGCCCGCATCTGTACCTCAATCTGCTCTGGCTGCCGGTGGTCGAATGGCTGACCCAGCCCCTGGCCGATCTGGGCGCTGTCCTGGCCGTGTGGTACCCAAGGCTTGGCGATCCGCTGCTTGGCGCGGCGGCCTTTCTCTGTGAGCGGATGTTTGCGAGTCTGCGGGCCATGGAGGCGCATGGATGGCTGGGCGCGCATGCTGTGGAGCGTCCGTGGCAGCCGGAGACCCTGGGCTATTTTCTGCTGCTCGGCGGTCTCATCTTTGTGCGCCGCATGACGGGAAAGCGGCGCGTCCTGTGGCTTTCGCTGTGCGTGGTACTCCTTGCGGGACCGCCGTTGTGGCGAGAGTGGGATCAGTCGCGCGACCGGGTGCGGCTCTCCATGCTGGACGTGGGGCAGGGACAGGCGCTCGTCATCGAGGCGCGCGGCGGGAAGCGGTGGCTGGTGGACGCCGGGGGAAGTCTGTCGGAAACCTTTGATCTGGGCCAGGCCGTGCTGGCTCCGGCCCTCACCTGGGGGAGGCCTCCCGAGCTTTCCGGCGCGGTGATGTCCCATGAGGACAGAGACCATACGGGCGGATTCGTCTATCTCCTGCGCGCCTTCAGGCTGGGATTTTTAGCGGGCAACGGCGCGCTCCCCAAAGAGCGCGATTTCGGGGAGGCGCTTGCGGCAAGCCGGCTCACGCCTGAGATCTGGCGGGCCGGGCAGCGGGTGGAACTTGCCGACGGGCTGGCCCTTGAGGTGCTAAATCCCGCCGGGGAATCCGCTGTGCATGGCAACAACGCATCGCTTGTCCTGCGTCTGGTCTGGCGCGGCCGCGGCCTGGCGATCCTCCCCGGAGACGTGGGCAAAAAGCCGCTTGACGCCCTGGCCGCGTCGGAGACCGGCCTGCAGGCGGACATCCTGGTGGCGCCCCATCACGGCAGCAAGAGTTCTCTTTCGCCAAGCTTCTACCAGAAGGTGGGGGCCAAATGGGCCTTCATCAGTTGCGGCCGGGAAAACAGCTACGGATTTCCCTCTCCCGCGGTCACGGATGCCCTGCGCCGCGCGGGCGCACAGGCTTTTTCCACGGCCTTTCAAGGCGCTGTCGCCGCCACTTGGGAATCGCCGCAAGAGGGGCCGGTGTTCTCGACAATGAAATAACCACAACCGGGAGTACGTCATGGAGCACGATGAAATAGCGGCGGCCACGCGGGAAATCGCCACGCTGACCGAGGAACGCTCCGGCATCGAGAAGCGCATCCGCGCTCTGCAGGCCGAGGAAGACCCGGCCTTGGGCATCTTCAGGTCCGGGGAGATTCATGCGGCCAAACAGGACAAGCTGCGCCTGGATTTCGAGATTCAGTTTCGCAAGAATAAAATCAACCGCCTCCGGTTTGGAATGTAGCCGGGAGCGGGCCACCCGCTTGACAAGCTTTGTGAGGCCGGGGCAGTGAGTATTTTTCACGTTCACGGGAAGGATAACCATGGGCAAAAATATCACGCAGAAGATCATAGCCGCTCACCTGGCGCACGGCACGATGAAGCCGGGATCGGAAATCGGGCTGAAAATTGACCAGACGCTCACCCAGGACGCGACAGGCACCATGGCCTGGCTCCAGTTTGAGGCGATGGGCATACCCCGGGTCAAGACCGACCTTTCCGTGAGCTATGTGGACCACAACACCCTGCAGCAAGGGTTCCGCAATCCTGACGACCATCAGTTTTTACGCACCGTGGCCGCCAAATACGGGGCCGTGTTTTCGCCGCCGGGAACCGGCATCTGCCACCAGTTGCACCTGGAAAACTTCGCTAAGCCGGGCAGCACGCTGATCGGCTCCGATTCCCACACCCCGACGGCCGGCGGCGTGGGCAGCCTGTCCATGGGCGCGGGCGGCCTGTCCGTGGCCCTGGCCATGGCCGGCGAGCCCTACTCGATTCCCATGCCCAAGGTGGTGAGGGTCCGCCTCGAAGGCGCGCTGATCGGCTGGGCCACGGCCAAGGACATCATTTTGCATCTTTTGGGCCTCCTTACGGTCAAGGGCGGCGTGGGGAAGGTGTTTGAATACGCCGGGCCGGGCGTGGCCACCCTGTCCGTGCCCGAGCGGGCCACCATCACCAACATGGGGGCGGAGCTCGGCGCCACGGGATCGCTTTTCCCCTCTGACGCGGTGACCAAGAAGTTTTTGACCGCCATGGGCCGCCCTGAGGATTACGTGGCGCTCAAAGCCGATCCGTCGGCCACGTACGACGAGGAGATCGTCATTCAACTTGCCGCGCTCGAACCCCTGGCCGCCAAGCCCCACATGCCGGACCGCGTGGCCACCGTAAAGAGCCTGGCCGGGCTCAAAGTGGATCAGGCCGCGATAGGCTCCTGCACCAACTCCTCGTATGCGGATCTGAAAACCGTGGCGCTTTTGCTGAAAAACAAGCGCATAAAGCCCCAGACCGATCTTCTGGTGGCGCCCGGCTCCAAGCAGGTTGTGAAGATGCTCTCGGCCGAAGGCCTTCTCGAACCGCTTCTGGACGCGGGCGCGCGGCTGCTTGAGTGCGCGTGCGGCCCGTGCATCGGTATCGGCGGTTCGCCCACATCCGGCGGCGTCTGCGCGCGCACCTTCAACCGCAATTTTGAAGGCAGAAGCGGCACGCAAGACGCGAAAGTGTATCTGGTGAGCCCCCAGACAGCGGCTATGGCCGCCCTAAACGGCGCATTCACCGATCCGGCCACGTGGGGACAAGCCCCGGCCAAGACGGCCATGCCCAAAAAGGTTCCGTCCATCCGCCATCTGTTTGTTTTTCCGCCGGAGAACGGTTCCACGGTCAAGGTGTCGCGGGGCCCCAATATTGTGGCCCTGGAGCGTTTCGCCAAGGCTCCCGACGTGATCGAGGCCCTCGTTGCCCTGAAAGTGGGCGACGACATCACCACCGACCACATCCTGCCCGGCGGCTCCCAGATTATGAGTCTGCGCTCCAACATCCCGGCTATTTCGGAGCACGTGTTCGAGAACGTGGACAAGGCGTTTGTGGGCCGCATCCGCAAAATGGGCGGCGGCGTGATCGTCGGCGGGGAAAACTACGGCCAGGGCTCCTCGCGCGAACACGCGGCCCTGGCGCCCAGGCATCTGGGGGTTAAGGCGGTTCTAGTCAAGAGCCTGGCCCGCATCCATAGGGCGAATCTGGTGAACTTCGGCATCCTGCCGCTTCTGTTCGCGGACAAGGCCGATTATGCCAAGGTGGCGCAGGGCGGCCGGATCACCATCCCTGTGGCCAAGATAAAACCCGGCAAGCCGGTGGAAGCCGTGCTTGACGCCAAGACGCGCATCACGCTCACAAATGATTTGACCGCGCAGGAACTGGCCATTATTTTGGCCGGCGGCCTCTTGAACGCCGCCCGCGGCCGCTAAAGCAAGGCCAGTTCGCGTAATCCAAGGAGTTTTTCATCATGTTGGACCTTCTTCGCCGGCATTCCCAGTCCTGGCTTATCAAGGTGATATTCGGCGCCATCATCTTGGTGTTTATATTTTTCGGCGTGTACACATACCGCGGCGCGCAGCCTTCCGGCAGCGGGGTGCTGGCCTATGTGGGCGACAAGCCCATCCTCATGAGGGATTTCGTCCGCGAGTACGACGGGAAACTGCGCCAGATCCAGCAGCAGGATTCCTCCATGACCAGGGAGGAGGCGGATCGCCAGGGCTTCAGGCGCATGGTGTTTGATAATATGGTCTCGCGTGAGCTTATCTCCCAGCAGGCCGAAAAGCTCGGCGTCGGCATTTCCGAGACGGAACTCCGGGCCGAAATCGGGCGTCTCCCGTTCTTTCAGAACGAAAAGGGCCAGTTCGATTCCAACCTCTACACACGCAAGCTCGGCGCATTGAACACAAACGTGGAGGCCTTTGAGCGCGATCAGAAAAACGCCATGCTCCAGGAAAAGATGCTGGACTACGCCACGCTGCCCGCATACCTCAGCATGGCCTCGATCCGTTCCACGTTCGATTTTGTCCAGGAAAAGGCCGTGGTGGACTATATCCCCTTCATGGCGGCGGATTTCGTCTCCCAGGTGAGCGTCGCTCCCGAGGAAATCCAGAAGATGTATGACGCCCAGAAGACGGCGTACAAGCTCCCCACCATGATCAAGATCGAATATCTGGCCGTAACCCCGGGGGCGCTCTCCGACCCGAAAAGCGTCACGGACGCGGACGCCAAGGCCTACTACGACGCCAATCTCGATAAGTTCAAGCATGATGCGATGATCCAGGCGAACCACCTCCTCGTGCCCCTGCCCGAGAACGCCACGGACGACCAGGTGAAGGCCGCTGAAAAGCGGCTGAACGATCTGGCCGCCCATCTGCGCAAGGGCGAACCCATGGCCAAGGTGCTGGCCATCCCCGGTGCGCCCGCCGTCCAGGGCGACGACCTCGGCTGGATTGGCAAAGAGGGTACCAAGCCCGAGTTTGAATCGGCTTTTGCCCTGAAAAAAGGGGAAATATCGGCCCCGATCCGCACCAAGTTCGGTCTGCACCTGATCCAGGTGACGGACAAGAAAGCCGAAGGCGTCACCTCCCTTGACGAGGCCAAGGCGGACATCAAAAAGGAGATCGCCGCGAACAAGGTCTCTGAGACCCTGGGCAAGGTCGCGGATCAGATGCTTGAGGAATTGATCGGCGGGGCCAAGCTCGAAAAGCTGGCCAAGGATAAAGGGCTGACCGTCAGCACCACGGATTACTTCAGCATCCGCGACATCCCGAAGGAGCTCGAGTTCACCAAGGAATCCGCGAATCTTTTGTTCTCGCTGCCGGCCGGCAAGGCCTTGCCCCAGGTCGTTGCCGCCGGAAACGGCTTGACGGTTGACGGCATGGCACTTGTGCGCGTGCTGGACGTCAGGCCTGAACACGTCCCCGCCCTGGAAGAAATATCCGACACCATCAAAAAGGACATCCTGGTGCGCAAGTCCGCCCAGATCGCCGAGGCCAAGGCCAAGGAAACGGTCGGACTCCTGGCCACGCCGGAAGGCCAGGCCAAGGTGGAGGCGCAATACAAGACGCAGTTCAAGACATCGGAGCCGTTTAACCGTTTTGGTCCCATTCCTGATTTTGGACCGGTGCCGCAGCTCTCCAGCGCGGCTTTCGCGGCCAAAGCGCCCGGCTGGCTCGGAGCTTTCGCGGTCCCGGGCGGCGTTGTGCTGGCCAAGCTTGAGAAACGGGCCGCGCCAGAGGAGAGCGAGTGGCAGGCGCGAAAGGACCAATTCGCGCGGGGGGCCCAGAACGCCCAGGAGGAGCAGATATACCGGAGCTATCTCGGCGCGCTGCGGGAGAAAACTCCTGTCAGGATAGTCAACCAGCAGATTCTGGCCGTGCCCGCCGCATCAGGCGAAAAGGGCGGCGAGTAAAATATCACTTCCAGGGGGGACGGCCTGGCGCCGCTCCCCCCTGTTTTTTCATCCCCTATTTCTCCCGCCTCAACTGATATTTGGCCACAGCGGCGTTATGCTCCTCCAATGTCTTGGAAAAGAAGTGCGTGCCGTCGTTTTTAGAGACAAAATAGAGAAAATCGTGCTGCTCCGGCTGGGCGGCCGCCATCAATGCCCCAAGGCCCGGATTGCAAATAGGGCCTGGCGGCAGACCCGGATGTTGGTATGTGTTATAGGGATTCCCAGGATCATCCAGTTGGGAGCGGTGCAGCGCGCCGTCATACCTGTCGCCCAGGCCGTAAATAATCGTGGGGTCGGTCTGCAAAAGCATCTTTAAGCGCAGCCTATTCGCAAACACCCCGGCCACCTTGGCCCGTTCATTGGATGCCCCGGTTTCCTTCTCCACAATGGATGCCAAGGTCACCGTCTCGAAAAGCTCCTGCCCGTGCGGCACGCCAAACGGCCAGACCTTGGCCGCCTGTTTGTCAAACTGGGCCAGCATGGCCTCCGCCACCTGCCGGGCGTCGTTATCCGGCCTTTTTGTGAACCGGTACGTTTCAGGAAAAAGGAATCCTTCCGCATTGTCCGCCGCAATGCCGTATTTCGCCAAAAGCTCCTTGTCCCGGCAGGCCTTGTCGAAGCTTTCCGCGCTTCCCAGCCCCTCCGCCTCCACCAGCTTGGCGATCTGGCGCATGGTGAATCCTTCAGGCACCGTGAGCTTGTACAAAATAGTCTGGCCGCTCACCAAAAGATCCAGCACATGCGCGGGCGTAAACCCCGTATTGAGCAGATACTGACCCGCTCTGAGCCGCATATCCCGCTTCGTGAACCGGGCAAGCAGCCTGAAGCCGAGCGGATCGCTGACCACGTTCTCTTTATGCAAAAGCCGCGCGATCGCATCAAAGCCCATGCCCTGTTCAATGGTCACGGTGACCACGCGGCCGGGCGTCTCCGGCGGGACCGTCAGAAACTCGTGCGTTCGCCACGCCGCGAATGCCGCGAATGCCAAAAATAAAAGCGCCACAGCGCCCAGAATACGCTTGAGCATTACGGTTTAACCGCCCTGGCCGCATACGGCGCGGCCAGATAACTTTGCAAAATCCGCACGGCGGCCTGCTGGTCCAGCAGGGCCTTGCGCTTGGACGTCTTAACCCCGGCGGCCCGCAAATCGTCAAGGGCCTCCTCGCTGGAGAGCGTCTCATCCATGATGAGTACCGGCACGGAAACGCGCCGGGCCAGGCTTGCCGCAAAATTGGCGGCCTGGCGCGCGGTCAGGCTGTCTTGTCCTTGTGCCGGAGCGGGCCAACCCACCACAACGGTCTCCACCGCCTCGCTCTGGGCAATGGCCATCAGCTCCGCAAAAAGCGCGTCCCGGCCGCCTTTCTCCGTGCGCGTCACAGTCTTAAGCGCAAAGGCCAGGCTTCCGCCCGGATCAGAGACGGCAAGCCCCACGCGTTTGAGGCCAAAGTCTATGCCTAGGATTCTCATGACGCAGGGGCTCCGCCCCTGCACCCCGCTGGGGGGAATGATTCCCCCCAGGCTCCCTCAATTATTGCAGGGTGCAGGGGGATCATCCCCCTGCCGGGTCCAGGGCAGAGCCCTGGCGGGGGTACAGGGGGCAGCGCCCCCTGCCTACGCGTCGTCGCCATAGAGGAGAGTTCTCGTCTTTCCGTCCTGCTTGGCGTGGGCCAGCGCCCTTTTGAAGGAGCGCCGCCACTTGGGGCCTTCGAGCACAGCGGCCAGGTATTCCAGCGTGTGGAAGACGCTCTGCTTGCGGTCCATGCGAAGCAAGCAGCGTTTGATGCCGATCTTGCATGACGGGCATCCGACCAGAATCGGCTGGACGTCGTTTGAGACCTGGCCGAGATCGGCGTTCAGCTGTTCCTGCTTGCGCAGACGAATGCGGTTGAAGAGGTCCGGGCTTGTCAGCGCGCCCATGCCCGATTCGCCGCAGCAGCCGGGGGAGAGCGTAACGGCCGTTCCGGTGAGATCGGCCAGGGCCTTGCGGTACATCTCGGAGGCATTGGCCAGGGGCACGCCTTCCCATTCGGCATGACAGGCCGCGTGGTAGATGAGCTTGGCTGGCGGGACAATGCCGCTTGCGGAACGCTCCGGCAGACGGGTCAAGAGATACTGCGCCACGTCGAAGTGCGGGATGCGGCCCCCGGCAATGACTTCGGTTTCGTATCCGGCCAGGGCCTCGCGGCAGGTGCCGCAGGCGGTCAGCACGGCCTGGAGATTGAGGCCCGCATTCCGGGCCTTGACGAAAATCTCGCCCAGGGCCTCGATGTTGCGGCCGCGATTCTTGCTGTACGCGTGCTGGTAGCCCGACGCCAACAGCGGATAGCCGCAGCACATGTGGTGCTCGGGGATCACCACGGCCACGCCGGAACGCACGAGCAGGTGGATGGCGCTCATGCCGATGGCGCGCCAGAAGAGGGCCGCGCCGCAGCCGGGGAAGTAGAACACGGCCTCGCCGGTGGGGTGTTCGGGCATGAAGATGCCGCCCTTTTCCAGGGACAGGGATTGGGCGAGGCTCTTGAAGCCGGTGACCGGGCCGGAGCCGTGCAAAAGCGGGCTTGAGAAGCGCGAACGCCATGGGCCGGGCAAAAGCCCCACGAGATGGTTGCTGATGGCCTGGCCGAGGGCGGCGGCCTTGGCCGCTTTCGGGGCGCGCTCCTCAAGGTTTTCGGCGATAAAGTGCAGCGCCTTGGACTTGATGGGGTGCCCGCCCGCGCCTTTTTCCTCGATAAACGTACGCATGTCGAGGATCGCCCCGGAGGTCTTGATCTTCACCGGACAGGCCGCCGTGCATTTGCCGCAGGTGGTGCAGCGGTCGGTCATTTTGCGCAGACTCTGCAAAAGCTCCGGCGAGGGGCGGCCGTGATGCGCCTGGGAATAGTAGATGGCCTCGATGATCGCGCCGAGGCTGATGTTTTTGTTGCGCGGATGATAGATGAGCCCTCGCTCGGGCTGATACATGGGGCAGACCTGCTTGCATTTGCCGCAGCGGGTGCAGACCTGGACATGGGTCAGGAGATTTACGAGCTTGTCCTTGTCCGGCAGGGCGGTCTTTTGGATGTCGCGGATCAACTTGTTGAAAGAGAACGTGTAGGGCTCGCTGTCCAGGCCGCGGGTGACGAGTTTGCCGGGGTTCAGGATGTTTTTGGGGTCCACGCGCTCTTTGTAGGCCTTGAGGGCCGCGATCTTGTCCTCGGACAAAAAGGCGATCTTGGTGATGCCGATGCCGTGTTCGCCGGAGACCGCGCCGCCGAGTTCCATGACCTTCTTGAAGACCTTGTCCGCGGCCTCATGGGCCTCGGAGAGCATTTCGGGATCATTGGAGTTGACGGGCAGGTTGACGTGGCAGTTGCCGTCGCCCGCGTGCATGTGGTTGGCCACCACGATGCGCGTGGCCAGCATCTGCTGGTAGATGGCCTCGATTTCGCTGTAGAGCTTGGGGTAGCGGGTCTTCACGTCGGTGAAGAAGTAGTAGGACTGCACCTCAAGTTCCGGCTCGGTCAGGTCTTTTGTCGTGCGGATATGGCGGAGAATCTCGGCCACGAACTGTATTTCCATGGCCACGAACTCGTCTGAATCCGGGAACCCGGGCAGCCGGGTGACTTCCTGCAGGGCCTTGCGGTAGGCCTTGGCCATGTACAGGAGATTCAGCTCTTCCAGAAAATCGGAGAACTCCGGGATCACCTTGAGCGGGATCACCACGTCCTCGTTTATCTTAAAGCCCGACGTGCGCTTGGCGATGGCCGAGAGCTTGTGGCGGTCCTCCCAGAAGAGCTCCGCCTCTTTCTCGTCTTTGGCCACAAACGCGTCCACGCCCTCGTGGCGTCCGGCAATGGCCAGGATGTCCGATACGGCCTTGTCCAGCGCCGGAAAATCGTTGCCGTCCAGCTGCAGCGTCAGCACGCTTATGGGGTCGCCCTCAAAGCGGGAGGACTTTTTTTGATATTCTATGGCCTGGACGTATTTGGCGTTGAACTCCTCCAGGGCGGAGATCTTGACCAGATCGCCTTCCTGGCGGATGCGGTCGCGCAGCTCCACCACCCCCTGGATGGTGAGCATGGCGTTGTGCATGGAACGCCCGTAGAACTCAAGCACCAGCACCCTGGAATGGGCGAGTTTCTCATAGCAGATGAACGTGGCCTCGGTGATGATGCCGTCCACTCCTTCCTTCTGCATCCCCGGCAGCCCGCCCAAAAACTTGTTGGACACGTCCTTGCCGAGCCCCGCGCCCCGTATCTCGCCGCCCCTAAGCTCCACCGTGTCCAAAAGCGTCCCGTCCTGGCTCATGATCTTGAACACGGCCGTCTCGTGGGGGAGAATCTTGTGCCTGGGGTGGTTCTCCCGCAGTATCTCGATCACCTGGCCGTCCGGCGTGACCATCTTGTAGGAGAGCAGGTTGTCCAGCGTGGTGCCGTACTCGAAGGCGTAGGGCCCGCCCGCGTTCTCGGAGATGTTGCCCCCAATCGAGCTTGCCGCCTTGGAGGCCGGGTCCACGGTGAACAGGAGTCCCTCTTGGCTTGCCGCCTTGATGGCCTGCAGAGTGATGACCCCGGCCTGCACGCTTAAGGTCTTTTCCGTGGGGTCCACCGAAAGAATGCGTTTCAGACGCGTGAGCGACAGAACAACCGTGCGGCGTCTGGCGGGAACCGCTCCGCCCGTGCAGCCCGATCCGCCGCCGCGCGCGATGATGGAAAAGCCCATCTCACCGGCAAGCTCTACGATGCGCTGCACGCCCTCTGTGGTGTCAGGAGCCAGCACCATAAGCGGCAGCTCCATGCGCAGGTCCGTGGCGTCAGTGGAACACTCCACCAGGTTGTGCGGACCGTCCAGAATGGCCGTGTCGTCCAGAAACTCCGAGACGCGGTCCTTCAAATCCGCTTTGAACGCCTCGTCCGCGTCGAACTGGGTCCAGAAGTCCCGCACCGCCGTGGCCAACCGGCTGGAATACTCCCGTGTGAGGAGCGTCGCGGACTGGCTTAAGAGTTTGTCCACGGATTCGCGCACGTCAGAGGCATTGACGAACGGATTGTAGCGCACCAGAAAGAGCTCGCCGGCCAGAGCGACGGCGATCTCCTGGACATCCTCCGGCCAGCCTTTGAACTCGCGGGGGCAGATGCCGAGCACCTGGGGGGCCAGACGCGTGAGCGGAATGGATATATGGGGGGTTTTTTCAAGCATAGTCGAAATACCGCTGTTGAAGATGGCGAAACAATCTCTCATAGTACCGGCGCGGGCCGTTGGCAAGGCTTCCACTGCGCGGTCAATCCGGGCATACACGGGCAATGCGTTCAAAGCCCCCCAATTTCCCCAATTCTGTTGACCCGGAAAAAGAAAAGCGAGGGGCTGCCCTGTCTTCCGTCGCGGCCGCCCTGTTTCTCGTCCTCGTAAAGCTTGTCGTGGGCCTTGAAACCAATTCGCTCGGCATCTTGTCCGAAGCGGCCCATTCGGGCCTGGACCTTCTGGCCGCCGGGATCACGTATTTCGCGGTGCGCTACGCCTCGGCCCCGGCCGACCCGCACCATCCCTACGGCCACGGCAAAATGGAGAATCTGTCCGCCCTGGTGGAGACTATTCTGCTCCTTCTCACCTGCGTCTATATCGTGTGGGAGGCCGCTCATAGGCTTTTTGTCCGGCCCGCCGAGGTGAGCGTCCCCTGGTGGAGCTTTGGGGTGGTGATCGTGTCCATCGGCGTGGACGTCACGCGCTCCCGGATGCTCAAGCGCATGGCTAAAAAGCACAAAAGCCAGGCCCTGGAAGCGGACGCCTTGCATTTTTCCACGGACATCTGGGCCTCGGCGGTGGTTCTTTTGGGGCTTGCCTGCGTGTGGGCGGCCGGGATGCTGCCTTCCGGCGCTGCGCTGCGCCCCATCCTTGAGCGCGCGGACGCGGTGGCGGCGCTTGGCGTCAGCGTTATCATCGTGTGGGTGAGTCTGCGGCTTGGCCGGGCCGCCGTGGAGGTGCTGCTGGACGGCGACGCTCAAGGCGTGACCAAGGACATCCGGACGGCGGCGCTTGGCGTCGCGGGGGTGCGCGGCGTGGCGCAGGTGCGGGCCAGGCTCTCCGGCCCGGCGGCGTTCGTGGATATTTCCGTGGAGATAGCCCGCGAGACCAGCTTTGAGGGTGCGCACGGGATCGGGGACAAGGTTGAGGCGGCTGTGCGCGCCGTGCTGCCCGGCGCGGACGTGGTGGTGCATCTGGAGCCGGTGGCTTGAGGTGTTATGGTCCGTCAGCATTTCTTTGTTCCGAAAAGCGCGCCGTTCCTTGAAGTGAGGACAACGCTCGACAGCGCGTTACCCTATGCGGAACATTTCCACTCCGCCTTTTCGCTGGGCCTTCTTCTTGCCGGGAAAACATGCGTTTCTCTTGAAGGGGAAAAGCATGTGGCGGAGCAAGGCGACATGGTTCTGATAGCTCCGGGGCGGGCGCACAGTTGCAACCCTGTCGGAGGCGTTTTGCGAAGCTACCACATGCTCTTTATTGATGAGACGTGGTTTTGCGAGCACATGGAAGCCGTCCTGCAACCGCGGGGCGGCATAGGCGTGCGCAAGCCGGTTGTGAAAGATCCCGCCCTGTTCGCCGAAGCGGCGGCCCTGGTCGAGGCGCTGGGCTCCGCCGGGCATGACGCCGGAACCGCGCTGACGGACGTGCTCCGGAGGCTGCACGAGCGGCACGGATGTTTTGCGCCGTCCGCGCATCCGGACGTATCCGGCTTGCCGTGGTCCGCCGAAGAGTGTTGCGCCGCGCCGTCTGTTTCCCAACTGGCAAGAAACGCGGGACTGCGGCGCGAGAGCTTTTCCCGCGCCGTCCGCCGGAAAACAGGACTTCCGCCCAGCAGCTATCTGCACTGCCTGAGGCTTGAAAAAGGACGGCGGCTGTTGCGGCAGGGCAGGAGCATCGCGGAGGCCGCCGCGGCCTCCGGTTACGTGGACCAGAGCCATTTTCACCACACGTTCGTCCGGTTCTTTTGTGTCACGCCGGGCCGCTATCAAAGGTCACATCCATACAAGAAGTAATCCGCGCAAGCGGGTATCGTCGGTCCGTAAAGGAGACGACACCTGATGGCGCATGTTCTTTCTCAACTCGTTCCCGCATCATTCGCCGCCCTGGCCCTGGCGCATTTTTTAGCACTGCTCAGCCCCGGCCCGGACTTTTTTCTGGTGGTCGGTCATGCCGTCCGCCGCCGTTTGCGCGGCACGGTGTTTATCTGTGCGGGCATTGCCTTGGGCAATGCCGTGTACATTTCGCTGGCCGTGGTCGGCTGGTCCGCGGTCAAGCACTCCCCTGTCCTGTATCGGTGCATGGAATTGGCGGGAGCGGCCTACTTGATCTGGATGGGGTGCATGCTGTTGCGTTCAAGCAGACATGCCGCGGAGTTGTCCATTCGGGAGGCGGCGCGGTTGTCCGTAGGCGGGCAGCTGCTTGCCGGTCTCGGCTCCGCCCTGTTGAACCCAAAGAACGCCGTTTTCTATCTGACCTTGATGACGGTGATCCTCGGACCTGACGCCACACTTGCCCAGCAAATATTTGCCGGGGCGTGGATGACGTCGCTGGTCTTTACATGGGATGCAGGGGTGGCGGCCGTCATTTCCCTTCCAGGCGCGCAGCGCATGTTGCGCAGAAGGATTCCGCTTATCGAGGGGATCGCCGGGGGATTTCTCATTCTTCTCGCTGTTTCGCTTGCCGTTCTCCCCTTCTTTAAAAAATAAGGGAGGCGCCAATCGGCGCCTCCCTGGAATCGTCGCAAAGCGTGGGACTATTTCTTCTGGAGCGGATCGTCGCCGGAAGCGGCGCGCTGCATCTTGACCTCGACCTTTTCGGTCAGGCCTTCGTAGTAGGCGCGCAGGATCTTCAGAACCTC
>Ga0123354_10007921_pt1 | contig 16102 bp, 12 predicted proteins | sample TergutLab28metaG_2_FD_97872 | JGI IMG/M metagenome (GOLD analysis project Ga0123354, IMG submission 97872) | Labiotermes labralis P4 segment gut microbial communities from Petit-Saut dam, French Guiana - Lab288 P4 | ecosystem: Host-associated > Arthropoda: Insects > Digestive system > Gut ...
AAAAGATTTTTATAACAACCTTAAGGCAATACCTAGTAAGTAAATCCCTCTACTCCCTAGATGAATTTCTAAATGACTAATACCCTCATGTAAGATATAAGCCTCTACTGAAATGTGGATTATAATAACACGAAATTACATACTATAGTTTTACATTCCATACTGTGTTGTATCTTTGGTATGCTCTCAATTTGTTTGCCCACTGTCTAGTTCTGTCCGCTATCTTATTTGTTTAATGTATCACACTCAAAGACGATTGGCTCCTGTAAAATAATATTCAGATTAACTATGTTTCATATCCAAATACCCCTTGGGGATGTCAGGAATCGATAAAATGTATGTGTGTATGTATGCATATATGTGTGTATGTAAGTAGACAATCCAAATAATCTTTGGACAGACTTAGAAAGCATGGGCTAAGGACAAGATGTAATTTCAACTTTCATTCCAATAGCAAACATCACAACTGCTCCAAGCAATTACTCTGTTGTTAAATATAAAACAGTCTACCCAGCAACATTTTAAACCTTAGGGACGATGGGAAACAATTTAAAAATGATATTTTCTTAAATAACATGTTTCACTCTGTCAAAGACTGTTTTGAGGTTAGCAGAGACAATTAATTCTATAAATCATTCTTGTTGTAATGTATATTGTATTACTTTGTTATTATGCTTTGCACAATACTGTATTGGAGATTGTAGCTTTGATATTTGTTGATTTGTATTGTATTGTCTTGTTTTGTCTGTATGTAGTGTCTTTCTCTGACAAGTTTCATGTCCGACTGTTGTACAACAGAATTATGGACCGACGAAATGATATATGTATGTATCAAGCACTAGCTAAGAGAACATGTGTGCCAATCAAACTTACCCCTGCTTAATATCATTAATGAAATTACATATCTTTTCGTCCGTATTACTTGAAATATTTTGCATATTTGTAGCTGATTTATTTTTATCAGTTTTGAAAAATACAAACACCGCCAGCCAGCAACTACCTTCACATGTGTCTGACGATCTCTTAACCTCAATGCTGCCAAAGTCTCAAACTTCCCTATCGAAATGCAATAGCCTGCAGTTAGAACAAATATTTGACACTGACGGCGGCAACGAAACGCATATGTGAACGTGTCACTTATTCTTTCAGCGCTACATGCCACAGTTTCGACAGCTTAATTTACACTAGTAACCATTTAGTCAGCTGAATTCGAAGTTCATTTCAAAAATGCAAGGGTGAGATTTCTAAGTTGCCCATACGTCCCATGTGTTTACCGCTGATATGTGGGTTACGATGTGCATTAGTGGTTATATGCTAGAGGGTAGAATGTGTGAACATCTCTTAAATACGTTATTTTGAAATTAAAATAATATGAATGCTTGGTAGTTTAGTATTATAAACATTGTTTCTCAATTTGGATTGTTTTTATGTCGCCTATTTGCATAGGTTCGGAAACGTTACTGAATAGATCCTCCGGCACGTGTCATGGAGAGTGTAATCGTTACAGATCCTTCAGACTTACCAGTTTAAAAATATTTTTGTTGTTGCCACGTATGATACCAACAAATACAGGCATTATGTGCAATGGTTTTACTGTGTTTCGTCCCCGTCATTCTGTGCTGTGTCTCTCTTCGCCACTAAGTTTGGTCACCTGTCGTCTCGGCGGGTTAATTTGGTCACGTGCTAAAGTTTTATAGCAGACCTCTCATAATCTTGTTTAGCTTAGAATGGGAGGGGCTTGGCTTGTGCTTTTAAGGAATTGAGTTTGTTTGGGTTGAAGCTGCTTTCGTCCATGGCTATGAGTCGGTTAGTTGGCTGTCGTGTGCCACGGAGGCACGGGTTTTAGACCAAGCCACGTTTTTCTCTCAGTACGTACTTTTTACACTGTCCGTATTATTCAACCAGTGCTCCGTTCTCTTATTCATCTACCACCGATGCTATATAATACCAGCAATTAACAGCGTCATTAAATACAACAATTCTCTCTTCCGTGTACACCCCAGAACAACAATAATAATAATACTCTAGCTAACTTGGAGTTGGTCACTTGTTGACCCGTTTCTGTCTCTCACTTCTAGAAGTTCTTTAATGGTCTCCCCTGGTTTTTTCTGCCTTTTGGTCTGCATTTTTATCTAATAATAGTAATAGCATCATTTTTAAATTGACATAATTTAAGTACTTGGAAATGGCAGTACTAGATCACATTATATTAATTCAGTTATATTTTTATTGTCTGCACCCAACCATTGAAGTATATGAAACTGCAATTCGCCCGTCGTGCTATGTCTGTATGTAGATTGGTTTGTGACGTGGACTGAGAGTTTTGTACAATAGTGCTGGGAAAGATATTTTGAGCCAAAGAGGACTGATACAACCAAGGACTGAAAGAAGTAATGTAATGTGGAGCTTCATAATTGTTATGTTTTACCTAGTGTTGTAGGTTGATGCAGTGATGGATGGATGGAAGGGTGCAGGCATGTAGTGTGCTAGAGGGAAATGAGAAATACATACACAGTTGTGGTCTGTAAATGTCAGGAGAAGAGACTGCCAGGGAGACAAGCATAGATGAGACAATTTTAGTATTGATCTTAGAGATGTAGTATGTAAGTTTGTGTATTCTCTACAGTGATAGGCTTTTTAAACATACCTTGAGTGTGTTTATTCAAGCTTCATTTTTTTGTTTGCAACATTACTTGTGAAGTTTTACCATTCTCATTTCTGTAATGTGTTTTGATGCTGTTTGACTTTTGTCTCGTGACACATATTTCAGACATACAGAATAAAAAAGACTGTCTTTAATAATTTTTATGGCCCCTGCAGATGTGTTAATACAAATGCTTTGTATGGTAAAACACAATAAGAGATAGCTGTGTCTTTTATTATTCATCACAATGTCATAATAGTCCATTAAGCTGTATAGTCTCCTAACTATTGAATCTAAAAGCCTGCATTTATTTGCAACAGTTGTGTGGATCCCTTTTAGTGTCTTACTTTTGTGTTGCAGTCATTTTCAGAACCACATGCCTGTCCAATTGTCATGTTGCCTGCGAAACAGAGGAGCATATTGTTGGCAAAGGGGATTGCCATGGAATCACACAGAAATGTGAATTATGTGTCAAGGCTTTTCCAGCCTCAAAACTTTGTTCCTAAAGATAGCCAACTGAAGAAAGAAGATGGTCTGTCCAAGAGCCAGAAGGTGGCTTTATTTGTTTTACTGCAATTGTACTGGATCTTGCCTGAGCATTCAGAAATTAATCACCTTAAAAATAGTTGAAACTCAAAGGTCTATGATTGTGGGCACAGTTGCATTGCATTCATAGCTCTATCAGCATGATTCATCCTTTCACATCCAATTTCTCCAGTGTACCTTGATAGGATATTTTCTTCTTAGCTCTTTAGTCTCCCATGTACACTCATCCATTGAGGTTTTCCAACCAAAACTTTGTGTAAATTTTAGTTTATATACCATATCACATCCATTTGCAATTTAAATATAAAAAAGACCTAACTCACATACATCAAAATTAAAACAATAAAATATTGTATAATATATTGTAATGTAAAATATCAATACTAATAAAAACAGATAGGTATGACAACTTGGGAATTCAGCTGTATTTTAAAAGATTTGATCTTGTCCAACTTTTTTATGTGATCTGTCTGCTCATTTGATTCTTGTATATATGATCCCTCCTACAATAAAATGAAGCATACAGCCTCCATGCATGGTAGAAACATCAGTGGCTTGGCATTCAGTGAGTAACATGTATGTTTGTCAAACTTGCAAACATTATGCAGCATCTGATATTGTTCACAGGTTCATCCGTCATTTTATGACTGCAAAATGTAACATGTCTGAAATTTGACAAGAGTTTTACAGTATGCATTACAGGAGGTTTATACCGAAACCTGCCAATGAAATTTAGGGTTAAGCAGATCCTTCTGTGTACATGTCAAACACAAAAGGTGTAATGGAAATGTTTTTAGATGTACGTTGAAGTGGCATGGCTTGGATTTGGTGTTGCTGTACCTATTGTATGTATATTCAGGGTGGTTTCAGTGCTGACTGCAGCCACTGCTCTCTTGTTGCAGCTGATGCAAGATTTGGGCGTGATTCATCAGGCAAGTACTGGAGTATTCCACTTGCTTCCACTTGGTGAACGTTCCCTGCGGAAGTTAATCAATATTGTTGATGATGAGATGAGTAAGATCAGTGCACAGAAGTTACTGCTGCCTCTTCTGACACTTGGAGAGCTGTGGAAAGTTACAGGTATGACCAGGTGTGAACAAGTTTTAACTTTTAATTCTTTACTAATAAGTGAAAGGACTTTTTCCATTGTTTTAAAAAAACATACACCACACTGTACACATGACATTTCAAAAGCTACTGCTTTCCTCCTTGGGTGAATATGTTCCCTATGCATATTTTTACATGATATGTAATGCTAAATACAGTCATTATCTTAAGTGTTGTTATAAATTCAGATGAAAATATCTTCTACATGTGCCAGTTTAAAACTGGAAAAGAGTTCACAAATAAGAGAAAAGGTTTGGAGCAACAGGCACCATTTTAGATACTATGATAACACAGCAGACATGTTTTTCTAAGGGAATAACTGACAAAATGGGTGCCAGATTGGAGACATCCAAGAAAATTGTTGGTTTGACATGCACAACAAAGAGGTGCATGTGCATCATATTGCCATGAAATACAAAAAACTGGTACATTTTCATCCTCAACATAACTGTCATTCACAAATAGTCTGACACAGAATGTCAAGCAAAACTGCATTTTATGAACTGGTACCTTCAGGGGTGTTTGGAGGAGAAATTGACTCCATACTGGTTCTGTTTAGCAATGAAGTTTGGTTTCATCTCAGTGTAAAAATGCTTAAAGTAAGAGTTATTGGTTTTTATGTGCATAAACTACCATGTTAATCCATGGAATGCAGGTACATGAAGGGGCTCTGTGTGTGTGTGTGTGTGTGTTATGAGAGCAACTACAATCACTGGGCCAATTTTTTCTTGAAACCATAAATAGACACATTTTGACACCACTGTTTGAAGGCCTATCTGATTATTAGAACGTATACCTTTTCTTTAGCAAGAACGTAACAGCTCACACCACACAACATTACCAGCTCTGTATCTAGTTATGGTGAGTAAGGACCTGATATTAATTGCAGTGCATTAAACTGAAGCACTGGCAGTACAGTGCAAGAGTGGCAATCTCTGCATTGTCTACCATCAGTTGAAGTGGTTGGAGAGTAGAGGGATGCATGTGGACCTTTTAAGAAATGTCTGTATTATGTACACTGTGTAACAGGATGTCATGTGGTGTTCATGTTGGCTGTTTATACATATGTGGAGCTATAAAAAAAGGAGCAATAGTTAATATTAATAAATAAATTCAAAGAATGTGCCACATGTCAATCATTTTTTCACTCTTCATAGACAAACACATAAGGAACCTTATTGAGTTCTGATTATGACTGCAAAAGGGTTCTGATATTCTTTCAGGTCGCTGGGAAGCTGTAGGGAAAGAGCTGTTCACTCTGAAGGACCGCCATGACAAGGAGTTTGTGCTTAGTCCAGTAGGTAAACAGACTGAAGCCAGTTATATTTTCAAGCTGCAAGATATGTTCAGTGTTCAGGTTTTGTTTACTCGACAAGAGATAAAATGAAGGATTGAGTATTTTTGAAAATGGTAGGTGACCAAAAGTGAAATTCTGAAACAGAGTATGACTTCTAATATATATTTACAATACACCTTGATTATACTATACTATACGCCACCACCACTGCTGCCATCCTGTGGCCATTGATGTATGCTGTTTGATGCCCTCTTCTTCCAGATATGTTTATTAAGGTCACAGTTTAAAATTTTCTTAAGTATATGTGATAATATTACAGACTGACCCTTTCTGCTTATTCACACATGTCCTTGGTCTTTGTTTTTGTTGATGCTTAATGAACATATATGTGATATCAGGATTTTCCACTTTCTCTGGGTGTTGCAACAGCCCTATATAATATTCTCCTGTATTAGTATGAACGCCTTTTCTATATCTGCTGTGGGAGGTTCCAGCCACTGCTTTCAGAAAAGGATTCTTTGTCACTTCCTACCTGTGTCCAGAATCCAGTAACAGCTGGAATCACCACTATACTGTCAGATCGCATTGGACTGTAGTGCCGAAAAAGAAGAAGAAGAAGAAGAAGAAGAAAAAGACTCTACTGTACCATAACTTCCAAAGCAATGTTTTCTTCTTGTTCCATATACATACATATATATATATATGAGCTTATGTAATTTTATATTAACATCAACCTCTTTGAAATCAGGTGCTTTCAGGCTGCTTTGTGGCATAAACTGGTTAAAATTCATTGTTTTTCACCTTTTGATGATGCACAACAGCCCGGAAGCACTCATTCAAGAAGCATTGCAATGAAAATCTGAAATCTCATTTATCAAACAACCATACTTTGACCAGCCTTTTATCTTATTTCATTAGAATTATGTACAGTAAAAATGGATTTTACATTTCTGCAGGGACCATTTAAAATGAATGAAAAATCAAGGAAATGAAAATTTATGTAACTACAAAATTAAATACACTGAATATATACAGCATTATATTAGAAATGTGATTTGTTGAAAGTACTGCATTAAAAATGTAATCTAGTTCCTTCTTCCACATGTGCGTTAAAGTATGTTGCTGCTTCTTTCCTTTCCGCTGAACTCTGTACACCTTGTTCACATTTCTTGTAAGGGCAGCCATTGTGTTATCATTGTCATCAAACTGTAGGCGGTAGTCCATCACAATGTCATTGCCTTCCAGTTCTGACAAAAACGTTGCTTGAGGTTATTTCTAGCAAAGCAAAGTTCTCTGGTGAAGAGGCAACTGCTTCCTCTACATGAGGGCTGGTGAATCTATGGCACACGGAACAATTTGCGTGGCATGTGGCATTCACTGCTGCCCCATTTTTTTTTCTTATGCCTGACCAGGTCTGTATTGTATAGAATGTGTGTATATAAACACATATCGGACTGCATAGAGATTTTATATAAATTACCATTGGTACTATATAATATGACAAGTGAAACATTTCTACACAGATCTGGAGTGATGTGAGGTGTTTACCAGATAATTGTCATTGGGGTGCCAGCCTGGCTGTGACTGGGCAAATACATGACATTGGACAAAACATTTTACAGTCTTTGTAAAGCAGGAATTAGTAGCAGTTTCAGTCACTTCAAGATTTTCTTCCTTATCACATTCCTCAAAGAGGCCTTTATAAGAAGTTGAGTAATTATTAATGCAGTAGTTAATAACAATTATGGAAGGCTCCAAGACATTATTTTGCTCTTCAGAATTCTCATGGGCACGTGAAAGAATTTATTCAAAATTTATAGACATTGTTGGCATGCGCCCTCAAAAAAGTTTGTTAGGCTGGCTCTACACAGTATGTACACACAGAGACTCATACTGGCCTTGAACTCATGCCATATGTGTGTGATTTGGTATTTCTTATTCTATTTCCTGGAAACAACCTGAAACAGTTTTGAGTCATATTCATGTTTATCAGCTATTCCTTGTTACCTCTGCCTTCAGATGTTTGCCCCTCAGACCTTGTACTTTACTGCTGTGTTGCTGTGGTTAATCATCATTAGTTTAAAGTTGGCATCTTAACTCTGCCTTTTCCCATTTTTAATTTGTTACCAGCATGCTGAGTGAAGTAGAATGCCTGCAGAGCCTCTCTTCTTGCTTCCATTTACATTTGTGACAATTTAGCAGTATGTGTCTTGGTTTGGCTCAGCACGGTCTGTTTTAGCTTGGCATGGCCTTGTACTGTGCTGTGTGTTTGAATTCAAGTTGACCACAGATGTCTGAATGCCAAATTTAAGGAAGAAATGTCATCTTACTTTCTGGTACATACATTATTTAAGTTGAAAGAAACATGCCAATTTATGTTCAATTGAAACATGAAATTGAGGAATTAAGTAGAAAGTACAAACATATATTCCAGGAAAATACAACACGGTTGTTACTACAGTTGTGGCCAGACCATTAAAAATGTATATAGAATTTAAGGAAAATGTAAATTCAGGGAATGTAAAATCCATGTTTCACTGCATACGGTAATTTGCCCAGAGTTTGCATTTTTATATGCAGATACTTGTTAGCACATTCTTTACATGCCATTCAATCCCCCTGTCTTTATGTACATGTTACGTTTATCTTGCAGACACACGAGGAGGCAGTTACAGAATTAATTGCATCAGTACCTCAGCTGTCCTACCGACAGTTTCCCCTGCGACTGTATCAAATTACCAGTAAATTTCGTGATGAGATACGACCACGATTTGGGCTTCTTCGTGGAAAGGAGTTCGTAATGAAGGATCTGTATACATTTGATGTGTCTGCAGATGCAGCCAGTGAGACCTACCAGGCAGTGAGCAAAGCTTATGAGAACATATTCAGGAGAATAGGCATCCAGTATCTAAGAGGTAAGGCAGTTTAATTAAAGTTAGTTCTATTAATGAGAAATTGAATGAAAGAGATTGCTTTGATGACTAGGCATACATGTGAAGGTGCTAATGAAACTGATCTTAAAGGAATAGGGTGAGAGGACATGGACTGGATTCACTTGGATGAGGATAGGGACAAATGGTGGTCTCATTTGAACATGGAAATGCGTTCCATAAAATGTGGGGAGTTTATGTGCAGGCTGAGGACCTGTTACATTTTGAAGAACAACTCTGCTCATTGGAGTTGATTAGTTAGATTTATGCAGTGCTGACATGTCACGGGTCTTGATAAGTGTAACTGAATATGTTAAATGGGAACAGGTAAAGGGAATATTGAAAAAATGCGTGAAGGTTTTTCATTTTTGTAAGCAATTTGGTGCGAAGAAGAGCAAGTTTCTGTTATTCACATAGGAGAGTGTATCACAACACATCACTTACCCTATCTTGAAAGAGAACTGGTTCTGAGAAAATATGATACAGATGAAGCAGTTATTGTATAGTAATTAGTGGGTATCCTGGCATGTGCAAACTCAACTCTTATCAGCAATGTGATGTCTGTTTCATACAATTCTGAGCAATTGTGATTTGCATGTGAAATGCCCGGGAAACAGACCGTGTTTCATGAATGAGAAAAACATGATCACAGTAGAAGAATGTGCAGGTTAACCTTTAAAATCAGTATGCAGGAAATTTAATGCAGTACACCATTGTCCAGTTTAGTTGTATAAATTCCTTGAAAGTAGTACATTAGTGATTTCTTGCTGGATGAACTTCATATTGTATGGGATTCATGGGAATACTTGAGTGCTGGTGTGGAGTGATAATTGTAAATATACTGTAATTATATATATTTCTGAACATGTTTTTTGGCGAGACTATTTTTGAGACTAATAAATAAAAGAGATGCTGTGCACACATTTCCAAACTTTTATATTGACCAAACTGCAAAAAACAGAACTAAATCATTATCGTATTTAACTGTATTGAAATCAGGGATGTCTTATTGTTTTAATGTAGTGCTTTATCACAATATGACTTCAAAACATATAAGGAACAATTTATATATATATATATATATATATATTTAATTTTCTTGCAATGTGCCTAATGAGTGTGGATGTAGGATCTTTAATGGTGACTGTTAACTTATTCAGCATCTTATTTCTTTTTAGTCTTAAAAGGCACAAATTTTAAATAACAGTGAATATTTGTGTGTGGATTTAGTGTTTATTTATTACAAGGGAAGAGGTTATTGTAATTACATATATATATATTCAGTTTAGTGGATGCCTTTACTTTCACAACTCATCTGAAAGGGATGAAGTTTTATATCACTTACAATCATTTCTCTTTAATGTATGCATTTTATTCATTTTAAGTAATCTGAAGAGCATAGATATTAGTTTGTCATTCATATTTCCTTTTGTTAAAAACATGTCTGTTAATTGTGGACTGTTGTCATTTACCGTGTTGTTTCAACTGCCACTGAATAATTAAGAAAATTATACTGTACCATCATATAGTAGAAAAAGTGTTACTTGTCACCTTGCAGCCAGCTGGAACTTTTTCTTCGTACACTATGCGTTTTATTCATTGGCACGCTTAACCTCTTGCTCTTCCCTTCTCTGTGACATGAAGTTTCAGCTGCTGCTGGGGTCATGGGAGGTTCTGTGTCCCATGAATTCCATTTCCCAGCCACTGTTGGGGAAACACAGCTGTTCATATGTGAATCATGTGATTATGCAGCCAGTGTGGAGAGCTGTCCCCCATCCAAGTGTCCAGAGTGTGGCCATGGCTTTCTGCAGTGGTGCCCTGGGATAGAGGTAATAGTGTGTTACATCCTGCTTTAATACAACTCATTTGTTTGCTCTAGCTTCAGGAGAGATTGGTAGGATGTTGTTTTATGTTTAGGTTGGCCACACTTTCCTCCTTGGCACAAAATATTCATTGCCTCTGAAGGCCAGATTCACAACGGCAGGAGGTAATGCTGACTTTCTGCAGATGGGAAGCTATGGCCTGGGCATGACACGCATTCTTGCTGCTGGTATTGAGGTGCTTTCTCTACCAAATGAAATTAGGTGGCCCACTGCTCTCGCTCCATTCACTGTGTGCATCATTCCACCAAAGGTATTTCAATTCTTTCGCAACACTGCTCACAGAAAATATTGTCAATGGAACCAGCACATTCCAATTCAGTCTCATGAATGAATTAGTTCATGTACACCTGTTATGACATAAGAGAGAAACAGTGCAGAAGCTGTTTCCTTCTCCTTTTTTATATTCCTCTCTCTCTATCTCTCGCTGCCCTTCCCTCTTTCTCCTCCTGGCCAGTTAACTTTGTAGTCAACTCTGTGCCATAAATTACCAATTGACTTAAGTTTAAATAATGAATACGCAGTGCTGCTTTGCATTAGTGTGCATCTCTGCTGAGCAGTAATATCATTCGAATCTAGATACACAATGAAGGTTCAGGTCTTTGGTGATGTTATTCTTTCATGAAGTAAGCAGATCCCAGGAACTGCATGCCCAATAACACAGCATAACATCCCAGAAGACTTGAATCTTCAACAGTACCAATGTGAGAACTCCAAATCTTGCAGATCCACATTGCTAAAAAATCTGTTTACCTCACTTGACCCATATCCTCCCATTGCTGTTTTGATCTTTGAAGTAGTTACTGTTCAAGATTTTCCCCACCAAAACTCTGAGCCATATGTCCAGGCAGTGGTATAAATCTTGATACTCCTTGGTATAATATTTAGTCTAAGCCTAATTATGCAAGTGAAGTCATATTTCTTTAGTTCCATATTCACTGGCTGATGCAAGTGTATTGTTTGCAGGAAGGAAGTAAGGAAAGTGTGGTGACTCACCTAGCAGAAGAACTCTACTACAAGCTGAACTCAATAGACTATTTCAGGAATGATTTGATAATTGACAACAGGTGTGATATGACTATAGGCAAGCGCCTGCTTGAGGCTCGTAGAATTGGTTATCCATTTATTGTCGTGATAGGCCGCAAGGCATTGCAACCTGTGCCTGAGTTTGAGGTGCATCACGTTTTGATAAATATAGAGACCAGCATCACTGAAACTGCAGTAATTGAATACTTGAAAGAATGCCTCTTCAATAAATAGGAAATGTCAAATGTTTCACAGTTTGATGCCAGTCCATGATAGTTCAGAACATTTTGCTTCCAGCAGTCTGTCAATTTATTTGCTATCACCACATTAAGCCTTTAGTTGTTTGTGATGGAATTCATGCACTGCTGTCATTTTCGTGTTGGTGTGGACAAGCCGTCTTGCAAATGGTCAAGTTCAACATGTATCTGTGTGTTTTTCTAACTGTGTGGTCAGTCTTTGAAGTATTATATATCAACATCTTTATGAAAGAACAGGACATTTTGTGCCTGCCCTACTACTAGTATTATTTTTACAGCAACTGAAAAATGGTAGGTAAAATATAAAATGTGAGATTTTTTACAGCTTTGTTGATTGTGAGAAAATCCCCAAACTTTGAAGTGAACAGTGAAAGGATCAGAACATTTACATTATTCCTTGTCAGAAGGTTTACATTCCAGGAACTGTAAGAGCAAATAACATCCAGATGACACAAACTGCAGTACTTTGTCATCTGACCTACAGACATGATCAGGATAAGGTACCGTACTACAAAGCTTTCTGTTCTCAAGTGTGTCCTCCCATTTAACTCTGTTTGTATCTGTTAATCTTTCTTTGCTTCACGTACTGATTCAGATTATGATCCCAAATTAAATCATAACAACGTCAAGGACGGTGCCAGTGCCAGGCAGTTAGTTACCAGCTCCTTGCCATTGAGGCTTATGTTGAGTCCCAGGCCAACGTGTGAAATTGTTGGTGCACACAGTGGTAATGGGATAGGTTCACTGAGTACTCTGGTTTTCCCATCAAAATCATGCCAGTACTCATTCATTCGTGCATTCATTCATCTGTCACTGACAGTATAATCTTAGAAATTGGCAGTGTTGTTAAATACCACACGTAAGAAACTAACAGTTTAAAATAAATATGTTATGGTAAATTTGTTCAGTGATATCATGCAGCTACAAATAATGTGTCATGCATATGGCAATGCTTGTATTACTACTGACATAATTGTTGATCATGAAAAAGCAGTATGTGTGAACAAAGATGTCAGCTTCTTTACAAGGCAGTCCTTGCATTGTCAGTACCTCCAGCTGGAGCTTCTCTTTTTTCCACCATTATATTCCTCATCCTGAGACACACCAGATGTAAAGTTTTGATCCATCCTTTGTTCTAAGGTCTGCACCTCACATTACAATATTGTGATCATAGGTTACATTTTCTTGAAATAATATGCCTGTTTTCTGCTGACCCCAGTCATCTTTAGTTCTGCCAAGTTCTACTCGATCTTCACCATCACTGGCTTCATTTTAGTTAAGTCTGCACTACTGAAAACAGTTCACTGTCATTGTGTGTGTGATGCAGTACCATAACTGCCATGAAATTACTGCATCCACAACATTTACCTTTATGAGTATTACATCTTGAAGCACCTTGTAATCAAAGTTGCTTGTGGTAGCAACTGATTACACTGGTCAATACACAAAATGTATCCATAACCAAAGTAGTTGATTCCTCTTCAATTCAACATGCTGAAACCAAATATGGCCTTAGAATTCAATTCTTGGCTCTAGTTGTCATGATACATGAAGTGTGGCTTAATGTGTAAAATAGTTACTTGCACTCCCAGATGGTGAGTAATGATGTTTGCTGAGTGGTCACACTATTTTTGTACAGTTCGCCACTTCGGCACGGAATTAAAAAAAATAAAGCTGTCAATTATCCTAATATTTTGTCTGCTATTCGACCAGTACCCCACACTGAAGACCTCCCTGTTCCAGTACCACCGCAGCAGTATATTTTAGATTCAGATGACAAGCCTACCAAAAACCACCTCAACCTTCAACATCAATGGATGCTGATTTTACTGCTGATCGTCAGTGTAACGAATTCCATCAAATTACACAAGAGGAATTAAATGATCTAATTAGGGATCTTGACTTACCTAAAAGTAAGGCTGAACTGTTAGGTTCAAGACTTCAACAATGGAACCTTCTGAAAGAAAATGTCAGAATTTCAGTGTATCATAAAAGGGAGGAAGATCTAGTTCAGTACCTTAAAATGGAAAGGGGCCTTGTTGCTTGCACTGATATTGATGGCCTGATGCAAACACTCAATATTAATCACAATCCTCTAGACTGGTGACTCTTTGTAGACTCGTATACATTGAGTCTCAAAGCAGTTCTCCTTCACAATGGCTACACCCTACCTTCTATTCCTGTTGGTCATTCAGTGCATAATAAGGAGTCGTATGAGAACATGAAGATTCTGACCGAAGCCATTAATTACAATAAATTCAAATGGCAAATCTGTGGTGACCTAAATGTGATTGCCTTACTACTTGGACTGCAACAAGGATTTACAAAATATTGCTGCTCCATTTGTGAATGGGATAGCAGAGCTCGGTCTCTTCATTACTCAAGAAAGGATTGGCCTCCCGGAAAATCTCTGGAACCAGGAATCATGAATGTGGAAAATCAGCCACTAGTGGAACCGAGTAAAATTTTGTTGCCATCCATGCATTTAAAGCTTGGTCTGATGAAAGATTTTGTAAAGGCCATGAACCAAGAAGAAGATGCCTTTACCTACTTAAGAGTAAAGTTCCCCAGACTAAGTGAGACAAAAGTGGAAGAAGGTATTTTCATTGGTCCACAAATACGAGACTTTATCAAGGACGAATAATTCAACAAGCTCCTTCAAGGCGATGAAAAGGTGGTTTGGGACAGTTTGAAATTTGTAGTAAAAGGATTTTTGGAAAACAGAAGCGCTCAAAACTAGGAGGAGCTTGTAAACAACCATTAGCAGAGCTACCAGAAATTAGGTTGCAACATGTCACTAAAAATACACTTCCTTTGGATTTTTTCTCAGAGAATTGTGGTGCAGTGAGTGATGAACATGGAGAATGTTTCCATCAAGAAATTTCTTCAATGGAGAAGAGATAATCAAGGGAAATGGAACTGTGCTATTCTCGTCGACAGCTGCTGGACTTTCGCAAGGGATGTCCCTACAGTGGAATACAAGCAACAGGCAAAACAAAAAAGAAAAACATGATTTTGTTTGTGTTAAATAATGAACTTACATGAAAAAGACTGTGCAGATGTTCAATTTACATTGTAAATATTATCCCTAAACAGAATAAGTCTACTAAACACATTCTTTTCCACTGAATAGTATTTAGTTTTTTATTTAATCCACCGTTCCGTATAACATTTCAACCTGTTCCTTAAAATATCATAGTGGTAGCATAACTTAAAAACTAGAGCCAAGTAATTTTATTATGTCCCTTTTCTAACTTCATAGATGCAAACAAATAAATTAATAACATATTTATCACAGATACAAAAATTTTTTTCAAATTGGTCAAGTGAGTGGAGAATGCTGATACACTTTTGGGGAAAAACACAATTTTAATATACTGTAAGAAACTTGTCTTGGGGATAAGCAGCACATTGGTGTATGAAAAGTGACATCTTTCTTTTTGTGAACTTACTTCGGCCTCTAATGCATTAAGTAGTCTATAAATGTGGCCTCTTTAATCTATAACTTTCTGTTGGCTCCATATCGTGTGGGCACACTTACAATAATTGTAAAGCAACAAAGGTTTTCATTTCCTGTTCCCAGTAACAAATTATGGGAGTTTGTCAGTCCCATCGACATTGTGGTCTAATAGAATTGTTGCTGCCTGCTTGGAAGGTTTTTGTAAAAGCCATGAACCAAGAAGAAGATGCCTTTACCTACTTAAGAATAAAGTTCCTCAGACTAAGTGAGACAAAAGTGGAATAATTTATATTCGTTGGTCCACAAATACGAGACATTATCAAGGACGAATAATTCGACAAGTTCCTTCAAGGTGACGAAAAGACGGCTTGGGACAGTTTGAAAATTGTAGTAAAAGAATTTTTCGAAACAGAAGTGCTCAAAACTATGAGGAGCTTGTAAACAACCATTGCAGAGCTTCCTTGTCAAAGAAGTTGTGGCAGGACCCCACATGTGTTTTACTTGCCCATTTCAGGCCCTCACACAAACATCCATTTTTCAGTCCGACCAATGACAGGCCAGCTTATTCCGGCTAATCACAGGCCAGTTTATTCCGGCCAATCACAGACAACACACCAAGCCAGCAGACCACATAAAAGGAGATCACATTGACTCGCAGAGCCATTTTTGTTCCGGCCTTTGCTTCGTGTCGTGCTTTCTACAAAGGTGTACCATAAAGCAACTGAATATCAATGATTGAGAACGTTTTGGTGTGGGTCGTGAGATGGTTGCGGACCAAGTACCCAGACAGTGTCATCTGGGGTTATAAAATGAATATGCAGCATTCCTTGGGCTGCAGGATACCCAATGCAATAATTACCTCCCACCCCCTCCACCCCTCTATTTCCCTCATTACTCCCCTGAGTAGGCAAACGGGACGAATTGGGGCCAGAACTTTAGGGCAGAAACGCAAGAG
>Ga0123354_10007925_pt1 | contig 16098 bp, 13 predicted proteins | sample TergutLab28metaG_2_FD_97872 | JGI IMG/M metagenome (GOLD analysis project Ga0123354, IMG submission 97872) | Labiotermes labralis P4 segment gut microbial communities from Petit-Saut dam, French Guiana - Lab288 P4 | ecosystem: Host-associated > Arthropoda: Insects > Digestive system > Gut ...
AGTATATACCATGTTTAAAATATTCAGTACCTATATTTGTTGAATAAATATATAAAATGCAACTTTAGAGGTTAGCGGTGCGGTACGATCACTATAGTTGACATTAGGCGTCAAAAGGTTAAAGTGTGTAACGCTTATCACTGTTATTACACTTGTGACAGAATTAGTCCTAGCAGGTCACATTCTGTCGATGTGTTGTCGTGTTTTATTCACAGAAACTAAAAACAAAAGTAAGAGCAGTTGGTCAATAAGTCACATATAGAGGCAGAAATAGCTGCAATAAGTGGCTGTGTTTCAGTCGATATTATTATGTTCGCCATGAAATGTAATGCGTATTGTTCGGTGGAACCGTAGATAGAAATTGGAATTGTAATACAGAATGGGCCACGAAAAAGTGGGCCGGGTCCGTAGAATAGCGTAAATACAGAAATCAATGCGGTAGACGAATGCTGAAATGATATACCATCATAGAAGATGTTGAAAGTGGTTGCCTCCTACATCAATACACAGCTGCGCACGTCTAATCATGTTGAGGTATACCTGATGTAACACAGTGATTTTGATGGCTGCAACTGCGTGGCTGATGTTGCCTTTCAGTACCTGTATCGTGTGCGGATTTGATTCGTATACAGTACCACCAGGGGGAGGGGAGAAATTTTTTCTGGGGACACTTCAAAAGTACGGTATGCGATCAAATCCGCACACGATACAGGAACGCAGTTGCAGCCACCAAAATCACTATGTTACGTCCGGTATACCTCAACATGGTAACAGCACGACTGTTGACTAACTGTTCAAACACTCTACGCAATATACATACTAACGCGAGAGAGAATATCACAAGGAACACGTGCAAAGGCGGGCTACTTTTTCGTGGCCCATTCTGTGTGTTAGCTTAGAATTTTTAACAGGCCTGCAAGCAGTTCAGTATAAAAAACGGTGATTTTCGAGTTCATGCGGAACTTGTTTTGTCACTGTAAGCGAAGGCCACGGATTTAGGCTGCGTGACAACAAATTTCAGTGACAACATTTGGACTCCACAAGGGACTGGTTGGCATCACATGAAGGACAGCTTTTAGTGAATGATATCAAAGCTGATGAAATGGCCAGATGTGTGACTTAATTTGGAAAGCGATAAATGCGAACAAGGTGTTAACAAGAAACCTTAAGAGACATACGAATAACTGGGAGAAGAGTATTAGAGTTCATCTGAAAGGAACAGTTTGCAGGTAAATAACTGGACCTAAGAAAGCTGAAGTTGTTCTTATAGGATAATATCCCTAATTAAGGAACTTTATAGCTTGTACAGTTCACCCGGCATTCGCATGACAGGGACATCCAGCGCCTGCTATGGACTAGACATGTAGGTCTTGTGTAGGATGAGGGAACAAGAAGTGCACACTGAATTTTGGTGGGGAAATGTTTTGGATAATGGCTGCTTTGGAGACAGAGTAAGAGAATTAAATACCGGCATACCGTTAAGTTACCGTAAATTTTAGGGAAACTGGCTGCGACAGTGGAAATGAAAAGGAGTCAGGAGCGCGTCTGGTATGGACTTTGGAATTATCCGTTCTGAAACTCCGGGTTCCCTCTCCCGTTATTTAGTTCGTTAGCTGATTGCTTGATTGGAGTTGATACTGACGGACGCACCGTTTCTCGTTTGTGCTTCCGAAACTCAGAACGAGTTATTCGACTTGACATGTGTGTGAGTTAGTGAACCAATTAAGTTGTCAGCACAGTAAATTATTGCGCATGCTAGTTTAGAGGCCCAGCTATAAAATAATTTCATTTCCTTGCGTTTGTGTTCAGTGAATTAGTAGACAGGTCAGTCGCTCAGTCAATCAGTGAGAGAATGGGTGAATAAATAGTCAGCTGGAATGCATTCATGAGTCTTGGTATGATTTAGGAAGTATGTGAGATACAATGGCCTAGGGCAAGTTGTTAGGTTTTCCTGTCTGACAGTTGCAGTATCAGTCCAAGAGCTCGGTTTAACCCTCTAAGACGAAGCGCAGAGTGTTTAATTTAAAGACCCAGTCCGTATCGCGCTGTAAACACTTATCTTCTCGGTTATAAAAACCAATCAGTTTATGCTGTAAGTGGCACAAATCGCTGTTTGTTCTGAGATAAATACAAACACATAAATACAGTGTGGGCAGAGCGTACAGCTGTTGAATGTTAAACTGGTGGTGCATCACGTAACCAGTAGGATTTAAAAGGTCAAATGTCAGCCCAGGGTCGTTCGGATTGTTCGAGTGTCGTTTCGTTGAGCCGGTTGGGATAACAGTTTATAGAATCACCTGGATTGTCATCTGATTTAGAATGATTGTCGGGTGAATTTATCAGTTAAATCTATTAACGATAGTTCAATAAGTAATTTTGTCACGGATAAGTGTAATTCAGTCGTTCAGTCAGTGTAATCACATTCGAAATATTAGCGGATTCGGCGAATGAATCAGTGAGGACATCCTTGCGTCCAACAAATTGACTGAGTTTAGTCCATCGGGATGTCCGTCAATCAGCGAACCAGCTGAAAGAACTCAAACGAACCAGATCAAATGATATCTGTTGCTGAAGAGGCAATGAGTCCGCGTGGATACTTCTGCTTTAAAGTGCCCTTTACGAGCTGGCGCATAAAACCCAGGAGTTGCGCAGACACGGACTCGTCAGCTTCGTCATGATCTCGATGAAAATCGAACTCGTGTCCCGTGGAGAATCCTTGTTACTGCTGCATAACTTTGCTTCTGCGGGCTGGGTTCCTCTTTAAGGCTGCCTCATGATTTCATATTATTCCACATATCCGGTGCAATAATCGTGCTTTTGAGATTCGGCACGCACCAATGGCATCTCCTCAAATCCCTCTGAATAGGTCAATTTCATATTTGGTTTCTGGTCTTAGTGGCAGTTAAGAGCCATCGTGATATCGCCGCTACCCGTTATTGAGATCGTAATATTCCTAAGTGGATTACCTTTGACTAGGCCTAACCTATAACATGAAGCTTAACCTATGACCTTTGCGTACAGAATCAAATCTCGTAACCTCAGGCCTAGGAAACAAAACGGAAATATTTAACGTCGGTGTACACTACTTTTCAAACGTTCAACTGACGAATTTATCTTTCTTATCGGCGTAGTGAACTTTTAAGGATATGGTTAGTCGTATTTGTTTCTCGCAGTTTCTCTGAGGGCATTCCAAGGGAATCTTCATCGGATTAACATTGAATGAAACACACCAGCGTTCAGTCTATGTTACTGGTGTGAATTTATTCTACGAAAACAAATAATCATATCTTAAAGGCAAACTATTAGATATTGCTAAGCTAGTTGGCCTAGAAATGAACAAAAATGATGAAACTAAGAGCTATATGAGACAGTGGTTTCAGAGTACAGGGGAAAAACTGCAACACGAAGCCAACCGTGTATTATTGGAAAATAGGAGTACAAAAATGACAAACGAAAATGAAATAGGTCCTAAATGAAGTTAAAATCAGAATAAACGTGGGAAATATTTACTAGCGTTGTTTCAGAATCCCGTATGTTCCATAAATTATTTGAAGATACAGGCTAAAGATGAAAACATACGAAGCTGTACGAGATTTGAGGTTATCTCAGTAGTTCTAATGAGGATTCCAGTCTTCCGAAATAATTTGTACGTTACATCTCCACAGGTGGGGTAATCTGCTACCTTGCAAATAATGACAGGACCTGCAAATCAATCTGTTGGCTTCGTATCCCAGAAGACTGTAATATTCGTATAGAACTTCAGTTTGGCTGTTTGACATGAACGTGCTACTTGAACTCAGTAGACAGAGTGGCTGAAAAAAGAATGCTGATCAGAATGTTTGGATGTAAGAGACGATATGTAAGAGGGGTGAATGGAGGTGCATAGCGACGAGTTTCATGATTTGTACTCCTCGCTTGAATAGAATGTCAGGGTGATTAACCAGCGAGAAGGATATTGGTGGGGCAAAGTAACACACTTCGGTAAATAAGGACCTCACAATTATTACCTGTTGGTCTATTAATGGAGGGGTAAATGTGAGGACGATATTATCCACCTGAAGACAAGTCAGTCACATTACGACTGACAATTAGTCAACTCCTCTCAGGGCTTCTGAGGAGATAATATTTCTTTGAAATTTACATTAATGGTCCTGGGGCGATGGGGTAACTCAAATTTTTTCTTCCCCCAGGTTTTCGGACTGAAATGCTCTATTTATTTTTACAGACCTCCATTTGTGCTGTACTCCCCTTGCACGGCAGTGCACTTGTTTGGATTACTTTAATATTTTGCGAAGGATACAGATAGTGAAGATCGTCATTAAACAACATACTTCCTTCTCCTGATCGTCTGCTTACCACAGGTCCCAAGCACTTCGTTCCCAAATATGTTCGAACTGTATTCGTCTCTGATTTCAGAGACCAAATTTCCTACCCATACAGGACAACAGATACTGTTTTTGTTAAAAAAAATTTTGCTGTGTATCTCACTCTCAACTAGTAATACATAACCACCAAAACACATTATATATGATATTCATTATATTTATTGTTAATTTATATGTATTGCCCATAGAACGTCATAAATGGAATAGTTAAATAATTAATTGGGGCACGCGGTGGCGCACTTGGTTGAGGCACTACACTACAAACCGGAAGGTCGCGGGTTCGTTCATTGGAGTTTTTTCATTGACATAATCCTCCCGGCCACACTATGGTCCTGGGGTTGACTCAGCCTCTAACAGAAATGAGTACCAGGAATATTTACTACGGGGTAAAGGCGGCCGTTGCGTAGGGCTGACAACCTTACTACCTTCATGTGCCGATTGTCTTGAAATCTGGAAGCCTTAACCTCCTGGAACCCTCCGGGCCTGTCCAGGCCTGTAATGGGATTGCTTTTTTAAATAATTAATTAATTGATTAACGTATAGAAGACACTCTATGTAACATCTACACACTAAGTAATTGGATAATTCAAACCATGAAATCACTGAATAAGCTGTTTTACTAAATCTGGATAACAGTGTACAAGTAGTAATTTACATAAGGTCTGTTCTAAAGGAATGTGTTGCCTTCAGTACCGTACTTTCCAGTGATATCTGAGGATGGTCATTGACTCCGAAACATGTAGGAACTAAGCAGTGGATAGAGTACAGATAGTCCGTAAACTGCGTGATTTGTTGGTTATAGCACCTGTTCAACGGGTACTATTCTTTAGGGTCTCTATACATTGTACCTATAGGTATTACCTCTGTGCACAGTGTCTGTAGTTGTATCCTGCACACCGTGTTCGATTCAGTTTCATTTGACATTTTAACTTTATTAGTGAGTTTTAAGGAAACAAAGTGTATGAGCATAGACGATGGGTATACCGTTGTACCATAATAACCTCGTACATGAAACAGGTTCGTCGACCGATAGTGCTTGTAGCATTTGTATTCGGGCTGCCATAAAAGGGCAATATTTAAGAGTTGTAGGGCGGGATCGTACGTGCATAAAAACTAGGGGGTTTACTACCCGTTACGTCGACCTACTCAGTATTCTGCCCCGTTTTGTCTCTGACTACGTGTCTTGAGATTTTGTCGGTGGACGGAATAACAAATCAACCAGCTGTTCCATCTAGACAAGGGTCTTCGTTCTTCAGACATATCCCTGTGTCGTGGTTGGCACTTTTCGTCATATTCGTGAAGACTCTTCGAATTTTGGTGTGGAGACCGATCATTGTGACGGAGGTTCTTCGTAACGTTCCTTAATACGCGCAGGTAACTGCTGCGATCTTACCATAAAATGTGCAACACCCTGTATTGCATCTTTGTCATTTTAACATCATCAACAACCATCCTTCCATCATGATTTATTACGTAACACGATTGTTTGCCTGAGTGTCGTTAAATAAACAAGATAGAGCAGAAGCACAAATAGTAGAAAAAAGGGGGAATTGGCTGTCTGATATTTATCCACAATTCTTTTTGCGTGTTAGGGAGTCATTTTTCCGATTGTCAGCTGAAGATGGAACTTATATACTGAAAATTTTCCGAGGCTTCGCACAGTCTCTGCATGCTGATGTTGGGAGAATAGACTGTATTTTACTGCATGAAGTGTGAGGTTCTCATAGCGCTGTTGCTAACGATTCAAGTCTGCCCGGATGTTATGCTGTTTCGACTGGCAAATTGCCATTGACTTTTCTGTTTAATAGTCCATTTTCCAATCTTTCATATATCGTTCTAAATTTAAAATAGAAAACCATCGCTCTGTTCGACGTTATGACCTGCTGTTGATCATTAAGTAGGCACAAATGTAGATACAAACGTCCATCAGGAAAGCTGTTAATGGAACCGGTCTGCTGCCTTGGTTTGTTTAGCAACGGTTACGTAGCAGAACCTGCACCGACTGTGTAACGTCCAATGTGAGGATGAGTGTGTACTTGAATTTCTGCTAATGGGGAAGGAAGAGGGTTGTGGCCTATTTTGAGATCTAATCCTAATATTTTTATGGACGAACTGAGGAAAAGGACGAAAAATCTTTGTCGGTATAGTAGATCTTCTGGTCGAGAATCGAATCCGAGACCTCGCTCAAATGAAGCAAGAGTGCTAGCCACTCTTGTCTCCACGTTCGGTCAAATTAATGGATAAAAGTTAATTATGACATCATAACTTCTGTGCTACACCATTTGGGTTAGGGTTATTGGTGTCATTCTCCCTGTCAAAGGAAGGGACGGAGGTAATCGAGTACGTTAAGGTTGAGGGGAAGGCAGGAAATAAAGAAAGGAGGAAACAAAAAAGGAAAATGCAAAACAAGAAAGGAAGTGGTGCAGTTCGAATTTCGTAGTTTTTGATATTGTTCAGTGTTTAGTAATTCACTGTAGAAACTAATTAGAACTAGTACAGTGTTCCAGTTAGTGAGAAATTTAGTCGGGCGATGTCGCTAGTTGTAGTAATCCTGGCTGCTGTGAGCCAGGGTGTGGGGGTTTGGGAGGGGGGGGGGTGAGTTTCATAATACATATCGCAGCTGCACAACCCCCTGGAGCATCGATTTGAAGAGAGATGCCCTATAGTTGTATTGGAGACGCCCCCCACGCATGTAGCTTGCCGGCAGTGGTGCTGTGTGCTCCATTGCGTCCAGTTGCTTCTGTGCGAGTGCGGGACGCCGTGGGAAACGAAACATAACCTCAAACTTGCAATAACACGGAACAAGGTAGCGTTTACTACTTTTTTGTAATAACATAATTTTAAATGAGAACAAAGTTTTGTGTTGTTACTTCGTATGTCAGTGTTTATCGTTATTTGCACGCTGCACCTTCAATGAACAAAGCGCAGGAAGGGCTAGTCTGTTCGCAAATTATGCCTCGTAAATCTCTGAATGGAATATAGTCGTATTTAGTATTTCTAGTGTACTCTGTGCGCTGTCATGCGGGTTTTATTTTGGTCCGCATCAGTGCAACATACCGCGTATTCCATGTGGCACTCAGACCAGACATATCTGCTTAAAATTTTTGTATGTGTTGCAAATACAAGTTTACTGGAATTGCCAGCAGCCTTTTTACAGCTTATAACGATTCACCAGTCAAACGTGTTTCCATTCTGTCATTGTCAGTGTCACTGTCAGTGACCAGTCATGTCACCGTGTTCCGTAGTCTGGAAACGCAGCAGTATCAGCATTACACCGTTTGACTTTGTTTTTCGAGTATAAGTTGCCAATGGTTGTAAGATATAGAAAGACTGTTGGTAATTCCGGTGAACTTGCAAAGAATAATAAATGTATGGAGTTCTTACGGTGGCTGAAAAGGTGGATGTGAATATTCAACTAAAGAAATGGAAATAATTTTTGGATCAAAAATGGTGGTCTGGTGGTGAAAAACTCTTGCTTCATATCGTGGAGGTCCCTCGTTGATAGCTTATTCCGGAGATCAGCTATCCTGACGGAAGTACTTCGTGTTTTTTCTCAGCACCTCGTCAAAAATGTTTGGGGTAGTGTATCAGACTCAGACGTGACCGCTTACCGCCACGTCCGTTACAAATGACTTTAATTACTTGTACAATCATTCGACACTATGCGTCGCAAATAGACCAATAGTGAATCAGTGGAACAGCTTGTAACTCCGTGAAATGCCAATTTTGTAGTGTCTGTTTTTTTTTAAAAAAAATAGAATTTTGGGTATATGTGCGCTGTGTTCTGGGGTGAAAGATTATTGACTTCTATACGGGTTCTGCCTCCATGTCCTTTGATAAATGGCAAGTATGTACTCGCAACAGATAGACGCACGTGTCAATAAAGTAGTACATAACTGTAGAGAACGCTCCTTTGATGTACGTTGTGTATACTGCAGTCGGTGTTCTCTTGTGCACAGGCAGGTGTGTTGTGATGTCTGTACGATGTATGGATTGTAGTTTTGATAATAATGGCACAGAATGCTTTTAATTATGCCGCTCAGTATTGGTTTGCTATAAAAGCAGCAGTGAGACAACAAATGTAAAGACGTCAGGTTGACGTAGCCTACTTTCATACAACAGTGGACAAAAGTTTATGTATTGTTGAAAACGTTAAATGTTAAAATGCGATGTGTTCATTCTAGGACAGTAATTTACAAATCGAAGTTACGTGATCCGCCTGTCGTTGATGATCGTGCGTTTATTTTAAAGAGACTCAAGTAACGCATATTGGCAAAGTTTGGGGTCGGGGTGTTGGACCGATTTCAGAAGACAAAATGCTTTGTTAGAAAAAGAAAACGAAAATCATATGCTTGAAACCCAACGTTTTGAAATTAAACGTAAATCCCTGGAGAAGTAGAAATGCGATGAAAGACTGGAGAAAATGCTACGTAGTCTAATCTGAAGTTAGCCAACCTTAATATCAGAGCCCAGTAATCAGTCCTTGTGAGTGGTTGTGTAGTAGGCTATATTGGTGTGTCTGAATGTATACCTACCACTGTATGTATGTATGTATATATGTAGATATGTGTGTATGTATTATGTACGTATGTATGTATTATGTATTTATGTATGTATTGTATATGTATATATGTATATAATCTGTGCCTGTTGATGGCTTGATAATAAGCCGCAACATGCAGTATCCTCGACAATAAAAAATGTTCTAGTGTAGTGATTGAGCGCCCTTGTATTCATCTGTTTTTCTACGCTTCACACGTGGATGTCTGACTCCCGAGATAAGCTGTAATAGAAGATAAACCACAAGTAAATTTCAGTCACTGTGCCTAGATTTGGAAGTGCTTTCAATACCTCTGTACCATCACAAGAAATGTGTGTATTATTACACGGATTGGAGGTACGAGAAATGCAGACAAATTTTGATCAGAAGGCCAGAAGGGAGGACAGCACTTGGAAGACAGGATTTTATGTAAGAGGCGGGTGTTAAATTTTTTCTCTTACGAGTGTACCTTACAGAATTATGTACATGAGAATGTGGACCGGATACATCTGAATCAGGATAAAGGTCCATTGGCGAAATATTGTGAAAAGGGTACTGGGCCTTCAGATTTCGTAAAATGCGTATAATCTATCGTGTGGCTGAGGGACTACTGGCTTTCCAAGGACATGGTTGCGTGGAGTCCACAGACGACGAGATGATATCCGCGTTAGGGCAGGCGTGTCAGGCGCTGTGCGGGGACTGCTGGCTAGAGTGGGAAGTACCGGACTGCTGTTGGTAACAGCGACAGCTGTTCTGCAGCTGCCCTTACTTACTTACTTACTCCATGGAGCAGAGTCCTTCTTGAAAAACTAATCGGTTCTCAGCTAGACAAGAAATTCTCCGCATTTTATGGTACCAGTATGTTCATTACCGCATTCACAAGTTCCCACCAACTGTCCCTATCCTGAGCTACATCGATCCAGTCCATGCCCTCACATCCCACTTCCTGAAGATCCATCTTAATATGATCCTCCCATCTATCGCCTGGGTCTTCCAAGTGGCCTGTTTCGCTCAGGATTCCCCACCAAAACCCTGTATACACATGTACTCTCCCCCATACGTACATGCTAGTACTACATTCTTCTCAATTTGATCACCCGAACAATATTGGGTGAGGAGTACTTATCGATAAGCTCCTCATTTTGTACTTTTTCTGCACCCCCTGTTACCTCGTCCCTCTTAGGTCCAAATATTCTCCTCAGCACCCTGCTCTCAAACACCGTCAGCCAACGTTCCTCCCTCAGTGTGAGCGACCAAGTTTCACACCCCCTTAAAACAACAGGCAAAATTACATTTCTGTACACCTTCATCTTAAAATTTTTGGATAGCAAATTGGAAGACAAAAGATTCTGCACCGAATGATAGCAAGCTCTCCCTGACTTCAGTCTGCTCTTAATTTTCTCCGAAATAGAATTTTGATTCATTGGGATTGTTCCCAAACATTAGAACCCTTCCAACCTCTCAAAGGAGCTGCAACTTCGCACAGACTGAAAATAACCAACATTTCGGGGTAACATATTGTGAGCGAATGATTTCAAGATGGGTAGTAGCAACTCGCCTCTCGCCTTTCACGACAAAATCTTGCGCATGCGCATCTACTACATTCCAGAAACAATAATCTCCTAGTCTGTGGACAGTAGAAGAAGCTTTCCTGTAAACGTCACGGCTTATTTGTAGCATGGGAAATGTTAAAATATACAACAAGGAAGTATTCAGAAAAGTCGTATAACAGCTGCAGGCTTCTAGCCCGTTTTGTCCATACCAGCCATATTCACTATTCATAAGCTTCTACATTAATAGTAATGTTCTTCGCTCTCAAACAATAGAAGGAGATTTCGGCACCGAATATATTTTTGTTATCAGCTTGGACTGGTTAAATTGACCGCTGCTCTCACAAGCAGTGGAGTTTAATTTTTAATACTTGATACTTTGTTCTTTTCGTAGAATTGAGCGTGCCGAGTTATATTTTCACAGAATAAAAGATTTCCATACGGCATGATGGCGTGATAATAGGATTAAGTACGAATGGCGCCGTCAGAGGACAGCACAGTGCTTTGGCTTGTTGTTTTAAGACTGTAGTGCTAGAATAAATAAAGCAATTCGATTTTTGCTTTTCACCCGTTAGAAATTCTTTTACAAATGGAAAAAAGAGAAGGTAATGCTTTATGTGGAGGTCTTGGTTGTGACATAGCAGCCTGACATGCCTTATGCCATTCGTTCAAAAACAGATCGTTTACTGTCCGTTGAACACAGCTGGCTTCCTTCATTTAGATATAGCTACGTTTACGACCATCATCGTGACGTCAGTACTGTATTTTAAATTGAGGTGAATGCAATACAGTGTATTCATCATTTGCAGTTGTGTTTTTACCTTACTTTAAGGTATTGGGTTGACGTCCCGATGATGGTCATTAACGGCCGAAACATGTAGCTGTATCTAAATGAAGAAAGGCAGGTGTGTTCGACGGATAGCAAAAGATCTGTTTTTGACTGTCCCACAAACACAATAGGATGCATTTCAATCAATTAAAATTATGACATTTCGACTGATTTGTTTTCCAAATTGCGTATGGGAGATTTCCACAAGAATATGTCTGGCCGTTCCGACTTTGAACCTTAGTGATCCACGATAAAGCTCATTTTACGTGCTGTCATAAGTGGACTTTTTCATTTCATCAAATTTCGGACAATTTGAATGTCAAGGGTCTGTGCGTAACTTTAGACAGCCGTTTGTTGACCGGCTGCATAAACACATGGACTTCTCAGGCCCAATCTTAATAACTGACCGTATTAATGCACAAATTCTTGTTTTGCTCGAAACTGTAGAGGAATATAATAAACTTATTATAAAACAAGAATTTGTGCATTAAGTTAGTCAATTACTAAGATTATACCGAGATGCACGGTCAGCAAAACATCAAAATTCTCAGGTGTACTTAAGAGTATGTCCCACAAACTCTGAAATTTGATATTGTTAATTTTTGTGCGCTTGGAACATGATTCTTGTTCTCTGCAATACTTTTGATGCTCATGTGTCCTCTTGTTGAAATTCTGTGTGCAATCAGGCCACAAGTGAGGGTCACACATGCCCAAGAACTCTGTTGGGAATTGTGTACGTTACGCAGTGTACCCTTTCTAATCCTGTTGTGTTGAGTGTTACTATTCACGTTAATTGCCCCCATTGTCACCAGTGAATAACGCGTCCTTCGATTACGGACTGAGAATACGTCCCTTCACCACAAATGTTTTGTGTTAAATAAAAAAAAATGTGGAGAGAATGAATTACTTGGAGGGGTTAATTGACGTTTGAGTGACGTGAGCTGAAACAGGCTAAATGTGTGAGCAGCATGTGGCGGACGAACAATTCATACGGAATTTTTGTGAGGAAATCTAGTGGAAAATGATCCCTTGGAAGACCGAAGAGGAACTGGAAGGATAATATTAAGCTTTGAGTTTGGGAAAGGGGCTGTTTAGGGTGTGGATGGGAGTCACTAAGGATCCGGTCGAATAGGAGCGGACTTTGAGATTAGCAGTTTTGAACCTTTGAATTTTGCTGTTAGAATGTTAAATACTTAGGGGTCCTGTGGGTTAACGAGTTGCAGTTTTTACTCGTGTTTGGGCGTCAAGTAATTTTATCAGTACGGTGGTTGGTTTTGTGAAACTGTTGATAGGGCAGCGCGATACGGCGTCACAGCGCGTAAGGTTGTAGCACTGCTGCACCCAGAGCGGATGAGTAATTTGAAATTAATTATCTTTCGCAGCCTAATTTACTTATATGTTGCTGTTAAAATAAGCTGACAGTGAAACCAAAGCGCAAAGATGTGGATAAAGAGAAATAGAGTGAAAAAGGGGGAAAAAATGAAGACAGGACGGACTGAAAGAAGACAGATAGGAAGGACATGGAGAACAAAGCATTAATTATTTATTGGTGTGATGGAACATTGCTTTTTTAGCTGGAACTTCGAGCTGTGGAGGCGAACTATAATAAATGATGAGCAAGCAGGGATTTGGAATAAGTTTATTTTAGGCTGTTTGAAAGCACTGTCGCAGTGTGCGTGTGAAGGATTGAACCACAACTCCACGAACGTCAAGCAGAATGGTGGATATTAGAACCGGTTATAATCATTACGGCTACACCTACATGTCTCCTTTTTTTTTTTTTGGCGTGATAAGTTGTTCAGTTACTCATACTTACTGAAATATAAACATCTTTAGAAGTGTGGATGTTTTGAAACAGTAGAGACCTTAAGCTCTGCGCTATCGTGCTGAATAAGAAATGAAAATTTCAGTTCGCACTCGATCTATGTGGGAACTTCATTTGGAGGCAGTAGGTAAAATGAAAAATATGGTGGAGAAACGTCGTTACGCCAGACGGTATTGGAAACGCGAGTTCCTAGAACGGGGATCGGTGATGCCGACGCACCGTGACAGTGTCAGTTATTCGGTTGCAGATGGAAACCCCTGCTGTTTTCTAGAACACACGCACCTAAATGCACACACACACACACACACACAGATTATTAGTATTATTTAGAGTCAAGGGGCAGAGGTATATCCTACGTGAAATAAGTAAACGGAAGGCTAACTGGATTGGTCGCATTTTGCGTAAAAACTGCCTTCTACAGCGGGTTATTGAAGGAAAGATAAAAAGGGGGGGGGATAGAAGTGACAGGAAGACGAGGATGAAGACGTAGGAAGCTACTGGATGACCTTAAGGAAAGGAGAGGGTGCTCTCATTTGACGGAGGAAGCTCTAGATCGCACTATGTGGAGAGCTCGCTTTGGAAGAGGCTTTGGACTTGTCGTAAGACAAACTACTAAATGATGAATATATAGGCACTCACTCAGTCCCCAGCCCCCAGCCCCCTTCCCCTACACACACACACACACACACACACACACACACACACACAGGACACACAAGAACATAGAACGGTTGTAACCGGATTGTCCGAAAATGAGTCTGAAATGAGAAACAACGTCAGTTAGAACCAGCGCAGACAAAGTAATTTCCTTCCGTGGACTGTCACATGGTCTCCCAGTCGCGATGGGTATGTCGCCTGATAGTGCGAAGCGCGTGATCGCCTTCGTGTCCCACACCAGCGGCACGGCAGAAATGAGGCAGGGAGATAATCACATTCGTGTGTTGTGTGTGTGTCAGGCACTGGGTCCGCTTGAAGACACGTGGGAGTGCTGAAGACCGGCTTCTTGTTCTGCACACACTTGCATGAAATGGAGGATTAAATGGATCTGCCTATCTATACTTTTCATTTTCGTAGCTGGGTGACAGATTTTGGTTAAATTTAGTTTTGAAATTCTGCGCTGGATGTTGTGTGGCTACTTATCATTCGTTTCTGTCGGTCCAGTATAAATATTAATCTACATGGAGCTGAACTCGAGCTTCGCTTGATTTTATTTTCTCGAGAACGAACCCTTGTTACGAAGCGCTGTACGTAACAAAAAATACGGACCTCGTTATTACATACAGTTTTTGTTGAAACACTTTACTGTCTGTTAGGTATTATGGGCATGCAGTGCAAACGCAGTTAATCTTGTTTCAACGTCATATGTGGCTTTCAAGAGTTCAAGAGTTCCCGCCAATCTGTTTTGTGCAGTGTAAGTTGGTAAAATGATGAAATATTTATTTTATTAATTTTCCCATGATTTTTTATTTTAAGCTATTAAATCTTCTTGTAAACTGGGATTAAATGGCATATTCTATAAATGTTCGGCTATTTGGCATGGGTAATACTAGCTTATGTTGTTGGATTTGGTTGTTGCGTTCTGAAGAACGTTTCAGTGATTGAAGTCCTGAAATCTGTGCAGATCGCCTGTCCTACGTTTTATCTCATATGACACAAGTCGTGAATATTGTACCAAGTGAAATCTCTAAACTACGAGATACATATCTGTATAATGCACCACTTGTACTGAACACATCGTTCGAACTGTGTTAAATTATTACTGGGGAAGAATATATGCAAGAAGGTTAAAAACCAACAGGAGTGCTTTGGAACGGGTTTCATTTTATCTGGCAGTTTGTTAGGGGTTTGTGCCCTTGAAACTTCCTGTATGGTGTCTATCTTCATTTCTTTGTCATAGTCAAAATGCGTGAGTTTTCGCTGTATTGACATTGCGTTTGGGTATTTTATGCGTAATTTGAATGTGTTTATTGCAGTCAAAGTGTTAACTGCAGTGGCCTGTATTTATCTCCCCAGTTCTCGCTAACTACGGGTGCCACAAAAGCAGTATCTATCGGGAAATATAAATTTCCTCTTTTGGTCTAGTAAAATGCTGCATCATTGACATAAAGCATCTGCTAAAAAATTGCTACACCAAGGAAATAATTATTTAAGGAATATACCTTGTGTAGTCCGTACTGCGTGGGATAAGTAAGTAACTTTCTGATCGAATCCAGTTTATTTGTTGAGTTTAAAATACAGTTACTTATACATATATGTGACTAGAAACACTAGGTTTTGGCCATTGCACGTCCGCTATGTTTATTACAAAAGACTAAGGCTTATCTTATACTATTTTTTTTCCGTTTTGAAAGGTTCTAAACTCGTCTAAATGATTCTGTAACCAAAGTATTTACATTTATAATACTGCGCACTCACTTTCTGTAAACCTTGCACTTTTTTTTTTGTTTTATTTTATTTTTTTTCCTCTTGCGTCTTAGTTTATAGAAATTTGCCTGGATAAATTACTTTATTAAACAGGTACGTTTACGTTTTCATATGCTGATCGTATGGGCTATTGCGGGACAGGAAAACCACTTTCATTTGTATGAGTTATGAAAGAAAGAAATTGTTTCCATACTGCCCTTGAGATGTCACTTCATATGTACGAGTATACAAAGAATATCGAGGAAAGTGTGTTTTCTTCACGTGTCTTAGTATTTAAGAGTAATTGTTTGTGACATCATAACTTCGGGGAACAGAGCCATTCTGGACAAACTGATAGTAGCTCATCTGAGTAAAATAATTCCTTTACTTATAAAACCCGAGGATTTATTTCTACGTGCATAATAGACCGCAATTAATACGTAATACCTCGGCTAACGAAGATAATTCGTTCCGGAATCACATTCGTTAGCCGAAACACACATACAGACGGAAAAGATAAGCTCCTGGAATGGCCCGACCGTTCATGTTTGCTGCTTTATATTAGC
>Ga0123354_10007927_pt1 | contig 16096 bp, 10 predicted proteins | sample TergutLab28metaG_2_FD_97872 | JGI IMG/M metagenome (GOLD analysis project Ga0123354, IMG submission 97872) | Labiotermes labralis P4 segment gut microbial communities from Petit-Saut dam, French Guiana - Lab288 P4 | ecosystem: Host-associated > Arthropoda: Insects > Digestive system > Gut ...
CGGTCACGTGATGCACCACCAGTTTAACATTCAACAACTGTACGCTCTGCCCACACTGTATTTATGTGTTTTGTATTTATCTTAGAACAAACAGCGACTTGTGCCACTTACAGCATAAACTGACTGGTTTTTATAACCGAGATTAAAGTGTTTACAGCGCGGTAAGGACTGGGTCTTTAAATAAAGCGGTCTGTGCTTCGTCTTTAAAGGGCTAAATTTACACCATAGAACATGTATTGTTGTGGGTTCACGAATACGTTTCGGAGGAAAATACTGCCTCCAAGTTCAGAGTCAATGTCATTATATCTACATAAGATGAGTCTACACAGATATAATAGTAATACTAGATCGGTTCTTATGGATCATTTCACAAGGTCTGTCTGCGTTGTTGCTGTTAATTTTGGCACGCTATATACTTCGGACTGCTGCCAACAGAGACACGCACCAGCCAAATCAAATATCAGGTATAATTTTTAGTTCGCTTCTCATCGGGCAAAACAGAAAGCTAAATTTGTCCCTTTCCACGCCATGAAGGCATACAGGGGGAGTAGAGGTATAACTCCACTCATTCTTAAGCCCATTAACTAAATGGAAATGAGTGGCCAACTTCACGCCTCGCCGATTTACCCCTCCCCCGGGGTAATGAACCGTGGTACCACTTGATAAGAGTTTGGGTGTGCCCCAGAGCCGGTCTGCACGCTTCTGAGAAGAGAATAATCGTTTGTCCATTCCGGGATTCGAACCTCGAATCACCCACCACGTAGCATAGTCACAATAGTGGCTACTTGACCTCATATTATGAAAAAGACAGTTAAGTAAGTAAGGGTAGTCCAAGAATCACTCAAACATGAATGTTTGGCCCTTTGCGGTACAGTGAATATGAAACGTTATCACCTTCAACACTAAAAAGCTGCAGTTGGTACACATGTATATAAAGATAAAGTGTTCCCGTTACAGACCCGGTGTGGCCCAGAGGGTGGGTAGAGGAATAGCTCTACTCTTCCATGACCGCGGCACTAGAAGGGGGTGAGTGATGAGCAACATGCCCCGGCCGCACTTTACCCCCGGGAAAGACCCGGTACCCACTGTACAGGAGGCTGGGTGGGCCCCAGAGCCGAACTGGACGGACGGAAAATCTCGTCCCCATCGGGATTCGATCCCGGACCGTCCAGCCCGGTAGCTCAGTCACTATACCGACTGAGCTACCCGGCATGCATGCACCCCTTACGATCTTACAACAAGCAGACCGTAGTCCTATAACCGTCAGGAAACGCTTCGTTATTTCACGTAGAAGCAGCCAAATCTGTGTAATGAAGGAACTAAATCTTTAAGCATTAACTTCTTTAGCTGAATTAAAAACTTCAGAGAGCTGACAATCATTAAGTACGTCAGATATCGCGGAAGTTTCTCACAGGTATCACCGTCTCTTACAGAATTCTCCAGCAGACCCATAAGTGAAAGCAAAGTTCACCCTAGAACAGGCCATGAAGGCCCAAACGAGTAGTAGAGGTATAACCCTACACTTTATTTAATCTCGTTGCTAGATGTTGTGGATAGAAAACGCCAGGCCCCGGCCGCTTTGCCCGCGGGAAAGATCCGGTACCCATTTTATGGGAGGAAGGGTGCAGAAAATCTCGCCACCATGGGATGCGATACCCGGACCGTCCAGCCTGTAGCTAGTCGCTGTACCGACTGAAATATCCCGGCCCTCCGACCAGATCCAGCCATTAGCCAAGTCACTATGTACGCGGACCAATGTTCAGTACGATCCTGTGATAATGAGTTATCATTGCGGCAATTCTCATTCAACTTTCGGTGTGTGATAAATTAATTAACTAAATTAACTAATTAAATTAATGTACCGGAAACTAACTGAAAGGGGCCCAGTTAGCAGTTAAAAGCTTCGAAATTTTGAGAACAATCAATTTAACATGAAACATCAACATCTTCAAAAATCCCTCGTTAAGTATCTCAGAATTTGAGGAGAAAGTAATTTTTACGGAAATTTTGACAACTTTCACAATTCAAGATTTTAGGTTCTCACAGGGATGTCATTGAAAAAAAATAAAGTCTTCTGAAATACGGCATTATATCGAGTGGTCAATATTAACCGACGTTTGGAAAGTTCGTAGTGCTGTAATTTGTACGGTTAAACAGTTCTTCTTTTCATCTTGGAGTACCTACCTCTTGAAGATGAAGGCACTAAAATCTTTCGAAATGTCGGTATCTGCTTTCAAGTTGACGCAGTGGGCAGACCATACTTCAAAATTAACAAGAAAAACTGTTTTTGTTAAACAGGCGTACATAATAACTTTTGCCTAATTCCTCAAAGAAAATTAACAGCCAATCACACAACACAAATAAACAAGATTTACTAATTACACAATAATTACTATACAACCAAAGATGAAGTAAACATTTCAATAAAAAATTAAATTACAAAAAATAAACAAAATAAAAAATAAAATTTTAACACAATCAAATTGAAAATCACTATAAAATCCATAAAACTAAATTAAACAAAAAATTATAAAATAAAATAAGGAGCTAATCCCCTATAATCTTAACATCAAATTAAAATACATATAACCAACAACAGAAATTAACTAAGATGTATGAATTAAATTCATTTCTTGAAAAACCAGAAACCACTAAGGACGAATAACATTTCACTACCCACCCACCCCCCCACCCCCGCAAAAACTTTAATCTTCGACATTTATTTCCAATTGTACCACTATCCATCTTTACACTGAAGATAAAGATTGTATTTTTTTCGTCAAGTCTGGTAAACAGCTACGACACTATACAGTGTCATGACCCATAAAAAGGACGATAAAATATCACATTGAAAACCTCAAATCCCGAACGACACAAAGTCCTTTCGGCTGTAACCCATATTCCATCACACTTTCACGAGACGAAACTTCCTAAATGCAGCAAATACTTACAGTAATCTTGTACGATGTTTGGGTGTCTTGTCTCTGCTATCCAACTGGTTACTGCAGTCAATATGACGATATTCAGTTCAGTTCCGATGCGAAGAGCTCTTACACGCTGATTAATATACGTACACAACGTGTAGATAACTTGATTTCACACATAATCACGCGAGATTTACAAAAAGCACTACGCTGTAAGATCTGTAGCACAGCTGTCTGTTTTAGTTTGTAGACAGGTTTAAAGACTTTTGAACATATTCGTATAGGCCTAGAGGAATATGAATAAACATTATTATTTAAAGGAAGAAAATAACGCAAATTATATAAAATCCTATATCTCACCCCACACAAAAAATTGTATATCCATTGTACAGTTTATTCTTCTAACGGCGTTCAGGAAAAAAATTATCGCTTTTGAATCTGAATGACAATTAAAAAAATCTGCCAACTAAACGACCGAGTTCTTAAACTTTAAAACCAAGCGGTGTAAATAATAACCACTACCCACCAGAGCATTGAATGTAACTTTCTTTGTTATTTTTGAGTGTTCATAAGAACGTTGTCAACAATGTTTTTTTTTATTACAACAATACACCAATCTGGAAATTTTTATAAGATTCGGATCTCGTTTTGCAGCAGATAAAATATATATTGTCATGCTGACATATCATACACAGGTGGTAACATCACTCCACAAAAAACTCACACACACACACACACACACATATAATAATTAATATATCCTACAAATTTTTAATAAATATATATACATTGATTTTATTCTATAAGCTTCGAGGATACGCGATTTCCACAGCGAGTTACATATCAAACTCTGACACAAATTCGCATAACTGGCTGCATCTGTGTAATAAGGCTCTTCTCTTTACTGAAATACAATTACGGGGTAAAGTATGTGGCAGTATGTGTGAAATGTCGCCGTACTAAAAGTTTCTGCGCGAAACTTTTCACGAAGTCGCAACGTACTGAAACTTTCCGACGGAGCAGGCCGCTACCACGCTACGAGGTGTTCGGCGAAGCAGTGTCGAGTGGAATCCCCTACTGCCAGTGTAGGCGGAAGTTCACCGCCATGCGTCGTGCGGCCGGGCTCTCCTCGATGCGCGTCTATGCAAGGGCGCAATAAGGAATCACAGAAGAGTTCAATATGCATTTATCAGTGTGAGCGTTGACAGTGTTATTCTTAAAGCGCCACTCTCTTGGTATCAGTAATGAAGTATTTACGTTCAGACGCACGTCTCTCTAACCACGTAAAGTGTTCGAAATATTCGATGCTTCGACGAATAACAAATTATCATACTTTACACTGCAATGAAACTGATGTAATGATAATTTTCACACTTGTACTGTGCATCTTGCTATTACCAAAGTTTTTTATTACCAACTGATGCGCAATTTTTAAGGAGTATTGAAATTTACATAAAAATTAAACAACTCCAACATTGCATGATGGAGACATCACGATGTACCAGGAATATACTAAAACATTAATTAATATACGTCAAGCACAATTAGTTTATTGTATACGAGGCTACATGTTTCGACATTTTTAAACGGTCATCATCAGGCCTTCTACCAGATCGAGTCAACAGATGCTGTGTACACGTTGGGATCCCAACGTGTACACAGCATCTGTTGACTCGATCTGTTAGAAGGCCTGATGATGACCGTTTAAAAAGGTCGAAACATGTAGCCTCGTATACAACAAAATAGTTGTGCTTGACGTATATTAATTAATGTTTTAGCTCCGACATGTTTCGTTGTGATCACCATAATCAGAGAGCGTACTGTCTGAGCTTGCTAAAGTTACAGTGTTAAAACAATTTGTTAAAATACATCGTTGTGGTTGATCTGGTAGTGTGGTTGCAACTGATTAAAATACATCGTTGTGCATATGCAGCCACACTGCCAGATTAACCACAACAATCTATTTTAACCAATTGTTTTAACGCTGTAACGTTAGCAAGCTCACACAGTACGCTCCCTGATGATGGTGATCACACCGAAAGATGTTGGAGCTATTGTAATTTTAATGTAAATTTTAATACTCCTTTGAAAATAATTGTGTATCAGTTAGCAATAAAAAATTTTGGCAATAAAATCTTTGATTTAACGATATTATAGGTATGTTCTTGTAAAACTCAAACATTAGTTTTGAATAAATTTTCAGGTTATGCTGGTCTACTGGGTTTTGATGTCATAACCTTCTGAACTGATAGAACAACCAACGATTTTGATTCGACAATTAAGTGGACTTGGCGCTAATCTTGCAACCCTGAACATGGAAGCAACATGTCCGTCCGAAACACCTGATTATGCAGTATCAAAATCCAGAAAATCGAACTCTAAGTAACCCTCTAAGTTTCGACCTAATTGTGCGTTTTGACGAGGATTTGTTCCAGAAGAGGTACGGGGCAACCAGTCTCAAACCATATGGGAAGAGACAATAATGCGGCTGAAGTGTCAAACCCACCACCCAAATTCTTCTAGCGCCCAAGCGAAGAATGGTGTGGTATCCGGATGCAGGCTGAAGCATGCATCCGGATACCACACCACCCTAGCCAAACCACCACGTAACACCAACACACATCGAATCAGAACAATATAACCCATGAAATAACTCAACAAATAAGTCGAAATCTCCTGAGAATGGATGTATTAACATCCGAAACATGTTGAGCATAAAATAATGAAATAATAAAGCAAGTGACATCAAGTTGGTCTCTCTTTATTCAACTATTAAGATTAGGCATGGTCCAATAAACATAAGATTTACCTAACGCTTTTATCGATAGAATGTCACGCTAAAAATGATTTATGAACGTTTTACAGCAGAGTAGGAAACTCTTTAGCCCTTGTTGCTACGTATTCAGTGCAGCTGTCACAGACACCAAGAACGAAAGAAGAGTGGAAGAATCGAAATAAATAAATAAACAAAGACCGGAAATGCAGTCAGAAATCCAGCTATAAATGTGAAGGTTTCCATCCCGAAGTGTTATAATATACAAACAAGTACTCTACGTCAGTCAATAACAAAACTTTTACTTTGTATACAATGGTATATATGTCAGGGCGATATGGAGGGCCCGATGATGACCGACTAGGTCGAAACATGTCGCCCTGACATATATACCATTGTATATAAAGTAAATATTGTGTTATTGACTGACGTATAGTATTTGAGTAAGAAATCCATCGCAGTCTCCTTACATTTTAAATAGGTCAGAATTAATTTTCCAGTGTGACTCTTTGTTTGGCCTCCCTGATATGCAAAAACTGTGTTTTCTTTTGCTGATCCACACTCATATAAGTAGCAATATTTGTCCGATCGCTCGCCTTGATGCTTTTCAAGGTACGTGATATGAATACAGGCCTGGAGTCGCCCAGAGGATTCCAGGACGTTAAGGTTCCCAGATTTCATGACAACGGCACACAGGATGTTGGTAAGGTTGTCAGCCTTACGCACCGGCCGCCTTTACCCCCAGGAAATGCTCCTGGTACTCATTTCTGTTAGAGGATGAATCGTCCCCAGGAACATAGTGCGATCGTAAGGATTTTATATCAATGAAAAATCCACTGACACCAGCTGGGATCAAACCAACGACCTTCCGATTTGTTACACAGCACCTTAACCATTGTGCCACCTTGGAGTAATTCTAGTTCCACATGTAAAGTCGTTATTAGTTCGTACTTTAAAACTTCGGTTCATTTTACTGTAACGAATCAAGATTGCTTCCTACTGTCGCACACAGAGAATCCTGTGTATCTGAACCAAGCACTCTATTCATTTCCTCTTAAGTATGAAGAACAAAGGTTGTGCTGTTTGAGAACAAATTTGATTCTACAAGAACACACAAGAGTTTCAATACAACAGCTCTAAACCTAGCACAGAATATATGTAGCTTCTCCGAAGCAGAGAGCTTGAGAGCAGGGACGACTTCTATTACACATTTTCACGTTTATGACGTCACATTGCAACAGCTTACGAAGAAAAGATTTTAAAACAGTCTATTAACATATTCTTAAAACTCAGTATAATGTTTGCTGTCTTCCATCGTGTACACTCTCTTATTAAACAATATCAGCAACCTGACGAATGAAGAACATGTGTGTAAGTGACCACTGACCGCTTATTATTCATAAAGATATCGGGTATTTTTAGGCAATGGGCTACTGAAGGTGCCTTCTGTGTTGTAACACATACAGCACCAAGCAAGAAATTAATTTCGTGTCTGTCAGCTACACATAATGATAGAAACTTGTGTGATGTTAATTCGACGTACAGCGACCGACACTGAATATTTATATCTTTCCATCCATATAAAGTCAAGGGAATAAAAACGTTGCCTTTTGAAATTCTCACAAAGTAACATCAACCAATATAAATAAGTGCCGATTCCTGTGACCGTGCGGTCTAAGGCGTGGGTCTGCAGCCTCCTAGTTCCAAGTACCCGGAGGCTCGAATCCCGCTGAGGGCATGTATGTTCGTTTATTGTGAGTGTTTTATGTTTTTGTAGGCAGCGGCATCTACAACGAGCCGATCACTTGTCCAGGGGAGTCCTACTGTGTGTGTGTGTGTGCGTGTGTGTGTGTGCGTGTGTGTGATCTATAAACCTCTACACCGAGGCAGCCTAAGTCCAATCTTGGCTGTACCGCCACAGGAAAAAACATATACGTACATACATCAAGTCGGGTACGCTACAAGAGACGATCCTACAACGAACGAATGCTACAAAGAACAGACTTTATCAATAAAATTAGGATGCTACAACGAACACAGATGCTAAAACGAAAGCGGAGGAATACTATCGGCCGACGCAGCACGCGTGTGTGCATAATGTTTCGGGCCTTCCCGCTTTGATTAGTGACTCAGTCATCGTCTTTGTTATCATTTGCAAGGTTCAGTTATCAGTTTAGTTCAGATATTTGCACCTTTAGCAGTGAAAATATTTTTCTTTTAATTATTCTGCTATATTATTTGAGCCATGAGCCGGCAAAGCAGAGTGAGAAAACTGGATGGTAACTTTGTTCTATGCTGTGGGCCTGGAACGGATTACCCCTAATATATGCTAGAACGAACATATGCTATAAACAACAAGGTTCTATATCCAATTACGTTCGTTCTAGCCTACCCCACTGTATGTGTATATAATACATCAGTCTATGCAGCCCAGTTTATGAGGTTCACCTGATTACGGTACGGCTGCGTCGAAACGCGGAGGGAAATACTATGAAACAGAATGATGTACGGGCTGAAATTTATAGCGAAAATATTGTGATCACAAGCAACATGACAGTTGAATAAAGAGAGACTAACTTGATGTCACTTGCTTTTTTATTTCATTATTTAATGCTCAACATGTTTCGGATGTTAATACATCTATCCTCAGGAGACTGCGACTTATTTGTTGAGTTATTTCATGAGTTGTATTGTTCTGGTACGATGTGTGTTGGTGTTACGTTGTGGTTTGGCTGGGGTTGTGTGGTATCCGTAGGCAGGCTGAAGCACTAGTGCTTCAGTCTGCATACCAGAACAATACAACCCATGAAATAACTCATCAAATAAGTCGCAAACTCCTGAGGATGGATGTATTAACATCCGAAACATGTTGAGCATTAAATAATGAAATAAAAAAGCAAGTGACATCAAGTTGGTCTCTCTTTATTCAACTGTCAAGATGATGCACGGTCCAATAAACATAAGCAACATGACGTTTAGGTATTTTGTCCTATATAATTTATCAACTTATAATTCCGACAGAACATCCAGTCAGGCAAAATAAGCAAGACACATTAAGAATAATCCCCAAAACTGGCCCTGCAATTCGCATAAAAATAAAACGATGTATTTATCATTTAAAAGAATAACAAGTTTTCACATTCTGAATTTAAATTGTTTTGAAAAATACAGGGTTATTCAAAATGATTGTCGGGGTCAAACACAGAACATTCAAGATGCAACCCCATGTGATTTATTTCTATGGGGTTACGTCAATGATCAGATTTATGTTCCTACTCATCCCGCAAGTATGCCGGAACTGAAGGTACGAACCAGAACCGCCATTGAAACCATCACCGCTGACATGCTACAAACAGTTTGGAACGAACTCGATTATCATAGTGATGTTTGTATAATCATAAATTGTGCACATATAGAGCACCTGTAAGGTATGTAACAAAACTTGGAGTGTTGTTCTATTAAATAAAAAAAAACATACTCCTAACTCAAGTGTATTTTGTATGACAAGTTGTTAAAAACCCGACAATCATTTTCAATAACCCTGTATAGCAGCAGAGGCGCATTCGATAGCACATAACGGTGAGATAGCACATAACGGTGAGATATCCTGCACGTACCCATACAAGAGAATTAATAAATACGAGCCATTGTTATTAACTATTATTTGTAACTTTTATGTGCAGCACGTTACGTTAATATCTTTAACTGCTCTGCCCCTAAGACCCATACTTCACTGAACACAAAAATATTGGTAAAAATATCACTCTAACGGGAACGCGGTAACTGGGGTCCGGTAACAGATCCCGGTTAATAGAATTGACGAAAAGCTTTGCACGTTTCTGCTTCCAGTATAAGATTTTTCAGGAATTCAGGGACGTAGATAGGGAGGCGGAAGTGTGTGTAGCTGCCGCTGTAGTGTGCAGTTTCCAAAAAGAGGCAAAATGGAAGACAACATGAACATTCTAAACGAAACCCCTTCAATTTTTTCCCTCGTAAAATTTGAAAATATTAAGCCACGGAGATGGAAAATCAAATATTCATTTTGATTCCTTTAAAGGTCGTAATTTCTGTTAGACGCGGTCATTATGATTTCTTGCTCCGTAGCGCCATAAAACCTAGCTACGCCACTGACAAAATGTACGCAAATTCTGCACCTCAACAATATTTCATGTCTCGACACAATCTCTGCCCGTAATGTAGCAGTAATGAAATAGTAGACTGTGTAATGCTGACAGATATTAACACTTCAATGAATTTCAAAAGTGGTAGAAATCTATCAAAGGCTACGTAAGATATCCCAAACCTCCTCTGTAAAGAAAAGGAGAGAAAGAGAAAATAAAAACGAAAATCCTCTCTCGTCTCTCTTTATTCGAATACGTTACGTTCCACATATGAGAGTGGATACAGTTTGGAGCATGTCGCAGTAAAATAAGGGCTATTATGCAGAACATAATATGTTTATCCATCATAGGCAGGACATCAACGTTGTGCGTGTGTTGTTGAGACAGTAAGTACAGTTTAATTAATCTGACGTATGTATTGAATTAAGCGCCACCCCATAAATGAACATAGCACTAAATACATTCTACATCCTTTCATTATATAATATTGTGGCATCGAACAATGAATATGACAGGACTTTACCCAGAATTGGCCACAAGAGTCTGGATTATTAATGGAACAGGATGTAAAAGCAATTTTCTTTAAAACACAATAACAATCCTGCTAACACAGCAGCACACAAGGCAACAATGTGAATAAAGGCAGCAATTAATACAATGAAAACACAAGATATTACTCTCATTAAAGGTTAAAACTGAATACACCCTAAGTATAACCATTCAAAGCCCAGTGGTTACTTTTTTGAATGGAAGCTTCACGATGTGCTCTCAACGTAATATAATGTTATATAGTGTACTTCAGCACAATCACTTTATTATATAAGGTAATACAAGGCTACATGTTTCAACTATAACCTAGTCATCTTCAGGCCTATATTAACAATTGTAGCATCTGGTAACACAATTGTTAATATAGGCCTGAAGATGACTAGGTTATAGTCGAAACATGTGGCCTTGTATTACCTTATATGATAATGTGATTGTGCTGACGTACACTATATAACATTATATTACCAGTGATTACTATATTTACCACCATGTTTAATATTAAAAACTTCTGCGTTTTGACCAGAATTGTGTTTTGAAGTGCTTTTTATGGTTCTCAGAAAAAAAACTATTATTTCCTGTACAGTATTAAGTGGTTGATTTTTGTGACCGAGACGAAGGGTGTCTATTGCGCGGTACGAAATCGGTGCTTCAATTTAATATTAGTTTTTAATGGGTTAAGTGGCTCCATATTTCAGGACACTTAGAGTGGCGACACCTAAGCGGAAGTCAGGTCTAGCTGAATGCTAATTGTACCCTTTGACTTGCAATGCGTCTTGGAATTAACATATTTTCACAAATTATTTCAAATTCTTTTTAATTTTTAATTGTCCGCTCCAAACAGTATAGTATACCAAATTAATTTTACGCGTTATGCTAAAAGGAACTGTGTCTGCGAATCTGAAAAGCAAGACTTTCGATGTATGTATAGACGTAACATCAAGACGCGTTTGCGTAACTTTTGTTGCCGTGGAATAGCAAGAGGTATTACGTATTCTGAGTGTGTGTCTGTAGCCTTAGGTATCCAACATGCACAGTGCATGCGTAGTATTTTATTGTCACCTGTGACCTTTCTGCTGTATCATATTTTTCCACGTTATCACATAAAAGGCATGATATTCCGAAAAAAGTTTGTTGAACATAAAATGTTTTACTCTACAAATGTTGTCTAAAACATTTATCGGTATATGTAAAACTGAGCGAGATATTATCACAAACGTACGTTGGTCTACATGTACAGTACAGTACCCCGTTACTGTTGTCAGATTTTAATAAAATTGAACTTTTTCGACAAATATCCGAAAAATACTCAAATACCTAATTTCATGAAAATCCATCCAGTGAGAGACGAGTTGTTCAATGCGGACGGGCGGACACAGACACGACGAAGCTAATAGTCGCTTTCGCGATTTTGCGAACGGGCCATACAACACAGACTGAATAACTTTGAGGGCAAACAGTCAATATCGAACACGAGAGAAGGGAAGAAAAGCAGCAGAATCACAGATACGATCTCATAAGAAAAATTCCGTAATAAGTATTATTCGCAAAATAATAATAGAACAATTAAACTAAGGAGGATGCTATTTTTACTAGGGGACAAAGTGTTGTGTTCAAGTATAATATTAAAATGCATATTAATGCGACATGTTTTGCTACATATAATCACTTTAAAATCTTGTAATATTTTTTACTGTTTATCCCTCTCTGTACTTTTACAACTAGTATAATCAGTTACAATATTTTAACAATGTATGTACAATAGTTATGTTAAACTTACCACCGACAACACAACTACAGCAGGTATCAATTATAAAGAACTATACGACACTAAATGGGATCCCATTACATTGACAAATAATACATTGTATATAGCGACATTTAAATTTTTATAAATACAGGGTGAGCATAAAGTCTTTCCCTGATTACAAACATTTATTACAAGAAAACTACTGTACGTGGAATACAAACATATGTTTTTTAAATGTAGCTCAAGAAGTTTTTTTACAACACATTAGTGCATTTCAACACGTGCTCCTTTTGTTGCACGGAGAACGTCTGATCCACAATCAATTTCTCTCCACGTGTTCTCCAACATGTCTTCAGTTATTGTAGCAAAAGCGTCTGTTATTCTTGCCTTCAGATTTGTAATATCTAGAACCAAGAAGGAAACAAGCTAATGGTTCTGTCAGAATGGCGTGAATTTCCTTCGGCGCCTTGCCTTGCAGGAAAAAAAAAAACTTGATGACAGCTCGTGTCTCGATGTTGTTGAAATCGCGCGCGTCACTGACATGTTTCCGAGCTTGTTTCCTTGCTGGTCGGGCTAAGGACTTATCAGCACCCCGGTACTTATTTACTGCATGAAGCTTAGTCCTTTTTGAGAAGCTAACCGGTTTTCAGCGAGTCAAGAATTTCCCCACATTCTATGGAACCCGAATGTACCTTTCCTGAGCCAGCTCGATCCAGTCCATAACCACACATTCCACTTCCTGAAGATCTATCTTAATATTATCTCCCCATTTAAGCCTGGGTCTTCCACTGGTCTCTTTCCTTCAGATTTCCCCACAAAACCCTCTATATGCCTCTCCTCTCCCCCATATGTGCTACATGCCTCGCCCATCTCATTCTCCTCGATTTTATAAGCCGAACAATGTTCGGTGAAAAGTTCGGATCATTAAGTTTCTCTTTATGTAGTTCTCTCCACTCCCCTGTTACATCGTCCCTCTTAGGCACAAATATTCTCCTCTACACCCTAATCGCAAACACCCTCAGCCTAAGTTCCTACCTCAATGTGTGCGACCAAGTTTCACACCCATACAAAACAATATAACTGAAGAGAGTCCTTAAATAACAAACAAGACATGCGTCCAGCACAATACAGATCCATCCCCTGCATTGAAATATCAAATCTACTGCCCGGTAAATTCCATCTACCGCAGTGTGTAGGCTGCTATTATAAAGACGGGCTACCATCAATCTACCACTAAAAATATTTACTACAAAATATAAAGTGGGCCCGGTAGCTCAGTCAGTAGAGCGACTGAGCTACGGGCTGGACGGTCCGGGGTCGAATCCCGGTGGGGACGAGATTTTCCGCCCATCCTGACCGGCCCTGTGGCCCACCCAGCCTCCTGTAAAATGGGTACCGGTTCTTTCCCGGGAGTAAAGAACGGCCGGGGCGTGCTGCTGACCACTCACCCCCTTCTAGTGTCGCTATCATGTTAGAGTAGAACTATACCTCTACCCACTCTATGGGCCACACCGGGCCAGTAACCGGATCACTTTACCTTTACAAAATATAAAAATATATAAATAGTTGCTTCAATCTCAATCTACAAATCTCACTTCAAATCTGGATAAAAAATTTTCTTTAGACCCACCTCACCTTTTCGTCATACATTATAGTATCGAGTGAACTGTTACGGTATTTGTTAACACTGTAACATATAGTACAGATAGTTATAGCACTGTTATACAGGAACCATGACAGGTCTGTTTCCGCTGCTTCCCTACCGCGGACGTAACAGAGAACACACAAGAATATTATGAAATACAAACCTCTTATCGCGACTTTTAAAGCGAAGGACAATGATTGCCGTAACTTTTGCGAGATTTGTTGGTCGCCTTACTTAGCAGACGATGATTGTACTTGGTAAAAACTGAAATATGTTATTGTGAGAGAATTTATGGATGATTTCAGTCTTAATTGAAAATTATTTTTTCTTTAATTGCACAAGTACGCAGCTTGACGATAACCCTTTTACGTCGAAACATGTTGCCAAATTAAAGATAAAACCCTTTAATACTTTTGTTGATTGAAATTTATTTCCCTCGTTATTATAAACAACACAACGGGATGACAAACGCAATAAAGTGAAGTGTCGTTCTAAACATTTCCGCCTAACATCGTGACAATACAAAAAAGAAATTCCTCATTCTCCATTCCATGTATTATAATTCAATTATTGCAATTCAAAACAAAAATTTATATTCTAAAATTTCTCGTTTTAGGTGTTTTGTAATATGATTGCAATTTTTGTTGACGTTTTAAAATATTATCGTAATCTTATTTGGGCTTTACAGTATATTGTAAATTTGTTGATGTTTTATAATATTATTGTAATTTTTGTTGATGCCTTATAATATAATTGTAATTTTTGTTTACGTTTTAAAATATTATTGTGAACTTATTGGGGCTTTATAATATTATTATAATTTTTGTTGATGTTTTATAATATAATTGTAAATTTTTTCACGTTTTAAAATATTATTGTAATCATATTTGGGTTTTATAATATTAACGTAATTTATGTTGAAATTTTAAAATAATGTTGTAATTTTATTGGGGTTTCATAATATTATTGGAATTTTAATAAAATTATGTGCATTTGTTGATTTTAATTATAAAAAATGGCTAATATCAACTGTATAATGAAAATCGAACACATGTCTTTTATGTATTATAAATGGGATTAATCCCTTAGACTGTCCTGCAACTTAACTATGCTGAGTGTACGAACAGCTATGAATCTTGTAAGAAACTCCAGTACGATGACGATGATTATGTTGATGACACGCGTCCTATTCTACCACCAAAACAATTGACTTAAATCATGTTTAAAAGACAAGGACCTGACGCCCAATTAGTTCGCAAATAATCTGACGCTGGGAAATTAACAGGTAGAAGCGGTGGATGAAAAACGCCTTACCTAACTTCGGAACTCTCTATATTTAACACTGTTAAGTGGGTGTTATATACCAGCCAATGACATTCAACGCTACTTTTGTTTAGTATTTTCAAACGTATGGATTAGCCTTTACAGTTCCGCTCACCAGACTGCTTACTGTGTTTATCCTTTATTCTGTGTACTTATATTGAGATACTTCATTGTGTAAATCACCATGGCTTACAAGCCATTAAAAGTTACATTTTAGCAAGCTCAAGGACAAGGTCTGCAGAATAAGGGATATCCAGTAACATTAGATAAACGTATCAGAAAATTATACATTGAAACCTGCATATAACGGAATGGCAAGGAACTGAAAATTTGGATTGGCTCTCTACTGGGATTTTACGCAGCGTAGAGTGGTAATTCGGTACCGACGCTTTGGGGCGATTCTTCGTGAACTGCTTTACTCTTGAAGATGGGACGACAGGTGTCCCGAAACGTCAGTACGGAATTGCCATTCTACGCTGCGGAAACCCCAGAAAGGCGCATATATCGTTCACATCGGGGCAGAAGGCTGAAATCCAGAACCGAAAATTATTTCCGTCGCAGGAAGGTACCGTTTAATGCTTGAAGGTTGAATCCAGGGAACTGTGAAACGTTTCCGCTAATGGCAGGCTTCCGTTATGCCCCTGTTCCATTTAGGACAGGTTTCACTTTATTTCAGTTACATGACCTTCACGTAAACACCTGATATCTACTGTGGAACTCACCGGTGTATTTATAGAAATTAGACCAATACTTACTTACTCCATGGTGCAGAGTCCTTCTTGAGAAGGTATGTAGTTTGCAGCTAGTCAAGAAATTCCCCTCAATTCATGGAACCTGAAGGTTCATTACCGCACTCACAAGCGTCCGACACCTGTCTCTATCCTGGGACACCCCAATCCAGTCCACATACCCACATCCCACCTCCTGGACATCCATCCTAATATTATCCACCCATCTACGCCTAGGTCTCCCCAGTGGTCTCTTTCCCTCCGGTTTCCCCACCAAGACCCTATA
>Ga0123354_10007928_pt1 | contig 16095 bp, 10 predicted proteins | sample TergutLab28metaG_2_FD_97872 | JGI IMG/M metagenome (GOLD analysis project Ga0123354, IMG submission 97872) | Labiotermes labralis P4 segment gut microbial communities from Petit-Saut dam, French Guiana - Lab288 P4 | ecosystem: Host-associated > Arthropoda: Insects > Digestive system > Gut ...
TGGTACCTTTACCAGTATTGCCTGATTACAGCTCTGTAGTTCTTTTATGTTGAATATTTTTAAACTTCTACATTCATATTTTCTATCTGTAATGACAGACCCTCTACTTACTTTATTGCCACTGAAACATATATTGTGATTATGTTAGACCCTGTATTTACTACATTCTCTCTCCAACATACATTGTGTATATACTCTTATTTAATATGTTTTTTGACTAAGTTGCTTTCAGCAGCCTGTATTTCCTGACATGTTTCATATTCACCCATCCATGGACAAATATTAGATAAATGAAATGGTGTGTGTGTGTGTGTGTATTCATGTACAGTACATTTAAATACAAAAAGTCTCCTAGACTACATGCCAGTTTTCCAGAAAGCACAGTATTTTTTCCCAAAATGAAGTTTCCCAGTTACTATCCGCTGCATTTATTCTGATATATTGGATGAAAAAATGTCGCTTTTAAATCCAAAAGCATTAGTTCTTTTTGCTCCAACATTTGAAGTGATAATTTTTTTTTTCATATCTCAGTTTTTCCACCAACAAATTCTATTGCCTTAAATCTGGTATATCCATTACATATTACACTGTAAAATTTGCACTCACCTTTTCCACACATTGAGGACCTGGCACATATGCTGAAGGTTAAGCACTATACTAAAAGAAAGACACCAAAATATTAAACCCAGTTACAAGAGGTACCACCTAACATCAGCTTGAAATTTTTTGCAAAACTGCCTGATGTTATCATGCCTATTTTTTTATTAATAAATGCTAATTCAATCTCAAACACTTCATTTTCTCTCTGACATGAAATTAAGGACACCAAGCCTACAGAAACTACAACCCCAAACCTCATTAAAATGCAGAATTTGACATTTTAAACTGCAGTAAAATATGTACTCTTAAATAATTTGCACAACAAGATTTTAAATTGTTCATAAAATATATGTCACAAGATTAAAGCAAGTGAAAAATCTAATTTAGCTTTTAGTGTGTGCCAACTGACCATTGTGTCCTACGTCACCCCAGTGTGAACATACATACTATCTTGTAAAACCAATGTTTTTCTCATAGTTTAACCAGTATAGTGACAGTGTCCATTGACTTCACGAATACTCCAGTGTATCAGAGCACAACGTGAAGTACAGGAAAGAGATGTCATGTAAGCTGTAATGTGTTAAACTCTGTTGATACACTACCCAGAAGGGGATCTGTGTAACAGGTGCAACAAGTAGCTATTTATTGATGGTGCTAACTGAAAACATTTATCAAAACCTGTATACTGATAGTACTTGCAGAACAGATATTAAATTATCAATGAATGAATGAATGAATGAATCAATCAATCAACCAATCAGTCAGTCAGCCATCACTCACTCATACAATCAATCCTGCTGCAAAGATATCATTCCACATACCATTCCCTTGCTTACATAAATCAATATGAATCTTACATTATTAGTAACATTACGATAAAATTAAGTTTGTTCTCCACTATGTGCAATGCCATGAAGAAAAATGACAGCAGATGTGTAGTTTCATGCATTCTTAACCTCTAATTACACAAGACATGGAGTTGGCTTGATGCTCTGATCCCTTTGCTCTCAGGTAAAGAGCTCCTGGTAATCCCCTAGATAGGAAGCATGATGTTCTTGAGGGCCAGTTTGGACACCTTGTAAATGTCAAAAATATCTGTTCCATTAATTCCAGCTTTGAAGCACGACTCCTGGGTTGTCCAGCCAGTAACCTGGTAACTCTGTTGACTGAACACTTCGTGTCCTACAGGTACTATTGCAAATTTATAAATATTTGTTATATTTATTCAATTACAATTTGTAACTCATGTATACATTATACATTTCTTAAAATAAACAGTACTACAATAAAGAAACCAAATGTTTATTTATAGCAATGTGAATGCTTCTTCTTCTTTGCTAAACAGGCCACCCTAAACTGTTTAAGAATGTGAACCACCCAGTTTTTATATTATTTATTATCATAGAACTCTTTAGTGATCATTAATGTGTCGAAACTTGCCAAGTTACAGAGTACAAAGGCATGCTGATTACATGATGCAATATACACAAGTCAAGAAATGTATAAACAGTGTAACAGTTCTTGCACATTCACACTTGCTATGGCTTCTCAGACTTTTAAAATGCCCTCTTTGTAATTACCTCAAAACTGTAAGAATTATGGATAAAATGTCCTGGACATGAAGTGTTTATTTACTTTATCCCTCACAAATATTGTTAGAAATATTGTTCACTCTTCATAAACACTTGGTCATTTACGATATATAGAAGTGCATGAAATTACTCATGTATATTGGCGGTTACTCTTTTCTGATTTGAATCATACTTGTCAGAACATTTTAGCAAAACTTACTAATATCAAAGTTCAAGGAAATCAACTGGGCAATACTCAACTGCATACAGACATGGTGAAGCTAATGGGTGTATGTTTGCAGCTTGTTGCCAGAAATAAATGTAGTGGACTGAGAAACACATCCAAGTGAATACGTTTAGCAACACATGAGCATGTCACAAGATATGAAGAACTACATAAAATAAATATGAAAGTCATTAATAAATTAGTGGTTGCAGTAACAAGATCAATTACATTTTTAAGCACATATTTATCTATGTAAACCTAAAGTTGCATGTAGGAAACAGCTTCATTTGATGTCCATGGTAAGAGAGTAAGATAACCACCATGTGTATTCAGAAGAACATTGTTGGTTGTTGAACTGATATGAAGGAAATACACATAATGCTTTACATTCATCAGGTATATGATCCCCTTCATTTAACTATTTCAAAAACCACAAGGCTTATGCAAAGGCATATTAGACGTAAAACACATATTTCAATTTTGTTTACAGTTTCGTTTCAAGATGTTTTAGTCTTACCAACTTTTTGAGATACTTTCGAGATACATGCAGTAACACATGTAGCTATTTACACAAAATACCTACGCCTTGTCTGTCTGATTTTAACCAAACATGGAATATAATCTATCAACAAATTTTATTGGAACTTCTAAATACATATTTTTAAAAAATCTGTGCAATGGTACTAAACTGGATATGCACAGACAGGCAGACAGAGGGTGGAAGGTCTGGCAAAGTTCTCTGGCACAGTTTAAAATGTTTTGCTACAAATGCATCAAAAACCACTTAGGTCACCAATCAACCACCCAAGAAACTAAATAATAATTCTGTTTATTAAATACAGTGTTGATTTCTGTAAGGAACAAGATGCTACAGTGTGTTTAAATGGGAAAATCTTCACATACTTCTTCATACAATTGCAGATGATAATTTAATATGTGAAGATATGAATACAAAGTCCCTGAGAAATGTGTGTGAATATTCTGATGGAAGGAAAGTACTACTTAAACACACAATTAAAATGCAAATGGACAATTTTTATATTTTTATTGTGTATGTCTAAGAGACAGACACTTGTTTCAGTTTTGATGAACAAGAGTACAACAAGAATTACACAAGCTGAAGTTTTAATTTACAAGATGGCTTACCTAGAATAGTTACAAACTAGATGCCATACACAATTTTCTGTGTATATATATACACACACACACACACACACACTCATTCTACAGCTACAAATTTATTTCAAGAGGCAAAAATGTATAAAATTCTACATACATCACAAAAAACTAACACTGACTACATCAGTTGTGCAGTGTTACTTACACCAGTATGCTGTATAGAGAAGCTGGAGTTCATAACAGCACTAACGTCTTGATACAGCAAGATCAGAAGTTTCCATTATGGTGGCTGTGATAATTGCTTTCTTTGGGGATGTAATGCCGTGCAAACTGGCTGAGGTTCATTGACGTTTCTGAGGTTTCTGTTGCCTCCATTATCAGTGTATGTGATTAATAATCCCCTTACCCTGGCAATGAAGGCAATGGGATCTTTCAAAACGCCAGTACCTTTCTACCAGATCATCACACATAACAGAAGACAGTAATATCTGAGAGGTATAAAGCTTATACAAAGTGACATTTGAACATAAACAGTGATATTTAAGCAACATTAGTACTGAAAAATGTAACAATGTAAATAAAAATGCTGAGTCTTAGACTTCTAAAGTGTATTTGACCAAGACGCAGTGCAAGTTCATTGCCATTAATGTAGCAGCATATAGTAGAAGAACACACTTTCAAACTCAAGCACACTGTTTTCAATATACAAACGTTTCTAAATACATGAAAGAGCACAAGGACATATCACAGACCAGCATAAGATATGTCTTGAATGTAGAATAAATATGACTAGAAAACTGTTCCTTTACTGTTGTAAAGAAACATACAGAACCATACACACATGCACGAATTGAGAGGAAAAAGCATGAACAGCTATTCGTTGTTACCTAAAGAATGTGACATTTCTCCACTGTGATGTTAAAGTGGTGTGTCCATTTCTGTCCCAGTTAATGCCATGTTATGCAACTGTAAAGTCTGAAGATGAAAGCACTTTATTGTACAGAGATTCTGATCAGCAGTGTTTTAGAATAAGCAACTTTTGAGCATATGTAAAATTAAAATTTTGTGAAATTAATGCTCAAGTCATATAAGTGACAAATTCTTCAAACATGTTTAGGACTTTGCAGTATAATATGATTAAAAAATGAGGCACTTCTTAACATCTTACTTTGATATGTTTAAGCAACAAAGGTAATTTTTCTTAAATCTGTCATCAATTGGTAGCAGAGCTGAGGTAATTCTTATCGTCCAATGATGGTTGGTTCATCTGCCATAGCAATTTCTTCATTTGGTGCTCTGTTTCCTGTGCGTTTGCCTGAATAAATTAGAAAGGCAATACCTGATACCAGCAACATTATAAGTACCAGCCATGCCAGAACAAAGGAGAAGTCATACGAATATATGGCATCACGTGGGAACGTAAATGGAAGATGCTTTTTTTCATAATCAATGGAGCTGATAAGGACTTGAATAACTGCATAGACGCAGGCACCTGCAATATAAGACAAATTTCTGTACAGTGGTTGCAACACATGGGTATTACAGCAGTCTACAGGGTACAATCACACTACCACCAACAGACCGGAATGTGTTTCATGTTTCAAGAAAGTATGGTCTGGTGAGTACAGTTAACAGCACGTTTCTTAGCTGCAGGCTGAATGCTGCACTTGAGACAATTGAGACAGAAGTGGTCATGAGATAGCAGAGACATGATCACAGCATTTGCTTCTTAAGGCTGAAGAAAATTATGACAAATCTATTTCAGAATAAGTTCATCATTTGCAAATTAATCTAACACAACACTTACGGAAATTTTTAATATTACGTAGCCATCTGTGATCATTACATTCCTGTGCCACCACTGCATGTCCTGTGACATGTAAAAAAAAGAAGTTATGAAAACTTCCAAAAGTTGGAAATCATGCTGCAGCAAACTGATATCCAAAATTTTAATATGTTTTTAAAGCGTGATAACAATTAATAAGCATGTATTCTGTTTTTATACCAAGTTTTGAGCCCATTTGCAGATTTGCAAGGCAATGTTTAAACTGATATATACTTCAGTGCACACTTGGCTACTTGTCAGTGAGCATAATGGTTTTCTGTTGCCAGGTCAATGGATGATTTCCAAGAATAACTGTTTGCTTTCGATAACAATCTTTCTTCATACCAGCTGACAGTACAGGAAAAAGTGATTGATTGAACAACATTCTTTTCATGTCCTTTTCTTGTCCTTCAGACGTACAAAATACAGTAGACTATTTTATGTTTATTGGACCGTGCATCATTGTGACAGTTGAAGAATAAAAGACCAACTTGATGTCACTTGCTATTTTATTTCACTTCTTATGTGCTCAACATGTTTTGGGCATTATTATATCCATCATCGGGAGCTTGTGACTATTCTGTTGAATTCTGTTATGTTGCAGGCTGAAGCACAGCTTGTGCTTCAGCCTGCAACATGGATACCACTTCAACCCAACCACACCGAATCTCCAACACACATCGAACCAAGAACAATACGACCAATGTGGTAATTCAACAGAATAGTCACAAGCTCCCGATGATGGATATATTAATGCCCAAAACATGTTGAGCACATAAGAAGTGAAATAAAATAGCAAGTGACATCAAGTTGGTCTTTTATTCTTCAATTACAATAGACTAATATACACCATATCTTACACACATGCTGTAATTGGCAAAGACGATCTGTTTATTTCAATAAGCAGCATGAATGGAAAGTCCTCCAAACTTCTTGGGACAGGAGTGCACAAATTTTAAAAAATCTAGCAGCCACTTCAAACTTCTAGGCGCCAGCAAGGTGAAAAGAAGCAAAGTTTGTACTGAGGAGCAACACATATTAGGCGCCACCAAACAATATTTAGCTGCCACACTGAGATGGTGCCTGGAATTTGTAATTGTAATTGTAATTCAAAAATCTAGCAGCCACTTCAAACTTCTAGGCGCCAGCAAGGTGAAAAGAAGCAAAGTTTGTACTGAGGAGCAACACATATTAGGCGCCACCAAACAATATTTAGCTGCCACACTGAGCTGGTGACTGGAATTTGTAATTGTAATTGTAATTCAAAAATCTAGCAGCCACTTCAAACTTCTAGGCACCAGCAAGGTAAAAAGAAGCAAGGTTTGTACTGAGGAGCAACACATATTAGGCGCCACCAAACAATATTTAGCTGCCACACTGAGCTGGTGTCCGGAATTTGTAATTGTAATTGATTTTCACATTCCATCAATCCAAAGTACGTGCACCCCTGGTTGGAGGGGCAATGGGAAAAGAAGTAATAGTTCAGTTTTTCTCTTTATTTTACATGCTAATGTTTGGGAGAGAGCTGGAAAAAATTAAAAATCATAACCAATGCAAAACAAATAGATTGTATTTCCTACATTTAGAGGATATCTGTTATCATCTCTTACATGTAATTCAATAGTTTAAAAAAATTCATTCAGAATTAAAGTTTTGTGAATTAAATTTATCTTTATCGTATTCTCTTGGTGCAAGTATTAAGAACAGTTGATACTGAACTGTGACTGGCTCTGATCTTAAAAACAATAACTCCCTGCTTCTGTTTGAGCATGCAGAGATTCATTGTGCTTTTTAAATGTATGTCTGCTTTAATGGCACAGTGAAGAAACTCTACATACAAATAGCTTTTTAGCACAAAATTTAGTGGCAGTTTATGCAAAATGTTCATTTAGTATACATATTAATGTTTGGTAACTTAACTTAAATATTTAAATTTCCTGCATTTTATTTTGATATGTTTCATTTACATGACCAACTCAGTGAATGTGTCATTAAACCTTGTGCCACAAAATATAATTATCAATTTAACACATGTAATAAACTTATGGAAATAAAGGAAATTTTACAGAAAATACTGGACACAGAATTTTGACAACAGAAGTGGTATCAAACTGCCTAACCCATAAAGATGAGAAGGATGAAACCATTTATTTAGACCTTATATGCCTTTTGGAAACCCAGTCTTCCAGTAAAATGTTAAGGGGTGTAACAGAAGAACAAATCATGACTCATCCCATGCTATGTTTCATGATCTTGAACTTCACATATTAAGTTTCTATAATCATTAAAAAAAAAAAAAGAGGAGATAAAATTTTGGGAATGCATTGTGCCATTCATTTCAGGTTTGTAGTTTCCAACTCTTATCAAAAAAGTATGAGGATTAAAATGTGCACAACTAACAATACCTGCCCCCCATAACCCTTCACCCCCACCAGTACTGAACTGATGTCTCATCTTTCAGACTATGGAAGGAATATAAGATGTTGTTTGAAAGGACATTGATAAGATGTTTGTGTAGTCTAAGCAGGAGAAATTAACAGAAGACCAGGGAAAATTACCTTATGAAGTTAAACATAATTTTTACTCTACATTACATATTATTAGGGTGATAAATTTCAGAAGAGGAAGAGATGTGTGAGGTACATAGCATGCATGACAAAGGACATTTCCATATAATATCCCAGAAACCATTTCTCACATTCTGTTGCAATTGAACACTATGCTGTAAACGGTAATGATGTTATAATATAATATAATATAAATTTTGTGTCTTCCTGAAATGTTGTTTACAAGCTCTCACAGCAAGGAAGCCTAACGTGAAATGCAAACAATGCCTCCGGGAATTTTGTTTACTGCAATTTATATTACAAGTCTTTCAATCTTGTTGTCATGCAGCTTGCCAAACATTTGTTGCTGTGTAAAAGTATAAGTTAGCATCAATTTGTAAATGCCAATGTACTGGGGTGAACAGAATGGAAGATTGCATTCTAGCATGGGTTTCTGAGTGCTAAATACTATAAATCAAGCTACAAATGAGGGAAAGGAAGTAACTTAAGTGTAAAAAATTTTGCCAATATTTACTTGCTTAAAATCACTGCATATCAGAAGGCACAACTGTTACAGATTGCACACTGTTGTTGCACATGTGGTTTCTGCCTCCATGCTAGCTACAGTGAGGCCAGTGAATGTTAAATGTGTTACAGGTGTGTATATATACTACAACTTCCTCTAGTTGCCTTTGACAACCCCAATTATAAAATTGTGGGAATGAATGTGAAAAAGAAGAACCCTTCCATCATCTTTGATGGGGTCATGAGAGCTGGCATGACAACACAGGTGATCCAAGCAAGTACCCTAGAGCTATGTAATTTACAACTTTGTATCCTTTCATAAAAAGCAATTTCTGTTGTTTTTTTTTTTTGTACTGTAACTATTAAATTTTAGTCACTATAACATAGCGTACAGAAATGTAAGAAACTTGTTTCTTCATCCCTTTGTGTGTGAGTCTGTGTGTTTGTGTGTGTGTGTGTTTGTGTGGAGGGGGTGGAGGTTGGGGTGGAGTTGAGAGTGTGATTGGGAGGACAGTTTCTGTTGCCAGTTTTGGCGCTTATATTTGTGTTGTGCCTGGTTAGAGTTACCATACGGGTTAACAAAAATTTGCAGCAGCAGCAGCAGCAGTGTGACACAATACTGCTTTCTGTAGGAAGACTCCAATGAACATGTCATTGAATATAAATTAAAGCCTTTAAAAGCTCATATTTATCTCTTCTTATAAAAATTGTTTGGACATATAATTCGGTACCCAGGTGTAGCTGGAAGGATAATATTAAAATGGATCTTCAGGCAGTGGGATGTGGGGGTATGGACTGGATTGATCTGGCTCAGGATAGGGACAAATGGCAGGCATTTGTGAAGGGAGTAATGAACTTCCAGGTTCCATAAAATACGGGAAATTTCTTGACTAGCTGAGAACCAGGTAGCTTCTCAAGAAGGACTCTGTCCCATGGAGTAATTAAGAAAGTATAAAAACTGTTTACATTTGTGAAATATCCAGCTCCTAATGAATAATTTACTTGCGTTAAACTGGGGATGGGGTCATACATGGGTGTTGTTAACTCCCAGAAAGTTACTTTAAGTATTTTGTACCGAAATCAGGGCACTGTATAAATTTATATGTGGAACAATTGAAGAACCCCAGAATTCAATACAACACATGAGAAACCGCAAACAACATAAACATATGCTTTATACTTTATAGCGCTGGTGCACATATAGCGCAAAGTTGTTCTACATTTCCATAGGGTCCTGACAACAATAAGCCCCTCTATCATCACATTTGGAATCATTTACTTTACATACTTTGTCCAGAATCTCATGTGAAAAACAGTGACAAAAATATAAAACGTTATGTTCTGGGGACAGGATTAGTCCCATCAAACGGAGTAGGTGTTACCCTGCTTCCTAGGCTAAGGATGGGGATTGATCTTGCCCCAAAACATTGTTTTATTTTTAACAAGGCATGATGGACAAAGTCCATAAAATAAGAGATTCCATACTGTACACACTGTATTGCCACACACTTTTCTTTCCAATTGAAGTTCAGGGAGTCAATCCTTTAAGAAATAAATATTCTCTGACTGAAAGAATTGTGCCATATGTGAGTATTGAAACAGGAGTACAAACCAGGTAATGTGCCACATAAAACCAACTGCAGGCAGCTTTACATTTTTTTGAATTCCACTATTAACTTTTCTATAATATTTATGATCTTCACTATAAAACTGAGGAATATTAAATCATATGAACATTGGAAATATAAAATACTCATCACTAAATAACCCCCAAAGAGAATAAAAAAATCAGGTTTGTAAATTTATGTTTTCTACTCTAGGCCCATACACAAAATTTATTCAAAATCTATTCCATAATTTTAGAGATTAAACATGCAGGAAGATGGTTAGATATACCTTCTTCATTGTGCACTCATTTTATGCACTTTCTTGAGATATAAATGTGTCTTAAATATAATAGAAACATTTATTATACTCTGAGTTAAAAATGTTAGCAATGTGACCTTTAATCCCAGTAGGTTGTCTGGATTGGTTATAAATTATAACATTCCATTGGAACAGAGCCAACCTCAACAATCCTGTGTATGAAACTGATTAACTCTGGAGTCTGTAAGCCTGTAAGTTGGACTAGTTGGTTCACATAATATATTACTGAGAGGGCAAAATTAGGTTCCTTTCCAACTCTGCAGGAAATTTTTGTTGCTTAGTTACATTAAATTAGTATATCATATTTTATAAGCTGTGTAAAAGAGTTGTGCAGTTTCTTGATGGGTGGTCTGTATCACAGAACAGGCAACACACTAGGTTATGTTTCAACTCTGCATGAAGTGGTTAGTGCTCAGTTACATGTAACTGATATATAATTATTTTATATACTGTGAAAGGGACTGCACAATGTCTTGTTGTGTCATCTGCATGAGAAGTAAAATATTTGTCACTGCTATCAGAACTGACAATTAAGCAATGTAGCTTGAGTAAGCAGCTTTACCTTAAATACCTTCAAAACATACAAATGAGTTTGTCCATAATCGACATGACTTGACCATATGGATCTAATTACTATGGAACAGAGCGCAAGTGTCTTAAGTTATGTCAGGAGATTAATATTTGTGGATTTTCACTACATGTCTTTCAGAAATATGTGTAACTGTGTCTTGCAGAAGCTAATTTATAAACTGCAGTTTTAATTTATGAGGCAAAACCAGTAGAGTCATTTGTGAAACTCCTGAGAAGAAACAACACTACAAAATTTACATGATTGGTCTGGCATACAAAATTGAACATACAAAAATGCAAAGGAGTAATTATAAATCTAGCTCTGGGAAGAGGCCAAGTTCTTATCTAATGCTTACACATTCATCAACCAGATCACAGATTTTTCCCAGTGCTTTGTGGTCAGGAACTATAAATATCGGCAATAGTTACTGTTTAACTACTTTGCCATAAAGATGGAGACAAGCATGCTGCACAAAATATAACACACAAACTTCATCACTCATACTAGACACAAAGAACTCTGAAAAAATGAAAATTCATACATATTACTTAGCCACTGATGCACCCAGGAGTTTGAATTTTGATAGAATGTGAAATTATTTACAATTGTATCATCATATGCTGGATTTGAGATTCATGAACAGTTCATATCTGTGTTTTCTTGTCAATTTTCACATTTTTACATCGATGGTAGATATTTGAATAATAGTCAAGTCCAAATTGACAATGCTTAAAAATACTTAAAGATACAGAATTTAGTTGAGTGAAAGCATAAAATATTTTTCTATGTGTCTGAGGACAAAGTATCTGCTAATGTAGTTATTTTAAAATGTTCCTTTTGTAGCAAAGAGGAACCAGATGTTTCTCATCTTGTTTTTCCTGGCACACATTAACACATTGGCAGTTTCTATTCATTTTCGGGGAAGACTGTTTAAGATTTTATGCTGTTTTCACACTGATGAGGGAGTTGTATAGTTTGTACAAGAAAATACCACTTAGGGGCAATTTGGTTGGTATGAAACGATCTGAAGAGTCCACATTACATTTCATTATTTGACTATCACATTCTCACTTGAGCCTATCAAAATAATCTATCGCTATTATTTGTAGAAACACAAGTTCATTTCATTACAAGCATCATTTTAGTAAAGCATTTTTTTCTCCTTCCACATTCTGCTAAACTAGTGTTGTGTTTTCTTTTTAGTGGAATTGTATGCACGTAAGATCGAAAGAGCTACTGACAGTGCTTATTATCCAATTGTTATTGGCAGAGTAGAGACTAACAACTGTGAAAGTGCCAAAACTGTGCCTACCATTTGTACAAACAGCACCAGAAAACTGCTGTCATCACAGACAGAGAGAGAGAGAAAATAAAAACTTTTTAATGGCTCTACTTGGGTTAGTAACATCATATGTTGCCAGAACATACATTGTACTTGAATAATGTTCATTAAATGGGTGAAATCAAAAGATCAGCTTCCACTGCTAATCAGTTTCTTTATGGTCATAATAAATCACATCAGAATGGAAAAACAAAGAGATACACATGATTTGTGTTTGTGGGCATGAACAAGAACTGCGTGAAGATTAATAGTGATAGTCACATAAAAGAAGCTGCCGTTAATAAGTAATCTGTTACATTAAAAGTGGGTACATACATTTCAATGGGGAGGTACAAAATGAACCTTCCCTCACTTTTACTGCCCTTCTTTCCATTGTCTTTTGAATAAACAGAATGTTGTGACATATCTAACCAGGCTACTGACTGTGCTATGGATCTGTGATCTGACATTGTGGCCAAATGATGTAGAACTAGAGAAATTTAGAGGAAAATGACTGTTTATTACGGCACTAACTCTATGAGAGTAAAGAAGCTTTATAAATTGTTAAAATATCCAACCGAGAGCCGTGAATGTAAATAAACAAGTTATAAGCAGATATTTACTGCAAATTCCAATTCTGTATAGGTCAAGGAGCAGACTGGGTGGCATATCCCAGCATATGAACAATCACTTTGACGAAATTGCATTTAAAATGAACATGATCATCAAGAATTGTGACAGAATGCCTCACATTCCAGTGGAAAATATTCTAATTTATTCCAACAGAATCAAGAAAACTGTGGACAACAACGCAGTGCACTGAAAAGTACTGTGACTACTTGTGGAAAACATCTACCTAATTACTGTGTTAATGTTCTGTAAAATTTTATTGTGAAACTTGCCTTTAATGTTGTACTCATCTTCATACAAACAACATGCAAATACTATACTTACCCAAACGTAAGGTAACTTCCCCTTCACAAACTTCCATTTTCATTGAAGTACCAAAACAGAATATATTTTAATATCTTGTGTGATTATAAGGCAAGCCATATTTTTTAGATGATGAAGAGAGAAAAGTATCTCATATTATAAATGGTTAAATACAGTATTTCAATTACGTCAGAACATAATCTGACAACAAATTCTGAGAGCGTAACATGGAGCAAACACTTTTGCTGCATTCTAGTAATTCTCGAAAGTACAGACAGCCCTCGGTTTACGACAGTTGGTTTTGCGACATTTCACAACAAAGATGGTTTTGGAACCAGAAGGCCAAAAATATAATAAAACTACAAAATACTTCAAAAATGTGCAACTATAAATATTGGACATGATGTAAAGAATCAGCACAGCCAATCAGAGATGTGAGCTATCCCCATCTGCCGTCTAAGCCAATCAGGGATGAGGTTGACGAGCCGTCATGTCTATAGTTGGGAAGTGCAGTGACACCGCATGCTGTCACAGGCGCTAAACAAACCATGTTGCCAGTATACTGGAACTAGAGCAGGAGGGCTTGGGTGACACAAGAAATCTTCTAGGTTTGGCACACAAATTATTTTTACCCTACTGTGCTCCGTTTTTGGACAATGACCCTGGCCATTCTGCAAACCTTGCTGAAGTCAGTACACCTCTGTTTGCATGCCATAACACAACACATCACCTTTTCCACCAATGGACCAGGGGTTAATAGCAAACTCTAAAGTCTATTACCTCTCCTAAAACTTCAATGGAAATGGTGAGGATTTTGGGCAGGTCATGCAAAACTATCAAGGACTATTGGTGCTCATTCAATATTTTGTCGGGCATAAATAACACTAATGCAGCTCGGGAGGAAGTGCCAGTGAACTGTTTGCATGGAGCATGGCGCAGACTTCTCCCAGAATTTACGTATGACTTCACACTATTTGGGACACTGGAGAACAGTGATGACGACGTTAGCAGGCTGGCGCAAGAGGCGGGTTTGGGTGAGGTTACAGCTGAAGGCATAACAGAGCTGCTGAGTAGTCATGGACAAGAGCTTTCCAAAGAAAACTAAAGAACTCAGCTATCAGAAGGAGGAGAAGAAAGAAAAAGATGAAGAGCCTCCTCTAAAATATATGAAAAAAAGCAATCTACAGTATCTTTCAGCCATGAGGACCATCACTGGTGAGCTTTGTGACACTGACCACGACTGGGAACGAAGTGTGTTAGTAAAAATGAGTGGAATGATGTCCACTGGCCCTTCTTCTGAGGTTCTCTAAGAACGATAGAGGAAATCTCGACACACAATACTGCATGCTTTCTTAAAAAAAAGGAAGATCCCCAATCCAGGACTTTATCAGAGAACCAAATTACATGTGCAAAATTAATAATTAATTAATTTCATTAAATGTAGTTTGGAAATTTTATGTTACATTTAATTGATTTACATTCATACAATGCTGTTTTGACATTCATAGCATTTATTTCAGAACTTTTAAATATAATAATATCTGTTACATTACTTGTGTCAGTTTTGAGAGGGCCCTGGAATGACTCAATGACTTGCATTATATAATTAAGTTCATTTTACACCGATTTGTTTTGCGACAGTTCCTCCAGGAATGGAACCCAGTCGTAGACCAAGGACTACCTGTAATTACAGTTTATGTTATGTCATGATAAAGAGTGTTCCTTTTTTATTTATTATTTCTGTTCGATGAAAATGTTGATAATGGAAATAGTAGATTCCACTGAAATTTTGGTAACCTGTGATACCAGTTATATTACACAGTTTTTGGGAAGACAGTAATCCATATGTGTTCATGTCACAATTATTGATAAAAGGAGGATACAAACAACAGTCTTACACAAACAAATTCTATTTCTCTGATACAATATGGCTACCACAAGCCCCCCCACACACGCACACACACACACACGCATGCACACATACTAAAGACTGCAGTTTACAAGAGGGATCTCAAAAACATGTAACATCTTAAAGAGTTGTATGAAACTGTGGCGTACCTGCCAGTAAGTGGATTAATCCAGCAAGTCTCTTGAACATGTAGCGGGGGTTGCGGAATGTGTAGACTGAGAATATGAAACCCAAGATCATTAGCATGAGGCTTATGATGGAGAAGGATGCTTCAGACCGGTTGTAAACTGCAGACAGCAAAGACACAGAAGTTGCAATTAATTTACAGGCAATAATCTGAGTGTGAGCTCTGTAGACAGACTGTCGCACTAATTGACTGACTACACTGAACAGAAGTGGCATAGCTTGATTGTATGACTCCTGGGACGAATAATCACATTGGCAGCCCCTAACAGAGATCATGAAATTAAAAAAAAAAATATATATGATGATTTATTTTTCTCTTATTTAGCTCAATATTTTCAAGCGCATTGATTACAGAAATCCAAATTTTTCATTTGAAACATTTATTTTGCCCCTCCTCCACCAAGTTACGACCCTGCTGAGCAGAATCCTTTTTGAGAATCTGATCAAGAAATTCTAATCCTACTGGTCCTAATTCATATAAGCGGCTGGGCTGACCCCAGTGCTATAGTGCGGCTGGAAGGATTAAGTCAATAAAACATTCCAGTAACACCATCGGGAATCGAACCCACGACCTTCCGGCAGTGCCTCAACCAACTGCGCCACCGTGTGCCCATTAAATAATACAAACTTAAACTTTACTGGTTATCAGAGAGAAAGTAAATTTATTTCTCTGTTTCTCTTCTGCACTTCACTTTTCCTTCCACCACGGACACCGTTGAACCTCCTCCTTCCACCCCCCCCCCCCCCCCCCCCCCCTCCGCACCTATTTTTTTACATGATCAACAAATCGGATATCTCACTGGACTTTTTGCATAATTCATTAGTAGAAACACTAAA
>Ga0123354_10007929_pt1 | contig 16094 bp, 9 predicted proteins | sample TergutLab28metaG_2_FD_97872 | JGI IMG/M metagenome (GOLD analysis project Ga0123354, IMG submission 97872) | Labiotermes labralis P4 segment gut microbial communities from Petit-Saut dam, French Guiana - Lab288 P4 | ecosystem: Host-associated > Arthropoda: Insects > Digestive system > Gut ...
AAGTTACTTTGATGTTATGTACAGATATTAACATTACAGAAACCACATATTCCTGCCAGTTTCAATATGTATTTGGTAATCAATAAGTGAGTAATAGCTGTCAAAGTTTCAAACTTCTCTGGCAAATATCTCCGTAACCATTGAACTTTGGATATAGGTGTTTTGGGTTATATCGTTATAGTTTGACCTAAGGAACACTCTCCCGAAGTTAGGTCCTTTCCTCCTGGGACACCCTGTATAACTATTGCCCTCACAGTGTTCCATATGTTCTCCTCCTCACACTTATGTACACATTTCTTGTTTCCACCATTAAACTGTGTATCCAGTGTACTGGAAACTCATTTCACTAATGTAAAAGAAAGAGGAAGAGTGAAAGCACCAAATTTCTCATTAGCATAATTAATTTGGTTACAACTGCTATGATAGAGCCTAAGATACAGCAGGCAGTCTAGCACCTAAGCTACCTGCTGGTTGGCCTACACTTCAATTCCTTGCACAGGCAAGAAAATTCTCTCTCCCCCAAAATGTTCAGAGCTGCTCTGGGATCCAACCAGCTTCCTATTGTTGGTAGCCAAAGTCCTTCCCCCATGGGTACATCGGCCATGGCATGAAACTGCCCATGCATCTCCATTTGGCATCAAGATTAAGATTGAGTGGAGCCATCTTTCTTCTCCCCCTGTGTGACTTCACAGCATCGATAGCAACAACTTTACCTTTTTCTACCCTTACTTTACCGTTACTATGGTTAGTACTGAATGATACCGTCAGTAAAGTCACTGCTGTTACCATGGTTACCACAGTTTGTAAGAGCTGTTTGTGAGAAATCAGGCACCGATTATTTGGGACGGCCTCCAATGGCATGACGTTCATGCCAGGTTTCATGAAAAATAATTAAGCTCACCTTTCCTGCAGATGAACCAATCAACACTGATGTCATAGTCCTGATGCACTCTGTGGCCAGCAGTTGTTTTTCAAACGAAAATCTCTGTAAAGAACGCCAATCATGTAACATTTGTATGAATGGTTTTCGATGAGTAATGTCCCTCGGTCACATAAATTAAACAATTAAATGAGAAGTCATTAGAACGTTAAATGCAGTCCATCTGTTCCACTGCAGTATCTTCGCTGTTCACATCACTCCACCAACACGTTGATGCATCTCGCCCGTCTTGGCACAAATTTCAAAATTCCATCACAGCAGAAATCAGGCTCTTGCATTCAAAACCCACCATGAACAGCCACTTCCTCACCCTCAATACTGCAGACAAAGTGACCCCTGAAGTGTTCCTTCAGGGATCCACACAAGTGACGTGCAGTACAATCCTTCAATACAACAAGATGGAACAAACAGATCGCTGCGCTCTGCGATTATACCGAAAAATGATGACAGTTCAGTGCAATAAATCAGCTACATTTAATGTTGTAATGACGTCTCATTTAATTTTTATGACGTGGGAAACCTTGAATATTGAACATCCCCCATCATCTAATAGTGCCATCATAACCAAGTGCACTCATATGTAATTATAAGTATAAACCATACATAGTCCAACACAATCTCAGTTAATGATTTCATTAAGGTGCATTTCTTACGTTGTTTCGTTCAAGGACATGTTTTGGCTCTAGTTATGAGCAATCTCCAGGTTGATTACTTTTCTTAGTAAGGTAAAATATACAATTAGTAATCCTATCGTTATTGTTACCGACAAGAGCGTGCATAAAATATAAAAATTTTAACACTGATTCCACTATATAGCAGCATTAAAATTAAGTTAGTGGAAGTTAACTATATAGAATATTAAAATTACAGGGTTTCATAATCATGGAATGTGGTGTGGGTACTAAAAATTATTCTATTTTTATATTTCATACAAGCTCTCGTCGGTAACAACAACAACAGCATTGCTAACTGTATATTTTACATTACTAAGAAGAGCAATCAACCTGAAGATGGCTCATAATTAGAGCCGAAACATGCCGTTGAACAAAACAATGTAAGAAATACACCTTAATGAAATAATTAATTGAGATGTGTTTGACTACACATGGTTTATACTTATAACTCTATAAAACACAATGGGGATGTCTCACCTGAAAGTTAATATAATATGTAATGTGCAAACTGGATAATCCAGCAGCACCAACTTCACATATATCTGACTGCTGTACAACTTGGGAGGTTTCAGCAACCAAAAGTGATAACATTTTCTGGGGCACCTAGTTGCATCAATTTAGAGCAGATGTCTACCATTTTGGAGACCTATCACCATTATCAGCAGATCCCTGGTCACCCAAAAATGCTGTATCGCTTCTGGTATTTGAGTCCCATCATAAGATGCATCCATTGCTGACACCGTGTGCCTTAGTGTCAACCTACCGCACTTTCCTCAATGATGGTGACAATAGTGTCCAGCATGTGGTTATCCACCATCACGCACTGCGTCTGCTCCCGCATCCCAGAACCAGTCAGCAGTGAGCGCAACGCAGCCACCACTTCACACAGCAACTGTGGCGATTTCTGATGCCACTCACTTGTAACCAGTTCCATCAGTGAATCTTGGTACAGTTGGATGACAGTCCCTACTTCAATCTGTCTCTACAGAACACACAAGCTCACATCAGCTGCTGTCCTGCCACAGATGGAAAAATTAAACAAACAGGATGGGAAGGTAAGGAGTGGATTTGAGTGGCTCAAGGCACGGACCAGTGGTTTGCCCTTGTGAACGTGGCAATTTATGCTGTTAACGGAAGCAGTTGGATCCCCTGAAACGTCCATACTCGTCTGTGGGACTATAAGAAGTCACATTTGCAAAACGCAGCATCTTTATACTATTTTATGTTGGTACCACTGAACCAATTTCAGTGTCTTTTTACCTAACATCCCCAATAGCTCCACATAAAATATTTATTGAAACTAAGTGATTTAAGAATATTCATAGACTTTAACAAATAGAATATTTGCCAAATCACATGCCACAGCTACAATGAGGCCACAGAAGGAAGTCCCACGGATCAACCTGTACATATCCTCCACCAGCTGTTACGCTTCCCCCTCCAGGTTACTTCCCTGTATTCTTCTCAAGTCATCTAGCCATTCCATTCACACAAATGTTGGTAGTCACAACCACATGAAAACCTTCATTATTGACAAGCGCTTTGGGCTGACTGATACGATGGAAGAGATGGGAGAAGGACAGAGCAGTAGGAAGAAGTTGCAAGCTTCAAGAGCCATTCTTGGGACTGTTTTTTTGTAGCCACATTACAGACAGCTACACTAACCTGGTCGGGCGAACACCTGTTGAGAAGTTGAATCATCAAGACGAAACAATTAATGGCTGTGTGTCGCACATCTGTGTTTGCTTTGGCATGTGACACAATGCCCATAACAATATTGACTGTTGCTGGGCAAATGGCACGTAGTGCATTGTGCTGGAAAATAAAACACATGCTGAAGAAATGCCTCATGGAAAACACGCTGGTAAACACACATAACAAGTAATTTGACATTCAGCAACTTTGTGTATTTTGCCCACAAACTATATCTGCATGTTTTGCACAATTCTCACAACAAATAGCCATTACTTCTCTACACAGTATTAAATGACTGGTTTTTATAACTGAGACGGAGTGTGTTTACTGTCAGTCATGCCACGGTTCAGGCAGTCAGTCACCAGACTCTCACCACAGTGGCCCAGGTTCAATCCCAGGCCAGTCCATGTGAGACTCATGGTGGAAGAATTGAAATTATGACATCATCTACAAGCTTACATGCTACCATGTACAATGATGCATGGCAAAATCTGGCATTAGTTTGCGTTGTGATCAGCACATGGTTGACTCCTTCCAGTTACAGACAATAGTTCTACAGCAGGCCAGTCACATGCTATACAAGCTTCAGAAAAAGGAATCTGGTCTGAGATGTCCCATTGTGTTTACAGTACAAGGGCCAATGCTAATGGCACATCAGGCTGACAATACTACATTAATACAATGAATTGTTTTGATGCACAACACAGCTACATGTTTCAGGTTAAAAACAAAACATCATCAGAGCAACAGTGAAAAATAACCACAGGACTCTTATGATATTATTACAGTGTTTTAAAAAGGCTGTTGATTTCTCAGGCATACCACAATTCACTTATTATTTAACACAGACAGTCCTGCCAACAACACTGTCCGCAGTATACAAACTGTGACGGACCAAACAGCCCACACATTTCACCCTCAACACAAACCTCAAGGTGAAGGGTAGTTAGTAGTTGCTTTCGGACCTAACAAATGCCCCAACCAACACACAGACCAATGGACCCACCTTTCACAGTGATACCAAGTTTGCCACCAAATGTACCTGCCTCAGGTCCAGTCTCACAAAACAAAATATAATGTGCAAGTGGCTCCTTAAATCGAGACCACAAAGAAAAGTCCTTCTTGCGAATATGACAGTCCCTCAGCTAGACTACAAATTCCTCACAGTTTATGGCACCTAAGGGTTCATTACCATGCTCACAACAGCCTGTAACTTGACCCTAACCTAACCCAATGAATCATTTCCATACACTCAAATCTTATTTCTTTAAGATCTGTCTTAATATTATCTTCCCATCTATAACTAGGTCTTTCATTCTGTCTCATTCCTTCAGGTTTCCTAACCAAAACCACGTATGCATTTCCCTTCTCCAACACACATGCAACATACCCTGCCCATCTCACCCTAATAATATGTATATGGTGAAGTGTACACATCCTTAAGCCCCTCTCTATGCAGTTTTCCCCCAGTCTCCTGTTACTTCCTCCCTCCTAGGCTCAAATGTCTTCCTCAACACCCTATATTCATACATCCTCAATACAAACTCTTTGCTTTATACTGAAGACCATATTTAACACCCATACAAAACACATGCAGGTGTACTTCTGAATTAAACTAAGTCTCCAAAAAATTTGTTTCACTACACAAACTGAACCCATAACCCAAAGATATATACACACTTCTCCTAAAACACATGCCAAGGTTGTAACACTCTGCGTGGGTGACCTGGGGGTACCACAACAGGTGGTCGCATACATTTTGAGGACTGCAGAGAATCCAAGGACTGACACAAACACTGTTACATATTTCTTTTTTTTAATCTGAAAGCTATTTATGTCCATGCACTAATAAAGAATTCACATGACACAACCAACAAATGCACTAATGTTAAAATTATATTTCTGACACGCAGTCTGTCACAACTCTGACATGTGTCAATCTATCTTGATCATCACAGCAAACAATCCAACCAAGTCAGGCAGTAGCATGCATTTAATACACTCACCCCCTCATTCAAGCAATGAGTTGAATTATCTAGGCTTTTTCTTCGATCATCTAAACCCAGAAGTTCAAACTTTAATATCATACTCTGAAAAAATTTGAAATGTCAGCAGTCAGAAGCTACTATATTATGTACAGACAAGTCAGGAACAACATGAACAGTTACAGTGTATTCCAGTAAGAAAGAGAGCCAACCAACAACAAGTCACAAAAGTACCAACAAAAATTTAATGTGTGTTGGAATATTTACACTGCATTCCCTTTATAAGACAGCACAAGGACACAATACACTAAGCACGTCCAATAAGTAAGTTTCCCTAGGTCACAAAAATCAAGGGTAATATTAAAATGATAAATGCAACTCAACTGTTCCACTTAAGTATCATTATTCTTCAATACAATCCGCAAGTGTACTGACTGTCCTAGCTTGGCACAAGTTTAAAAATTCCACCATGGCAGAAACTAGACTCTTACATTCCCAGCCATTTAGGAACAGACATCTGTAGGTTCTCATTATTGTGACATAAGCAACCCTCACCAAGAGTTGCTTCAGTCACCCAAAAACAGCTCCTCCACTCTCCAGTCATGCCACCCTCACAGCCACAATAATGATCACGCTGGGCCAACCAGTGTGATCATTATTGTGGCTGTCCACTCAAACATTTTCAAATTCTAATTGGACGTTCAGGTGACCATGCACCATGATAAATTCTTATAATAAAACCAACTAGATGCACTAAGTTCTCAGATTTATTTTTGGAATAAAATTCTACATGTTTCGGACAGTTCCTCTGTCCATCATGAGTTATTTGCTGACAGCTTGCAAGCTGTCACCAAACCTGTATGACATATACCATTGCTGTGTGTACAGTGAAGAACTCCTGATGATGGACAGAGGAAATGTCCGAAACATGTAGAGTTTTATTCCAAAAATAAATTTGAGAAATTAGTGCATCTAGTTGGGTTTTATTATAAGAATTTTCAATCCTTACTACTGTTTCATATCACTGGACATGTACATGAGCGAATGTCAAAATAAGAACAAGGTGAGAGAAAGAAAAGTCAAACCACCAAAATTACAGCAAACTTTCCCCTTCCATATGATGCAGATACATCATAACATGCTGATATGGAAAGAAAACATCAAACTTCATAAACAGAATGTAAGGGTGTAGGCTGGATTTAAATGACTCAACAGACGGTCTTGTAGTCGGCTCTTGTGAACACTGTGATGAATCTTAGGGTTCTAAGAAAACCCAGGGAATTTCACCAATAGCAGAAACAGACTACCAAAAAGACAGTTGTTATTTATAATGTGCAAGTAACACAAAGTCAAGTAAGGTTTTAAACTTGAGTTGTCATTTGACAATAATGCATGATTGCAAGGAACAATGTAAAATCTCGTATTACATTTGCACTGAACCCTAAGAAGTTGAGAGGGACTCAGAACACACCAAATTGGGAAAACACATGCACACAAAATTTTGGCAGGTCACGTTAAGATCCATTGTTAATGACCTGCAATAACAACACTGAACATTAAGTGACACATGTTATACAGAGGTGCGAGAAAGAAGTATCACTGGCCACCTCCGCCATGTCTGCCCCAACCAGTTAAACTCCATCCTTCTAGCACACTTCTTCACATTCCCCTACAAGAATGAAGCCCTTCTCTTCACAGTACTATTGGATGTGATAACTAGCACTAGCAACACGTGCATCACACTTACTGTCATAACCTGCAGGTGGAACAGCAGACTAGCACTATCATCCCCACCAGCCACAGAAATCCTTTCTGCAGCTTCCGGACTGCTTCATGACTCACAGAAACACCAGTCACTCACTATGGAGACCCAGGCTCAATCACAAGCCATTCCTTGTTGGATTTGTGGTGGACAAAGTGGCCATGGAGCAAGATTTTCTCCAAGCAATTCAGTTTTCCTCTGTCAGTACCATTCCACCAATGCTCCATAGTTACTAATTCATTTATCACTGACACTAAATAATCTTATCAAATGTAAATAACACATTTAGCACACATTCTGTAACATCAGGTTCAGCCCATCCTCCAACAACCATATCTTACAAACCGTCCTACCTGACGGGTTTGTTACGAACAACAAGTGCAACTGGGTCAGCCATAAACCCACATACCAATCCTTTTAAGGAGGACAATTTGGAGGCCTCTACCAGATAACATGACTGAGAACAAACAAAGTGACAGATCGCTGCAGTCATACTGCAGACAAAAGACATTCACTCACCTGTGCTCCTGAGATAATAGCACCCAGAATATGAAGAAGTTCAGTGCTCAGATCAGGAAATTCCTCAATGAGTGATGTTTGGAAGCAATCTGTGAAGGAGAATGAACCAAATGATACAAACAATAACTTCTTGTGCACCACCTCCCCCACTCCCAAAACAAAACAGAGGCATACCAAATAATAACACAAAATTCATACTGTACATCCATAAACAAATGAACAAACGGGGATCGGCCTATCTCAGCACTGACTTACTACAAGCACCAGGAAGACAACAGCAGACAAAAGTACATCAATTCCAATGGCATTACAAATGTTATGATTAATTGGGACCAATAAAAACACATAACTCAGAATCTGTTGTTAATGCAAAATGCTGCTTTCCTTACCTGCTAGAAAAGTATAAAATACTCTCGAATAGCTTTCATGAATGAAAGTAAGTTTTTAACCTTTTGACGCCTAATGTCAACTATAGTTGACATTAGGCGTCAAAAGGTTAAAAACTTACTTTCATTCATGAAAGCTATTCGAGAGTATTTTATACTTTTCTAGCAGGTAAGGAAAGCAGCATTTTGCATTAACAACAGATTCTGAGTTATGTGTTTTTATTGGTCCCAATTAATCATAACATTTGTAATGCCATTGGAATTGATGTACTTTTGTCTGCTGTTGTCTTCCTGGTGCTTGTAGTAAGTCAGTGCTGAGATAGGCCGATCCCCGTTTGTTCATTTGTTTATGGATGTACAGTATGAATTTTGTGTTATTATTTGGTATGCCTCTGTTTTGTTTTGGGAGTGGGGGAGGTGGTGCACAAGAAGTTATTGTTTGTATCATTTGGTTCATTCTCCTTCACAGATTGCTTCCAAACATCACTCATTGAGGAATTTCCTGATCTGAGCACTGAACTTCTTCATATTCTGGGTGCTATTATCTCAGGAGCACAGGTGAGTGAATGTCTTTTGTCTGCAGTATGACTGCAGCGATCTGTCACTTTGTTTGTTCTCAGTCATGTTATCTGGTAGAGGCCTCCAAATTGTCCTCCTTAAAAGGATTGGTATGTGGGTTTATGGCTGACCCAGTTGCACTTGTTGTTCGTAACAAACCCGTCAGGTAGGACGGTTTGTAAGATATGGTTGTTGGAGGATGGGCTGAACCTGATGTTACAGAATGTGTGCTAAATGTGTTATTTACATTTGATAAGATTATTTAGTGTCAGTGATAAATGAATTAGTAACTATGGAGCATTGGTGGAATGGTACTGACAGAGGAAAACTGAATTGCTTGGAGAAAATCTTGCTCCATGGCCACTTTGTCCACCACAAATCCAACAAGGAATGGCTTGTGATTGAGCCTGGGTCTCCATAGTGAGTGACTGGTGTTTCTGTGAGTCATGAAGCAGTCCGGAAGCTGCAGAAAGGATTTCTGTGGCTGGTGGGGATGATAGTGCTAGTCTGCTGTTCCACCTGCAGGTTATGACAGTAAGTGTGATGCACGTGTTGCTAGTGCTAGTTATCACATCCAATAGTACTGTGAAGAGAAGGGCTTCATTCTTGTAGGGGAATGTGAAGAAGTGTGCTAGAAGGATGGAGTTTAACTGGTTGGGGCAGACATGGCGGAGGTGGCCAGTGATACTTCTTTCTCGCACCTCTGTATAACATGTGTCACTTAATGTTCAGTGTTGTTATTGCAGGTCATTAACAATGGATCTTAACGTGACCTGCCAAAATTTTGTGTGCATGTGTTTTCCCAATTTGGTGTGTTCTGAGTCCCTCTCAACTTCTTAGGGTTCAGTGCAAATGTAATACGAGATTTTACATTGTTCCTTGCAATCATGCATTATTGTCAAATGACAACTCAAGTTTAAAACCTTACTTGACTTTGTGTTACTTGCACATTATAAATAACAACTGTCTTTTTGGTAGTCTGTTTCTGCTATTGGTGAAATTCCCTGGGTTTTCTTAGAACCCTAAGATTCATCACAGTGTTCACAAGAGCCGACTACAAGACCGTCTGTTGAGTCATTTAAATCCAGCCTACACCCTTACATTCTGTTTATGAAGTTTGATGTTTTCTTTCCATATCAGCATGTTATGATGTATCTGCATCATATGGAAGGGGAAAGTTTGCTGTAATTTTGGTGGTTTGACTTTTCTTTCTCTCACCTTGTTCTTATTTTGACATTCGCTCATGTACATGTCCAGTGATATGAAACAGTAGTAAGGATTGAAAATTCTTATAATAAAACCCAACTAGATGCACTAATTTCTCAAATTTATTTTTGGAATAAAACTCTACATGTTTCGGACATTTCCTCTGTCCATCATCAGGAGTTCTTCACTGTACACACAGCAATGGTATATGTCATACAGGTTTGGTGACAGCTTGCAAGCTGTCAGCAAATAACTCATGATGGACAGAGGAACTGTCCGAAACATGTAGAATTTTATTCCAAAAATAAATCTGAGAACTTAGTGCATCTAGTTGGTTTTATTATAAGAATTTATCATGGTGCATGGTCACCTGAACGTCCAATTAGAATTTGAAAATGTTTGAGTGGACAGCCACAATAATGATCACACTGGTTGGCCCAGCGTGATCATTATTGTGGCTGTGAGGGTGGCATGACTGGAGAGTGGAGGAGCTGTTTTTGGGTGACTGAAGCAACTCTTGGTGAGGGTTGCTTATGTCACAATAATGAGAACCTACAGATGTCTGTTCCTAAATGGCTGGGAATGTAAGAGTCTAGTTTCTGCCATGGTGGAATTTTTAAACTTGTGCCAAGCTAGGACAGTCAGTACACTTGCGGATTGTATTGAAGAATAATGATACTTAAGTGGAACAGTTGAGTTGCATTTATCATTTTAATATTACCCTTGATTTTTGTGACCTAGGGAAACTTACTTATTGGACGTGCTTAGTGTATTGTGTCCTTGTGCTGTCTTATAAAGGGAATGCAGTGTAAATATTCCAACACACATTAAATTTTTGTTGGTACTTTTGTGACTTGTTGTTGGTTGGCTCTCTTTCTTACTGGAATACACTGTAACTGTTCATGTTGTTCCTGACTTGTCTGTACATAATATAGTAGCTTCTGACTGCTGACATTTCAAATTTTTTCAGAGTATGATATTAAAGTTTGAACTTCTGGGTTTAGATGATCGAAGAAAAAGCCTAGATAATTCAACTCATTGCTTGAATGAGGGGGTGAGTGTATTAAATGCATGCTACTGCCTGACTTGGTTGGATTGTTTGCTGTGATGATCAAGATAGATTGACACATGTCAGAGTTGTGACAGACTGCGTGTCAGAAATATAATTTTAACATTAGTGCATTTGTTGGTTGTGTCATGTGAATTCTTTATTAGTGCATGGACATAAATAGCTTTCAGATTAAAAAAAAGAAATATGTAACAGTGTTTGTGTCAGTCCTTGGATTCTCTGCAGTCCTCAAAATGTATGCGACCACCTGTTGTGGTACCCCCAGGTCACCCACGCAGAGTGTTACAACCTTGGCATGTGTTTTAGGAGAAGTGTGTATATATCTTTGGGTTATGGGTTCAGTTTGTGTAGTGAAACAAATTTTTTGGAGACTTAGTTTAATTCAGAAGTACACCTGCATGTGTTTTGTATGGGTGTTAAATATGGTCTTCAGTATAAAGCAAAGAGTTTGTATTGAGGATGTATGAATATAGGGTGTTGAGGAAGACATTTGAGCCTAGGAGGGAGGAAGTAACAGGAGACTGGGGGAAAACTGCATAGAGAGGGGCTTAAGGATGTGTACACTTCACCATATACATATTATTAGGGTGAGATGGGCAGGGTATGTTGCATGTGTGTTGGAGAAGGGAAATGCATACGTGGTTTTGGTTAGGAAACCTGAAGGAATGAGACAGAATGAAAGACCTAGTTATAGATGGGAAGATAATATTAAGACAGATCTTAAAGAAATAAGATTTGAGTGTATGGAAATGATTCATTGGGTTAGGTTAGGGTCAAGTTACAGGCTGTTGTGAGCATGGTAATGAACCCTTAGGTGCCATAAACTGTGAGGAATTTGTAGTCTAGCTGAGGGACTGTCATATTCGCAAGAAGGACTTTTCTTTGTGGTCTCGATTTAAGGAGCCACTTGCACATTATATTTTGTTTTGTGAGACTGGACCTGAGGCAGGTACATTTGGTGGCAAACTTGGTATCACTGTGAAAGGTGGGTCCATTGGTCTGTGTGTTGGTTGGGGCATTTGTTAGGTCCGAAAGCAACTACTAACTACCCTTCACCTTGAGGTTTGTGTTGAGGGTGAAATGTGTGGGCTGTTTGGTCCGTCACAGTTTGTATACTGCGGACAGTGTTGTTGGCAGGACTGTCTGTGTTAAATAATAAGTGAATTGTGGTATGCCTGAGAAATCAACAGCCTTTTTAAAACACTGTAATAATATCATAAGAGTCCTGTGGTTATTTTTCACTGTTGCTCTGATGATGTTTTGTTTTTAACCTGAAACATGTAGCTGTGTTGTGCATCAAAACAATTCATTGTATTAATGTAGTATTGTCAGCCTGATGTGCCATTAGCATTGGCCCTTGTACTGTAAACACAATGGGACATCTCAGACCAGATTCCTTTTTCTGAAGCTTGTATAGCATGTGACTGGCCTGCTGTAGAACTATTGTCTGTAACTGGAAGGAGTCAACCATGTGCTGATCACAACGCAAACTAATGCCAGATTTTGCCATGCATCATTGTACATGGTAGCATGTAAGCTTGTAGATGATGTCATAATTTCAATTCTTCCACCATGAGTCTCACATGGACTGGCCTGGGATTGAACCTGGGCCACTGTGGTGAGAGTCTGGTGACTGACTGCCTGAACCGTGGCATGACTGACAGTAAACACACTCCGTCTCAGTTATAAAAACCAGTCATTTAATACTGTGTAGAGAAGTAATGGCTATTTGTTGTGAGAATTGTGCAAAACATGCAGATATAGTTTGTGGGCAAAATACACAAAGTTGCTGAATGTCAAATTACTTGTTATGTGTGTTTACCAGCGTGTTTTCCATGAGGCATTTCTTCAGCATGTGTTTTATTTTCCAGCACAATGCACTACGTGCCATTTGCCCAGCAACAGTCAATATTGTTATGGGCATTGTGTCACATGCCAAAGCAAACACAGATGTGCGACACACAGCCATTAATTGTTTCGTCTTGATGATTCAACTTCTCAACAGGTGTTCGCCCGACCAGGTTAGTGTAGCTGTCTGTAATGTGGCTACAAAAAAACAGTCCCAAGAATGGCTCTTGAAGCTTGCAACTTCTTCCTACTGCTCTGTCCTTCTCCCATCTCTTCCATCGTATCAGTCAGCCCAAAGCGCTTGTCAATAATGAAGGTTTTCATGTGGTTGTGACTACCAACATTTGTGTGAATGGAATGGCTAGATGACTTGAGAAGAATACAGGGAAGTAACCTGGAGGGGGAAGCGTAACAGCTGGTGGAGGATATGTACAGGTTGATCCGTGGGACTTCCTTCTGTGGCCTCATTGTAGCTGTGGCATGTGATTTGGCAAATATTCTATTTGTTAAAGTCTATGAATATTCTTAAATCACTTAGTTTCAATAAATATTTTATGTGGAGCTATTGGGGATGTTAGGTAAAAAGACACTGAAATTGGTTCAGTGGTACCAACATAAAATAGTATAAAGATGCTGCGTTTTGCAAATGTGACTTCTTATAGTCCCACAGACGAGTATGGACGTTTCAGGGGATCCAACTGCTTCCGTTAACAGCATAAATTGCCACGTTCACAAGGGCAAACCACTGGTCCGTGCCTTGAGCCACTCAAATCCACTCCTTACCTTCCCATCCTGTTTGTTTAATTTTTCCATCTGTGGCAGGACAGCAGCTGATGTGAGCTTGTGTGTTCTGTAGAGACAGATTGAAGTAGGGACTGTCATCCAACTGTACCAAGATTCACTGATGGAACTGGTTACAAGTGAGTGGCATCAGAAATCGCCACAGTTGCTGTGTGAAGTGGTGGCTGCGTTGCGCTCACTGCTGACTGGTTCTGGGATGCGGGAGCAGACGCAGTGCGTGATGGTGGATAACCACATGCTGGACACTATTGTCACCATCATTGAGGAAAGTGCGGTAGGTTGACACTAAGGCACACGGTGTCAGCAATGGATGCATCTTATGATGGGACTCAAATACCAGAAGCGATACAGCATTTTTGGGTGACCAGGGATCTGCTGATAATGGTGATAGGTCTCCAAAATGGTAGACATCTGCTCTAAATTGATGCAACTAGGTGCCCCAGAAAATGTTATCACTTTTGGTTGCTGAAACCTCCCAAGTTGTACAGCAGTCAGATATATGTGAAGTTGGTGCTGCTGGATTATCCAGTTTGCACATTACATATTATATTAACTTTCAGGTGAGACATCCCCATTGTGTTTTATAGAGTTATAAGTATAAACCATGTGTAGTCAAACACATCTCAATTAATTATTTCATTAAGGTGTATTTCTTACATTGTTTTGTTCAACGGCATGTTTCGGCTCTAATTATGAGCCATCTTCAGGTTGATTGCTCTTCTTAGTAATGTAAAATATACAGTTAGCAATGCTGTTGTTGTTGTTACCGACGAGAGCTTGTATGAAATATAAAAATAGAATAATTTTTAGTACCCACACCACATTCCATGATTATGAAACCCTGTAATTTTAATATTCTATATAGTTAACTTCCACTAACTTAATTTTAATGCTGCTATATAGTGGAATCAGTGTTAAAATTTTTATATTTTATGCACGCTCTTGTCGGTAACAATAACGATAGGATTACTAATTGTATATTTTACCTTACTAAGAAAAGTAATCAACCTGGAGATTGCTCATAACTAGAGCCAAAACATGTCCTTGAACGAAACAACGTAAGAAATGCACCTTAATGAAATCATTAACTGAGATTGTGTTGGACTATGTATGGTTTATACTTATAATTACATATGAGTGCACTTGGTTATGATGGCACTATTAGATGATGGGGGATGTTCAATATTCAAGGTTTCCCACGTCATAAAAATTAAATGAGACGTCATTACAACATTAAATGTAGCTGATTTATTGCACTGAACTGTCATCATTTTTCGGTATAATCGCAGAGCGCAGCGATCTGTTTGTTCCATCTTGTTGTATTGAAGGATTGTACTGCACGTCACTTGTGTGGATCCCTGAAGGAACACTTCAGGGGTCACTTTGTCTGCAGTATTGAGGGTGAGGAAGTGGCTGTTCATGGTGGGTTTTGAATGCAAGAGCCTGATTTCTGCTGTGATGGAATTTTGAAATTTGTGCCAAGACGGGCGAGATGCATCAACGTGTTGGTGGAGTGATGTGAACAGCGAAGATACTGCAGTGGAACAGATGGACTGCATTTAACGTTCTAATGACTTCTCATTTAATTGTTTAATTTATGTGACCGAGGGACATTACTCATCGAAAACCATTCATACAAATGTTACATGATTGGCGTTCTTTACAGAGATTTTCGTTTGAAAAACAACTGCTGGCCACAGAGTGCATCAGGACTATGACATCAGTGTTGATTGGTTCATCTGCAGGAAAGGTGAGCTTAATTATTTTTCATGAAACCTGGCATGAACGTCATGCCATTGGAGGCCGTCCCAAATAATCGGTGCCTGATTTCTCACAAACAGCTCTTACAAACTGTGGTAACCATGGTAACAGCAGTGACTTTACTGACGGTATCATTCAGTACTAACCATAGTAACGGTAAAGTAAGGGTAGAAAAAGGTAAAGTTGTTGCTATCGATGCTGTGAAGTCACACAGGGGGAGAAGAAAGATGGCTCCACTCAATCTTAATCTTGATGCCAAATGGAGATGCATGGGCAGTTTCATGCCATGGCCGATGTACCCATGGGGGAAGGACTTTGGCTACCAACAATAGGAAGCTGGTTGGATCCCAGAGCAGCTCTGAACATTTTGGGGGAGAGAGAATTTTCTTGCCTGTGCAAGGAATTGAAGTGTAGGCCAACCAGCAGGTAGCTTAGGTGCTAGACTGCCTGCTGTATCTTAGGCTCTATCATAGCAGTTGTAACCAAATTAATTATGCTAATGAGAAATTTGGTGCTTTCACTCTTCCTCTTTCTTTTACATTAGTGAAATGAGTTTCCAGTACACTGGATACACAGTTTAATGGTGGAAACAAGAAATGTGTACATAAGTGTGAGGAGGAGAACATATGGAACACTGTGAGGGCAATAGTTATACAGGGTGTCCCAGGAGGAAAGGACCTAACTTCGGGAGAGTGTTCCTTAGGTCAAACTATAACGATATAACCCAAAACACCTATATCCAAAGTTCAATGGTTACGGAGATATTTGCCAGAGAAGTTTGAAACTTTGACAGCTATTACTCACTTATTGATTACCAAATACATATTGAAACTGGCAGGAATATGTGGTTTCTGTAATGTTAATATCTGTACATAACATCAAAGTAACTT
>Ga0123354_10007932_pt1 | contig 16092 bp, 15 predicted proteins | sample TergutLab28metaG_2_FD_97872 | JGI IMG/M metagenome (GOLD analysis project Ga0123354, IMG submission 97872) | Labiotermes labralis P4 segment gut microbial communities from Petit-Saut dam, French Guiana - Lab288 P4 | ecosystem: Host-associated > Arthropoda: Insects > Digestive system > Gut ...
GGCTGAGTGGACCCCGTTCCAGACCCACTACTACTCAGAAAATCTGGTAGCGCCGGGGATCGAACCTGGGACCTCTGTATCTGTAGCCAGAAACTCTGACCACTAGACCACAGAGGCGGTCAACCAACCAAATAGTCAACCGAATAACCAAACAACCAACCAGCCAACCATTCAATTAACTAAACAACCAACCAATTAACCAAACAACCAACCAATTAACCAACCAACCAACCAACCATATAACTACACGATCATAGGGGACTGGAGAAGTTACACATTCTCCAGATATTTAAGAAACTCCCCGAATTTTTTAACCTGAATATTTATTGCCGTATGTACAAAGGCCTACTACCTGCCACCATCTTCAGTCAGAATAATACAGACTACACCCTCCCATTTTATTTACATGAGAAATACTTTAAAATTACCTTTTATTTACGTCTAGGTCCACAAAGTGGTTTCCTGTCTTCATACTTTTCCACCTAAACTTTCTCTGCATTTCTCTTCATTGCGTGCAACATGCACCGCCTATCTCATTCGATTGGATTTCTTTGCAGTAAAAAATATTTGATGAAGAGTAGGCCTACAAACCGTGAAGTTCACCATAATGCGACTCCCTCCACTCTCCCCTTGCTTCGTCCACGTTACGTCTACATACAGTATTCTCCTAAACAACTTGTTCTTGAACACCCTCCTTCTAAGCGAGATGCTTCTAGGATACAATGCCATATCTGCTGGTATGTACTTCGAAGGAATAAAATGTCTCCACTTTCAGGTTCAGGCAGTTCAAGAAGATTTTTCTTGGAATTCTTGACCCTCCGAAACGTCGACTCTTTACCAATCGATACGGCCTAACATCCCGAAGAACTTGTATGTGTACCCTCCGTCTACGTTCTTCCCTGACTGTGAGTGCCCCAGTTCCACACCTCTAGACACCTAAGCATAGCGCTAACTCCTGACTTACAATCGCCTGCATATCTTCAGTTATTGATGCATGCGACACAGAAGGTTTGCACAGTGGTCTTATTGAGGACACAAGTCTCCTTGGAGGTGACGCTGTGTCGCTGCTTTACTCTTTCCCGACGTTTCTCACAGTCGTAGTGATTCCATCGTCAGGGGTTGAGGGATCGAGGAAGGTGCAATTACTACGTACCTTTGAAATATACAGCAACCTAGAGACCTAGCGTCCTAACCCAGGGGCCACCAGAATCCTTACATGTAAGTCGTTCAACATTTACAGAATTCCATCTATTGCAAAAAAAACATTGCTTTCTTTGATAATTCTGGATTTCCGTTTCATTTGTACTTAGAAATGAAGAACACTCATTTCCCTCTAATTCACTGCTGTTTTCATTTCTTTAAACTTCGGCTGTTGTCGAGAAGCAGGGAGGGAAGGGACAGAAACTACCAGACAAATGTGGATAACATTACCATGACGACAGCGAAGAAACGTACGAGTTAGACGTCAGGCACCGCTATTACTACACCAACTAAAGAACACTTTTATTTTTGTTGAAAGAGGGCAGACAGCTATTATTACACTATTAAGGAAAGTCGTTAACATCCGGGTAAGTTATTACAAATTTCTGTTACATTGGGTGGGATGCAGTCCAAGCCACTAGACTCGTCGTAAGGGAGACAATCCCATACTATTACCCACTGCAGTAAATGGTTCCCAAGCCCGCAGACGTCGTGAAAGAGGACGACTGTTCTAGTTGCGATGCATTCAGCTCATCAGCGCTCGCCATTTGTGTTTCTACAAGTTCCACCAGATTTTACACGAACAAATGTGGGAAATTCGTGGTGAATATTAAGACTATGTCCCCCTGAAATGCGACGACTTGTGGTTTGATCCGCACTTACTGACTAAACTACACAACATCACTCCCCAAAAAGACATAGTCTTGATCTAATGCTCTCCACTTCACAACATCACAACCTTTGTATGTATTCCTCAAACACTTAAACGATGCTACATTAAATACAGAAGTCATGGAGCGTCTATACAGAAGAGAATACGATAATGTGAGATGACATGGCAATGGATTTGGAAGGAGACATTCGTTGTACACACTGTAATGTTCAGGAAGGAGTGACACAACGTACAGTTCATGGTGCATTTAAACTTTCTTTTGCAACTGCACCCATTGCAAAGTGATACCTGCTTACAAACTTTTAGTCTGGAAACTTAAAGAGAAGAAAGACTTTCGAAATATAGGCGTAGATAACAGGAAAAATATTAAAACAGATGCAAAGAAAATAGGAAGTAAGAATGTTGGATAAATGTATACAGCTTATTATAGTGTCCACTGGTGGGTTTTTTGAACATATGAATCAACTTCCGAATGCAGTAAATGATGGGATGACTCTTGACAACCCAGACACATCTTATCTTCTGAAGTAGGTCATCGTTCGGTGCAGTTAGTCGTTCAGTCGTAAAATTATGTCCATAGTTTTGCCTGATATTTATTATTCACGCACCATTTTGTGGACTTGATTCTCTTCGTCCGCTATTCCGCGTTTTCCTTTTACACGTGTTCACCAACTTAGTCTGTTAACGCTTGGTGATTACCATAATATAAGACACGACCCCTTATTTACTCGTAACAACAAGGTTTCATCAAGAAAACAATAGTTCCTAAATTATATCCACATCCGCAAGAAACGTAACACGAAATATGGAGATAACTGTGATACAGAAACATAAATACATTCATTACCTATACACCAGAAGACAGCTAATACTTTTCTATAAAGCTTCTACACAGCAACTCTTCAAACCACGACTATATATATATATATATATATATATATATATATACACACACACACATATATATATATATATTCATATATACACACACACACACACATGCCATCTTCTTTAACCCTCTGCATACTACAGGAGTACCTATGCGTAACTTGAGATGTACATTTAGACTACATTTAACTGGAAAAAGTACAGCTGCATTATATATAATGATGTTTTCAATCACACACAACTCACTCTTTTGCGAATGCTTATTATCCGGCAACTAGTTTCGAACGCAAGTATCGGTCATTCTCAGGCCATTGTATTAGGACGCGAAAGCGTGCGGAAACTAAGTACCACGAGGGACTATTCAGTAACAAGGAAAAAGTTCAGTAAAAATGTACGTACATTGCTCATAAGTATATTCAATTGCAGTAGTCCCAAGGACATTTAAAAACTGTATAAATGTTGATGAAAATACTAAATACAAGAAATTTATATACATGTCTTATATGAATGTTATTTATGTCAACTTAAAGAGTTTATTCCAAACAGAAGCACTTCGCATGTGGTAAGAAACCGGCATCACTCAACGTATCCTGCAGTACTGCCAATTATAGACTGAGATTTATATTTTTTTTATGGTAGAATGATGCTACAAAATTAATAAAATATAATCCTCTTAAATTTTGTGTATATGAGTGACTTTCCAGAAGTGTTTAAGTAAAAATCCTGAAAATTTGATCAATGTGTAGCAAATAAATAGTATTTGAAAGGCCGGAAATTAATAATGTTGAAGAGCAGCATGACCAAATATTATACTAACAAAGCAACTTGCCGTATCTTGTGTTTTGATAGACAGGGAAATTGTTTACTTACAGTGCAATGTGGAGCGTAGGTAGGATTATACAGTTTTCGGGAAAGTGTCGGTAGGTCCGGTGGGTGTTTAACTTCTAGTTGTTTAGAGTTGACTACCGTAACATGAAGGAGTGGAAGGGCTTAAGAAGGGGAAAGACTGGTCAAGTGTCCTCTTCTTAGCACAGTACAAAATATTTTGTTTTACGTAACGAGGTATTGGTCGTCTTACTGATTTTCACTTGTTGTCTCTTTGTAAATGTAGAATTTTTTTTTACTGTATCCAAACGACGCCCCTTCTTTTCATAGTATGCAATGTTTATTATGTCTTCCATCTTCCAAAATAAAACGCCATTTCCTAAAATATGCTGTGAAAGTTTAGAATTGCAATTATTATTTTTTAAACGCAGCTGTGTGGAGATTTAGATACACTTTCGTCTGTCAGAATAAGTCTGTTGAATTCGATTGGTCATGTTAACAGAATGGATAGTAAGAGAAAAGTAAGTCAAGTATTTAACAATATTCCTCAGGGAAGTCGACTAAGAAGACGACTAAAAACAGATTGTGGAAATGGGTACAAACAGATATTAATAAGTGCGAAATTACAAATTGAAAAGAGAGGTCAGACACAGAGCCGACTGGGAGGAGTCCTTTAAGGAGGCGAAGATTCACATTGGAATATTGAGCCACCGAAGAAGATGAAGAACAAGAACAAGAAGGAGGAGGAGGAGGAGGAGGAGAAGAAGAAGAAGAAGAAGAAAATTATTCTTAAATGAAATAAAATGTTGTTTATATCTTTCTTCAAAACTACGTCCGGTTTGTCCCGTATATGTCTTACCAAAATCATTACAGGTTAACTGGTAAAAGCCACTTTTTCTAAAGTAATACATTTTTCTTTATGATTTATATTGTCTTCTGTGTTTTCTGTTTTTTTCTGGAACTTATATATTACCTGTAGAGTAAAACCACCCTTATTGATTATGTTTTGTATATTTATTAACTCTTCGTATTTTTTGGACACAGTCACAATCACAATTACCAACTCCCTAATTTTTATATAGTTCCATATAAACTTTGTAAATCATAAGGGACCCCATATAACAAGCATAATTTGCACTGTATTACACCTTATTTTAAAGTGTTTGTAATGGTGGTCTGATGATGGTCTTTTTAGACCGAAATACATAGTCATTCATAAATAAAATAACGTGGTTCTGTTTGAAGGAACTATAATGATTTTTTTTAAATCTGCCTGTTTTTCCATATGGTGTAACTGGTAAATGCTTAGCCTGTTGATAAAATACATTAAGGCAGTTTATTTTTGTTTATAGGGAATTCTATCCAACGATATCTCAAAACCACGGAACTATTTAATAACAGAAGTAATTTTAAATAAAACAGGGGTGTTTAGCAATTAGTCTGTAATAATTGTGGTCAGATAAATACGGGACAAACCGGCCGTAGTTTTGAAAAGTACCACACGCATACCACACGCGAAGTACTATTTTTTTTAATAAATCGTTTACGAAATATCGCGGTCGACATACATAAAATTCGTATTTTACTTGTACATGAATGACTGGTTCTTAGTATTTTCGCAAACGGTTATAGAGTTTTTAAAATGTCACTGGACCTACTGCAATTGACTGTAACTTTATACAGTGCAAACACATTTTAAATGTATTTTTAATGTAGAGGGGGACATCTACCTCACGGTACTTAGTTTCCGCATGCGTTCGCGTTCTAACAAAATGGCCTGAGGATGACCTACACTTACGGTCGAAATTAGTTGCCAGGTATAATCAATCGCACAAGAGTGAGCTGTGTGTAATTGGAAACACCGTTATCCATCAGTGTTCCACCAATGGGGATACTTCGTATGAAGATCAGGTTAAATTAGGTTAGGCTACGTTTACTCAGTTTCAAGGAGGACATTGAGACTTTTAACCATTGTTCATTGCGAATTATCCGAAGTAATTAAACAAGGAAATGTTCAATATTAAGAAACTCGGAATATTCTCCGTATAGTGAAGACTGTGTTGAATATTGTTTTCCTTATAAACAGTTATTATCTATCTATAGGCCTATATCCTTCGTTGTCTGTCTTCCTGATGAGGATAGTGTTTTCTGTGACAGAAGAATTACATTTGTAATTATTATTTAAAAGAAGTTTAAACTTCAAGTGTAGACGAAGTGTTTATAAGTGTAGAGCCACCTCCGATATAAGTCAACGCCACGTAATGCTCGTGAAAACCTGTGAATAGAAATTACCTATTATTTTAAAACTGGGAATCCTCGATGGCACGTCAGCCCCGACAGATGCCATGCGCCAGACTTTGGTGACACAAAACTGCCTCAAATCTTTATGGAAAGTCCGATGTAAAGCCGTGTACGAAGGTAGGTAAGAAATGAGCGTAGTGCGGGATAGGATTTCTTCCTGACAAGACAGAATTGGTTAGCGACTACTAACTGTGCAACAACATTTATCGTCTATGCATTGTAGAAATTTCTTTCCAACTCCAGACAGCCCAATGTATATGGGGCTGGTATTTTTCATAGACATACACACACACACACACGCACGCACGCACACACATGCAAAACAGGCAATGACCTCATAACCGCAACTTCCTTTTGCGTTTTTGCGCCACTTTTTTCAGCCTGCCAGTATCCAGTTTTCATTTGCTTGTTTAGACGACAGTCGGAAGAATTTCACCATTCTTGTGCATCCGGACAATACGACTGCTGATGAACCACCGTCTGAAGAAAGTAGCATTAACAATGCAGACCTGGATCGTCCTAAATCTTTTACACTACTCTCAAGTGGGGAAAAGTCAGTATTAACAATAAATTGATCTGTGCTGAAGGAGATCAATTATTTGTAGCTTTTTTTTTTTGGCAGAATATAGCTACAGATTTTTCCTTATTATGGGGCAAACATCATCAGTCGACATATTGGCGATATACTCGGTGAAAAGAATAAGTGGAAGAATCTAGTAAGTGCCAGCAGAAGAAACACACAAGGGTAAAAAAACACGAGAAACAGGAGGAAGCATTAATAATACAAACAGAGCAGTTAAATGTTAATTACGGTAATGCAACAGATGAGGTTATTATGGAAATGGTGAACATGATTTGCAAGTATTCCACACTACGACTACATCTAATGTTCTCATAATACGTTCTTGTTTTATAATTAACATCTTTTCCTCACTTTAAATAACTGTGACGAGTTTTAAAAAATGTTTCAGCATTGCGATTTACCGGCACCTTAGAGATAAAGCCACAAAGTGCTGGAGAGTGGGGGGGGGGGGGGTTGCTACATAGGGGGTTTTACTGTATATAAATTTATATCTGCCTAGTGGAAGCTGCTTCACATACAGGCCTAATGAATACCAGACATTCAAGCAGAATCCCGTAATTCCGAGACATATCATTGTAGCGCACAGCACAGTCTGCAGTGTTTTGCTGGTGTAACATCTGGCTTCCATACTGCCATAATGAGTAAATGCTTCTCCATAGTTGGTGTCGCAGTCGCTAATAAATCTCAGTGGGGACGAGGTAGGTTATGTCTTCGCTTGATTTATTGCACAAACTAAAGTTGGCTGCAGAAAATGCAGGTCATCTGACATTCGGGATGGTTCGCCGAATTAACAATTATATAAGACAGCATTTCGTAATGAACCTCATATGAAAAATTGCTTCATATCGCGCCAAAACGTCTCACATTGGACGCCCAATTATAAAAAGAAAAGATGAACAATAAATACTAAAAAAAATCGGTTAGTTATAATAAATCACTCTTCACTAAAAAAAATTCTACAGTGTAAAGAAAAAGGAAATACATAAATTCATACACATCATTTCACATAAAAAGAGAAAAAAGATCAGAAAATGTTTAGCAGCTGTGAGATAAAACATATTTCAGTACAATAAACATAATTTCATGCGTTTTGTTTGTTTATACTGATATTTTACACTACCTTTACAACAGCTGCGGTTATACAGTGTCGAATACAGCATAGGTGAATCGCTTTTGATTATGCATTTATACCCAACATGCCACTGTGACACTAATATGGTTTCAACAGCATCTGGGCCTTTTCCACGTGTATACGAGGAATAAGGAGCAGAGACTCACAGTCGAGTGGAGGAACGGAAACGGCAGCTGTCCAACTACGGATTTTCGTGGCATTATCCAGTAATACCTGGAAATTCCGGAAAATCATTTAATCACATTCGGTAAAGATCACTGCCTTCTATTTTCTTACAAATGTACTATCCTTAAACACCGGGTCCGTTGATGTTATGAAGTCTCAAACCGCTGGCCGAAAGAGTCTTCAAATGAGGAGACAACCTCTTCCTTCCACATCCCTTCCAATTCATACCTGGAAGCTACACAGCCTTCAGCTGCTGACAACATTATATAAAGCAATACATAAAATACATGCAGCAGACGACAAGGAGGAGACAAATTTTTCCCTGTGCTTAACAACCGCCGCGGCATGAAGGTGTATGAAGGAGTCGACACAGAGCGCCATGTATTCTTAGTCTGCGAACTAGAGGGCTTTGAGCGGTCAGCTCGATTCCCCGGCCGCTCTACCGCAGGGATTTACCTCCCCTCACCGAATGGTTATGTGATAAGGTGGATCCCAGAGCTGTTCTGGACGATTTGGTTCAAGAAGAAAATTCCCTACCACCGTCGGTAGAAGAAACCTGATGCTGCGGTCAACCAGTCCTTTGTCTAGTCAAAAAACTAAGTTTTTACCTATATTATAAACTAAACGGCTTCACATACGCGCAGACTATAATATGTTTTGTGGTAGTAGCCAGTACGTACATTAAAGCAGGTAACATGCAGGATGGGTGGCACACGTAGCACGCATAGTAGACTTCAGAAATGCGCACAAAATACTGATCGCAATATCTGTAGATAAAGAATCTCTTGGAAAGCACAGGCGTTGATCAGATGGTATGATCACATTAAAATGCACTTTCATAAAAAAAAAGGCTTAGCGGTTGAGGCTTGGATTCAGCTGGCTCAGGATAGGGTTCTTGTGAATTTGGCAGTGAAGCAAGGAAGTGTATTAAAAGCGGACAGTTTCTTCAGTATCTGAAATGTTAGTTCCCACTGAAGAACTGTGTTGCATATCCTAAGACAGTTAACATCTTTAAACACAGCGGTTACTGTATGCACCATCTACTGTATGCACCATCTACTTTAACATTACGTAACTCTGCATGTCCCCCACATATTGCATTTACGTTGTGTGGTAACAGTTGAACTTTAAATATGGTAAGGAAACCAACAAATACACATAAAAGTACGTACGTATTAAAGTATAGCATTAACATAATATTCCTTCTACACGTTTCGACCACTGTCCTCACGGAGATGCATTACAGAGGATGGATACAACAAATATGACAAATATTTGTAGAAAAATGTGAGATCTAAAATGATAAGTTTTAAAAATGCATGGTTTAAAAAAATTATAAATTACAGATGAATATTTTTGTGATAAATTCAAGTGTATAAAGAAAGTTACATGTAAATAGTGTGTATGTTTTATGTCAATATCCAAGCAAAGGACTACTGATGCTCTAAGCACGGTCACGGATTATCTAAAATTGAACTTTTAAATATTTGTTACACGAAACAACAAGGATAATGGCAGTGGCACATAGACACATACCTCTTTCATAATTTGCTGTTGGTGAACTAACAACGTACCTTCGCCTAACTGCATCAAGCGTACATACACTTGCGCCATCTGCCCTACGTCCTACAAAGGGTAAACTCATGTAGTGTTAGTGAATGTGTATATTATATTAAAATTATATGGATATAATTCAGCACGTGTATTGCCAAAAGACATTTGTTTAGTAAAACCATTCGGCCATGCATTCACAACGGGTCAGAAGCCTTGATAACTTAATGATTACCATAAGGTGTCATGCTTCATAAGGTTAAAATTACTGCCTGTTAAAGACCAGAATTCAAAATAACACTTACTTATTCCATGGAGCAGTCATTCTTGAGAAGCGAACCCGTTCTCGGCTAGTCAAGAAATTCCCCGCATTTTATGGAACCCGAAGGTCCATTACTCCTTTTACAAGGGCCCACAACCTGTCCCTGTCCTGATCCACATCAATTCAGCCCATGCCCCCCAAACCACGTCCTGAAAATCCATTTTAATATCATTCTCTCATTTACGCCAGGGTATTCTAAGTGGTTTCTCTCCCTCAGGTTTCAGCACCAAAACTCTATATGCACCTCGCCTCTCCCCCACGCGTGCCATATGCACCGCCCATCTCATTCTTATCGATTTGATTACCCGAATAATATTTGGTGAGGAGTACAGGTCATTAAGCTCCTCAGTATGTAGTTTTCTCCACTCCCCTGTTACCTCGTCCCTCTTAGGCCTAAATATTCTCCTCAGTATCCTATTCTCAGACACCCTCAGCCTACGTCCCTCCCTCAACGTAAGCGACCATGTTTCACACCCAATACAAAAAAGCATTCAGAACTATAGGTCTGTCTATTTTAAACTTTAAATTTTTGGGTAGTAAACTGGAAAATCAAAGATTCTGCACCGAATGATAGTAGGCATTCTCTGTCTTTAATCTGCTCTTAATTTCTTCCGCACAGAAATTTGATTTGTTAAAGTTGTTCCCAAATATTTTGACTGTTCCAACCTAACAAAGGTACTATTATCAATCTTCGTGCTGTAACTTCGTCATGTTTTCTGATCTCGAAACATGACCATGTACTTAACTGTATCAGCATTTACTTCTAGTCCATTCTTCTTAAAAGTACCTACTCAAGCTTCATTGTTTTTCTTTATAGTATGTACGCTTCCGCCCAGTATATTAACATCATCAGCAGAAACCAGAAGCTGACGTGTACCATTTATTTCAAGCCATCCTGGTTTATCCGAAGCCTTCTTATGGCATATCTAAAGAAAAGTTGAAAAGTAATGGCGATAGAGCAGCTCCATGTTTCGAACCATTTTAAATAGGAAACATATCACACAAATGTTTGCTCACCCGGACTCTGCTATTGATTTCGTTGTCACATTTTTATTAGCTTTGCCAGTTTCATGGGGATACCAAACTCAATGAGAACATTATAAAAGACCTCCATTCTAACTGAATCATAGGCTCTCTTGAAGTCCATAAACAGCTGATGCACTGCTTATTTGTAGTCCCATTTTTTCTCAAGTATTTGACGAATGTAGAATATATGATCCGTAGTTGACCTGTTGCGTTCGAAATCCAAACTGATGATACCAAGTAATTCCTCTTCATACGGAGATAACCTTGAGAGCAGGATGATGTTGGATAAAATTTTGTACACAGTTGACAAAACTAATATGCCTCTATAAATACTACAATGTTTAATTACACTACTTACAAATAGGTACAATGATCGACTCCTTCCACTCCTCAGACAATTCCTCCTTATTAAAACAGAACTAATAAGTTTATGGATTTCAGAGCGAATTGTTCTACCCTCATTTAAACAATTCTGCAGGAATTTGTTTAATATATGGTGATTTGTCTTTGAGCTTTTCAATAGCCATCTAAATCTCAAAATCACTCGGCTCAGGCACAAATGGGTCTGTTGTATGTAATTCTGTCTGCCCAGTATAATATATCCCATGTACTACATTTAGCAGTTGAGAGAAATGGTTCTTCCACCTAGCCAAAATACTGTGGGAGTGTTTAACCAAAGCACCCTTGTCATCCTTTACTATGTTAGTTCTAGGCCAGTATCTCCTATTAAAGTCATTGACACCCCCATACAAAACTCTGATATTTTGATCTTACTGTTAGGTTCAAATTCTTCAATTTTAGCTTTCAGACATTCTTTCTTTTTGTTACTGAAATGTCTACAAGTTGATTCCTTTGATCTAAAAATCCTAAACATTCTTCATCACACCAAGGTTTATGCTGCTTCAATTCGTGCATACCTAGACTCTCTTTAGCTATGGTTTTGCTATTCTCTTTAATGTTTTCCCAAGCCCTATTTATGTTCTCGTAATCATTTAAGATCCCCAAAGCTGTGAACCAGTTTGAGATCTTAATCTGATACTTTTTCCTAACCTCTAGTTCAATTAAATTCCTGAGATTAAATCTTTCCACATCAAAATACCGAACTGCTTGTTTACCTACAGCCAGTCTTTCTTTAACCTTTGCAGCAACATCGAATATACTCGAATGACATCTACTATCTAACAATATGTGATCAAACTGGCTATGAGTCTTCCTATCAGGAAAGGTCCATGTATATTTATGAATGTCTCGGTGCAGGAACATCGTGTTTTTAACAACCAGTTTTTTCGATGTGGCAATTTATTATCGTAACACCATCACGATGACTATCCTGATGTAGACTCTCATTCCCAGTTGTCGGTTTGAAAATATCCTACCCCTCCAATTTTGCGTTAAAATCTCCTAATAGAATTTTCATACAGTACTTAGGAAAATGATCGAAACCTCATTCTAATTCTCATAAAAACTGTCATTTGAATCATCACTTTTCTTTGTGCATGAACTTTCCAAACAATGATATTACATCAGTGACCTCTCAGAACTATACGACATTCGATCACTAAAGAACTCTACTCTCTTAACTGCTGATAGTATACTGTTCTGTACAAAAAAATCCTGTTCCCAATTGATGATCTTCGTTTCCCTTTCCATATAAAATAAATATAATCCCCTGCTCTTAGAGTGCCTCCTTTGTCCCTCCTGCACAGCCAATAAACCTAATTTACTTGTATACCACGCTAATTCTCTTGCTACTGTCTAAATTGACCCTGACCCGTACACGTTCCCAACATTCCAAGTACCAAATCTCATATCCCCTTTCCATTGCTTAGGTTCCACCAAAGGATCATTCCAGGCCCGAGTCACATGTATCCATTCCGTAACAAGGCCAGTTGTTACGGTAAGGACTTTTCAGCACCTCGCCCTACCCCCAGTCTGGAAGACGTCTCCTTACCTGCTGTCCGTGACTGCTTATTCAATACATTCGCAGCCTCCCTCCACATTGGAGGCGGTTCCTCCATCCACAACCTGAGGACGCGCCATGCCGTCATTAAAAAAAAAAAACTGCACACATTTCCGAGTATTAAAATTCCTGTCAATTTTCACTGTTATCTTTCGGGATTTTACCCTGAATTAAAGCTTAGTCCCACACGAAGGAAAACACACAATGTTGACTCGTCGTTGGAGGCTGAAACAGACGATGAGTGCTTGTTTTCCCTCTTTTTGCAATCCGCCGTACTGGTAGCTTCTGTTACGAAACTGCCTACAGGGTAATCCTCTTGTGAACAATCAACAGCTTCACCACTCGTGTAACAGCTGTTTCAGTCATACTCACACCTGCATGCTTAAACCTAAACCTTTATTTGCACAGCCCTTTACTTTAAGGCAGTGTGCTCTTGTGCCGGCCACAATTTAACTCTTTTATTACGTTATTCAACTGTACGGGGGAAACGCAACACAAAATACTGGTTGTGAAATATTACATATTTCATTATTAATATCATTAGGAAATTAAATTAAGATGATATTAGCGAAGAATGTTACATCCATAGGAGAGAAGAGACATGCGTGCAGAATTTTGATTCGACAACACGAAAGGAAAAAGGTCGCACGAAAGATGTAGGCGTACATCGAAATACAATATTAGGATAGACTTTAATGCAACAGAATGGAAGTGTTGATTGGATTCCTCTGACTAGGGATGACACAAATGGCGGGTTCTTCTGACCACGACAATGAAAATTCGGATTCTGAAAGGAGCAGGTAGTTTTTTATTAGGTGAGGGACACTTAGTTCGCAGGAGGGAGTCTTCCTCGTGGAATTAGTAGTAGAATTGTTATTGTTTTATTTTGTTGTTGTTGTTGTCGTCGTCGTCGTTATCGATGACCGTCTTAGTCAGGATTTTTCGGTACAGAGCCTGATTTCGGACAGAAAAACCGGCAACCGATTCCCGGAGAGGGACAAGCGTTTTTCTGTTTCAATTTCCATCCCAGTCGGTACACAACGCCTCCATCTTTAGTAAACACCATTACATAAGCAGTAACTCTATGGAGAACATCGCACACAATGCAATTTCCTGCTCAATACTACACCTACTAAGTGTGACGATACCAGATGCTGTATAATACAATTTGACTTCCCGTTGATGAACACAGCAGTGCTCGAAACGTGTACAGGAATATAATAAACTTATTATAAAACAATAATTTGTGCATTAAGTTATTCAGTTGCTAAGACTAGTTAAATCAGTCCCAGATCCTAATATCACGTTTCTTTGAAATCAATTCTACTATCATTTTTCCATCTATTACTAGGTTTCCAGACGGTTCCTTTACTTTGACGGATTATGAGAAATACATATTCTTGATAGAAGTCCAGTGTGAATGTGATTCCGTCCACTCTGCACTTTGCCGCTAGATTCTGTTGCAGCCATTCTTTCCTGATCCTGACGATGAAATGATAAATTAGTTGTCACCGAACTGTCGTGTAATCCTAGCGGGAATTAATCTGAAGGCACCAACGTATCTGAACAAAGCGAGAAGTTCCTCGCTCTATTTTTCGTGACTTTTCTCACTTCATCAATAGCTAGATCAGTAATAGATTTGCGAATAACCCAAAAGCCAACGGAGATGAGATAGACAATGCCTTTTACAGCAACATCATTTACCCCATCAGTTCAGCGCACACCACCTGTGCTGCCTATCAGGACCACCTGGTCTGTGGAACTCTTGCTCCATTTAGCGGCCAACTAATGTTCCACCACTGCGACTGTGGTTTGTGGTTTTACAGCAATAAGGGCGTCATTTCTTTATATTTACACTGTAATTTTGTTCAGAACGTGTGCTGTATGTCCATCATTTGGAATTGTACAAAAGCTGTTGCTTTTATGGTAGAAGTAACTTGTCAAAATGTCCTGCTCCATTACTTTGTTTTATATACAGTTTTGCGCCTCAAGGTGTGAGTACTGTCACAGAAAACGGTGAGTGTAGTAACATCTGACAAAACCTTACTATTTCCCAAATGTGCCACATTGCTATGTATCCATAAGAAGCGTCAAAACCAAATGCAGAACTGTTCCTGCTTCACAGCACACAAACTCGGTATGCATTACAAAAATCAGCCAGTTAATCTTTTTACGAAAATAGTCACTGTTCATTGTAAGAGTCTTAAGCAATCTCTGGGACAAGGAAGAGTTCTTAATGGTTATTCAGGCGATATATACAGTTACCAGTGTACTTTAAAAAGTTAAAAAATAGTTGACACAGAAAATTCCACTGTTTCTACGGAACGCATAGGGCACGGCTGACTAACCTACGGCACGCGTGGCCAAAATGGCACGCGGCATTCAATGCTACCCAATTTTTAAATTTCTTTTGCCCTACCAGCATTTCTGTATTGTTAAGAATATGTGTACATAAACATATATCTGACTGCGTGGAGACTGTATATGAATTAACGTTGTTACCAAATAAAAGTGCGAGTGAAACATTTTTACACAAATCGGGGGCGGTGCGAGGATATTTTTTTTATCGGAGCGGTTGCCTGACAGTGACTGTGTGAACACGTGACATTGGACAAAACGTTTTACAATCTACTTTTCAAACAGGAAGTAGTAGCAGCCCCAGTTGCTTCTACATTTTCTCCCTTAGCGCATTCATCGAGGAGGGCCTTATTAGAAATACAGGGTGAGTCCTTCGCTAAAGGCCACAAACTATTGTGTATAAAAATGATGTTATTGAGATAATTACTTGAAAATTCATATACACATACCGGGAACGATGCAAAACTGGACCTGCTCATAATCGATGCTGAAACTGGTCTCCTTTCACATCCAAGCACACTTGAATGCGTTTCTGCAAATTCTGGAATATTTTTCCCAAAGTGTCGATGTTGACGGCTTGAATCTCTTGGCATATAGCGTCTTTGAGTTGTTCGATTGTGCTAGAGGTCCAATAAAAAATTTATACAGTATACACATAACGGCAACGGTGGAAAACAGCATGGACCTCTCCGAGATTTGGACTGATCCAATGACTTGCATTTGCATGTGTTGCGCATTGCCGCATCTCGGCAGTTGTGAATCGAATGCCGCGTGAGTGAAAATGTATACGTGTACAGTCGAACATAGCGGATTTCTCGTTCGTAAATACTGGCAAACAGGTTCATTTAAAGCAAGCCAGAAGGCATTTCAAAAGGAATTTGGTGAAAGACGCGCACCATCGAAGTGTTCCATCCAGAAATTGGTTAAAAAGTTAGAGACAAGGGGAAGCCGACCTAACACCTGCCGACTTTTTTCTTTGGGGCCTATTGAAGGGCAAAGTGTACAAAAATACACCCCGCACAATCGAACAACTCAAAGACGATATACGCCAAGAGATTCAAGCCGTCAACGTCGACACTTTGGGAAAAGTATTCCAGAATTTGCAGAA
>Ga0123354_10007934_pt1 | contig 16091 bp, 9 predicted proteins | sample TergutLab28metaG_2_FD_97872 | JGI IMG/M metagenome (GOLD analysis project Ga0123354, IMG submission 97872) | Labiotermes labralis P4 segment gut microbial communities from Petit-Saut dam, French Guiana - Lab288 P4 | ecosystem: Host-associated > Arthropoda: Insects > Digestive system > Gut ...
AGCCTGTGTTGCGGCCGGCGGTGGCATTTTCGAAAATCAGCTTTAAGCACCGATAAATTCAAATTAAAGGTAATTTCACGAAGATAACTTTACATTCGTACTTTAAATGTATCATGTATTATGTTGGTTTATTATTTTGTTCCGTTTATTGTCAGTAATCGTTACCTTCTATTCTGAGTTTCAAACAGTCATAACTCCGTAACTGTCCAAAATCGAACATGTTTATATGAACTTTTTTGATCACAAAGACCTAGGAAATCACCTCCTGCAGTTATGCCCTAAGGTCGTGAAACACCCTGTATATGTTGTTCGGCGGCTAAGGGTTAAAGTGGCCGGGGGGGGGGGGGGGGATTTAATTTTGGCGTAAAAGGGTTAAAATTCAGTTGGAACTGGTGAATTAGACCAAGCATATTTCATACCAATTTCAGATATGTGCGCAGAACCTGACATGGACACGAGATCTTCACCCTTCTGGGACACTACACAACATTCACGAAGAGCAGTATCTCATTTACACCATGGCGGAAGCCTGAAATCATGACATGGACATATTTAAATGATTTGTAAATACGTGTCAGTAACACAACACTTCATTTTACATACAATAAAGTGTTGTGTTTTTAACACTCTGGGATGGAAAACATTCAATAAATGATTTGTGCTGTCTGCAAAGATATTTTGAGCTGGACAGCATGTTATATTATGACTATCTCCAGAATGAAATGTAATGGCAAGGCAGTATTTTTACCATGATCCATTGTGGGTCAATATTGGCAGAAGTAAGGGGGGACAGAAGGCATTATGATAACCAGCAATTCAGTAAGAGGTTTATCATTGTTTAGATGGTGTCTGGGAAGGGCTTTGTCATGAACAGGCTGTAAATTTACAGCTCTTTAGACAGCGCAGCCAAACACATCACACACACACACACTGTCAGTCAGCAACATGCTATCCATACAGAATTTACTCAGATTTTGTCTCATAAATTGCATTATTTAACGTACTTTATTCCTCTCATCCTCAGCATGAGACATTAACATGTGGTCCCTTTACAAAACACAAAATCACTCTTATAAAACTTTTAAATGCTCACAATGCTGTGACAAAATCACCACCATTGTTACTTTCACCTTGAATACTAATGCTTGATAGCTCATCATGGAAGCACAGTATATTTTTAACTAAACCAAGTTCATTTTATCTATAATATACAGATTAACAGTTGAAATACATATATACAAAATATTGAGCATATATTCACAAGTATCTCACTTTTCTCTTATAATTACAAAAATATAAACATATCTGTGGTAAGCTGCATATAGGTTCATAAAACAGTTTAAGTTGAAAGTGACCAACATTATATGAAGTTATGCTATGTATGTTCCTGTGGCAGATCAACATTTTGTTCCTGTGGCTCTGATTCAGAAGCACTCAGAACTGTTCCTTGAAAAGCTCGCAAATGGATCTAAAACAAGATAATAAGGATTCAAATTAAAATTTAGTTCATGAGAGAGCACCCTTCTTAGAAATTTGTCAGAAGTCTGCTCCTTTGTACACGATAATGAGAAAGTCAAGCAACACATAAAGTATGATGCAAGAAAAGCCATAAAGTCTTCCTGGGTGATAAGCTTAATTAATGACCTTGAAATATGTGACACTATGTACTGGGGTGCTGATAAGTCCTTAGCCCGACCTGGAAGGAAACAAGCTTGGAAGCGTGTGATTTCAACAACATCGAGATGTGAGCTGTCATCAAGTATTTTTTTCCTGCAAAGCAAGGAGCCGAAGGAAATTCATGCCATTCCGACAGAAACGTTAGCTTGTTTCCTTACTGGTCGGGCTTTGGACTTATAAGCACCCCTGTATACACAAACTGCAACTAGGAGTTACAAGTTTTCACTGTTGAGAAGTCACACACTGTCAGAATTAATGGACAGTTGTAATTCAAAATTGTGTGACTTTAAAAAAGTGGGATGTAGGGGCATGAACTGGCTTGATCTGGCTCAGGACAGGGGCAGGTGGCAGGCACTTGTGAATGCAGCAATGCACCTTCAGGTTCCATAAAATGCAGGGAAATACTTGACTAGCTGAGAAACGGTTAGCTTCTCAAGAAGGACTCTACTCCATGGAGTGTGTGAGGAAGTAACTGAGTAAATTAGTGATTTTAAAAAGTACCAAGAATATTCTGCAGCATTGTTTTGTAAGACCTGCACTGTCAACATAAGAACTAAATGGAATTACATTTGTACTTCAAAGCAGGAAATACTTCTAGTATCTTTTATGAATGTGTATGTTGTAATGGATTCATGTGGTGAACACTGAAAAAAGTATTGTGTGACTTTACAATCATGCAACACATAGCTAATTTAGCCACCTATAAAGCCTGAATTTTGACCATAAAATTGACGTTTATTCCATTACTTCAATCAATAATGCACATGTATGGTAATAGTGCCACACATGGCTAAACCATTCAATGGGATTGCTCTGTATTCCATTACATGACCCTTGACACTTAGTGCACTTTATGTTTAAAAAAAATATTCATGGCTTCCACATACAAGACTTCAAAATGTAACGAAGTGATGATAATGGCCAACCTTCCCATACTATGAGTAATGATCTGAAAATTATGAATTGATTTTAAAGACAAAATATTTACTGGTAACATTTTGAAATAAAAATCATACAGAAATATGACAGAATTATATAACTGCAAAATACATCTCAAAATTACTCAAAGCATAACAACACAAAATAGAAGTATCAAGATTTTATGGTAACAAAACACTTCTTTTTAGTAAGTGCATACCCATTTATTGAAGTACTTCCAAGCTTAAACTATGGTCTTCTAGCATACGACACTAAGCAGGCTTGTACGTAGGCACCATGTTTTGGAGGAATCTGTGGCTTCCTCCATCTTCACTTCAACCATGCAGGTTCTCTGTTCAGATATAAACCAGCTGTACACTGGAAGACATAATGTTCAACAGTCTTCTTTACACTTACTTGTAAGTGAAGGTTGACTTCATCACTTCGACTCAGGTATGGAAAATTTCCACCAGACTTCAAATGTGCCAGTTTGGCTGTTGGGTAACACTTATACATGTCTTCTCGGACGGCGTTAGACAATGCATAATCATCAAACACGTCCAAAATGGTGATAGAGAGCCCATTTAACTTCTGTGGCTCAACATAACAGTTAACACAATTCATTTTTAATCTTGAGGCCAAATCTTTCTGACTCAAACTTTCTAGCTGTAAACAAAATATAATTTTATGATGGTAATATAACAAAGACTGCAACAGACCATCTAAAAAATAGTATATATGTGAATGAAAATCAAGCTGTATGACAATGTACCAAGCATATAAAACATTACATTAATGCAGGTTTAAATAAATTTTGAAACATATGTGTTATACTACAATATGCTTTTTCTTTTAAGTTGGCATAATAGTTTCAGGTTCAGCTAGATTTTGGGCATTAAAAAAGAAATTATAACCTCAGTCCACATTATCATATATACTCACTCTCTCTACCATGAAGTCTACTGAATCTGCAATTCTGCTGTCAACTTTAAATGCTGTAAAGTTTCCCATTAACATTTTCTTCAGGACTAGTGAAGGAAGCAACCAAAATCTATAAAGACATAAAATAATATGGCTGTAATATTAATAAAGACCTGGACAACATCTACATACCCCTTACACACTCTCTACCTTCTTTCAGAAAGATAATACATGCAAAGAAGTATTCACCTAGTTTCATCAAAAGAAGCCAGACTGATGGGATAGTGCATTTAGTACAATGACTAGGCTGCAGATGGATGAGTGAGGAATTGTGCTTTTAACGCCCAGGAGGGCCAACAGACTTTTCTCTTCTCCAAACATCTGTATTACCTCTAGGGCCAACCCAGGTTCCTATTCATTGGGGGGTGGGTGGATGGGGTGCTGATGATCTCACCCCCACCACAGTTAAAACCCCAAACCATCCAGCCCACAGTTAATCACTACACAAACTACACTGTCTCGTTATGATGATGATATCAATTTAAAAAGCAAACACAGTGGTTTCTGAAATATGTATTTTAATTTCATACAATCATTATTCCATTCTACTCCTTTTAACACACCTGGCAAAACCTTATGATATAAGAGCTGAGAACTACAGATCTAGTGCCAAGCATAAGGAATGGAGCTATACCACCACCCCCCATATACCTTCATGGTATCCATACAGAGTTAACCTTGTATGTCACCAGAATGTAAAGGTTAGCATGCAACAGTTAGTGGAATAGAAATAAAACCAACTGATGGCACAAAGTATCATCAAAACATTGTTCTATGAATTGCTTCCCTAGAAAAGGCGTGATTCAGTTTGGCAAGGTATTATTAGGTGTTTCTGGCATCCCAAAAGTAACTGCAATCTGGATGAATATTATTTAAGTATTCACAAGAAATGTGATAATGTCTGCTGACCCAGCATGCATTACCATGATCTGCAGCAAAACAACATCCAATGAACCAGTCTGAAATCTAGCAGAAAGGTCCATTTGTTGTGGTGGGGTGTGGTGCAGGATTCACCATTGCATTGAGAACTGCAATAAGAACCTACTTGAGATGTCTTTGGTGGAAGGTGAATGCATTCCAAAGATCCAATTTTTAATTCAACTGGTGAAAGCTAATGTATAGAAGGAAAATGGTGATATTTGAAGATAAATAAAATCTAATGTAATATAGATATAACTGACAACTAAAAAGGTATTTAAAAAGTTGTTCTTTTAAATGCCATGAAGGTATATGGTGGGACTACAGGCATACTTCCACTCATTCCTAACCACAGCACTATAAGGACTTCAGTGGTCAACTTCATACACTGGCTACTATATCTGCAGGGGAAAATCACCTGGCACCCACTTAGAACAAGGCTGGGTGGGCCCCAGAGTGAGGCAGGACATTTTGGAGAAGAGCAAAATCTCTTGCCCCTGCTGGGTATCTAATCCCAGTTCATTCAGCCCAAATCCTAGTCAGTCTACCAATTAGCTATCCCAGCTCCCATTGAGTATAACTAATCAATCATTAATTGGTATTATATGTTTGAAAAAAGCACATACATTGACAAATGTATTTTAGAAACAAGAAAAACATATATGATATCTGACCTCTGATGTGTAAGAACAATCTTATTGGGAGGGGAGGCGCATACTTACACCTTATTAAAACCGCAAACACTGTATTTTTAAAGGCACTAGGAATTCTCATTTCAAAGAAAATATGTATAACTAATGCAATTACTGCAAATGATTTAACATATAATTAAGTGGATATTTACACAGAATCAACTGCTTTAATTTTGACAGATACTTAATGAACCCTCTGTAAGATAATCGGTCATACCCTTCAAGTCTCTTAATCCTCCTCCTCTGTCTTATTCATTTTAGTTTTCTTTCTGCCTGTTACTTCTCTTTTCTCTCTTTTTTATCCCCATTATGCTGCAACTATTACACTGTTGGAGAATGGCAGGTCTGTGGGATGCATGTCTTACATTCTACAGGATAGAACGTATTGTGTGGTCCTTCCAGCGAGCTAGCTACAACAGCAACCACCAGCAGATAACACTTGTTCTGTCTGAGGATACAACATACGGACACTGATAAGAGACACCTTGCCCATTAGGAAGTCTGTACTGCTGGAAGATGTTATCCAGCAGCACTTCCCACACGGTTCAATTCCATTAAGGCTGCAAGGTCTCCAGAAACTACAAAAGGAAAGAGTTCCACTCAGACCAATTATCAGCATGACTGATGTTCCAACCTATGGCCTTGCATAACATCTAGTAAGCCTACTAGGACCATGTCTGGGACATTCACATGGAATATCAGGAACTCTGTATGAGTTGGCAGAGGTGTCAATTCAATGGAGAAGACATCATCAGATTCTTCCACAATGTTCTGTCTTTCTCACATTTTGGTCTCAACAGCCATAATAGTTGTATACGAAAATGGGCACAGTAACCATGGCCTCACCACTATCACTTGCTGTAGTAGCCACTTACTTTATGGAGGACTTCAATCAGGAAGCCCTCAGTGAAGCAGCCTATGCACACCACTGCTGGTCCCAGTATGTAAATATTTATAATATGGCCACAAAGACTGAAAAACTGACAACATTGCTTGACTACTTAAACAGCAGACACAGCAATATGCAGTTCAGAGAGAGAGAGAGAGAGAGATGGCTACTTGCTGACTCAGCAACTGCTGTCCAAACCTGAGAACTTGTATATACAGTCTATGGCTATTTGGTCCCACAGCCATACTGGTTCCAAACACCACCTGGCCTTCTATCCAGTTGGAAATAGTGCATCCTTCTCTCAAAATAAAATTGGCTACAACACAAACCTGACCACTCCCTTCCACCTATGCAGCCCTAGAATCAATGACCCATACATGTCTTCATAGTTGGTGCTCCAGAATAGGAATAATTCTGAAAGTACTTTGAGCAAACAGATCTTCCCTGTTGCTAGACATTGTGCCATTACTTGGATGTATGTAGGTCATCTGCTGTTAATTTCTTTACCATGGAATACTGCAAACAGCCTGTGTGCTACTGAAATGTCTGGAGCTGGATGTAAGCCAGCAACAGCAGTGCTGAAGTCTGAAGTGTTAAAATGTGCAAGATCAAGCACACAAAAGCTGAAAACTTGCAATAATACAGTATGCTGTACCTGAAATTCATTTCTGCGAAATGTACGACAGTTCAAAACACCTATACATTAGCACATTGGTTTGATAATCTAATTTTAAAAATCACCCTTCTATCAGAACCATTCTTTTTGGCTAGTTTTCTAATTCATAATTTATACAAAGGCACTTCAGCATCCTGGTTTACATACATAGCAAAATTAAATATTAAAATCACCAGGTGGTCAGGAGCAGCATAAACATGAAATATGTGTCTAAACTTAACTGGAGTGTCTTTATTACTGATTAAATAATCCCTACCCATTCACTTACATTGCTGCAGAATCACTGTAACTGAACACTGAGGTATCAGTGAATGTATTGCACAGCACAAGTGAGGCAACTCTTGGACAATTTACTGTTGATTCAGCAAACTTCTGAGCCAAAAATCCACCTAAAATATAATGTAAAAAGCAAGATTTTCATTTTATTTTGCTAGAAGAAAATCTTGACCCCATTCCAACAGTAACATGGGTAACATAATAAAGAAACATTTTATTTCACATGTTCTTGTGAAGATAATGTCTGGCAATAAATGAACATTAAAATAAGAGTTTGAAAGACACAAATGAAAAATAACAGGACAACTGGAACTTCAAAACAAAATCAGTTAGAAGGTTAATGAAACAAGATATTACTCAAGAAGTATAGTGAAGAGTCCAGAATGCCATAATGATCCTGTTAAATTAAAATGGTGTTGCATACTTTGTCCTGAGGTACGTACATAAACTTTCTTTCTCAGTACCGCAAGTCTGAAGTATGTTCTTTCCTTTACACTAAATTTGTATGTTTGAATTACTTACTGAGCCTATAATTAATGGATGTCTGTGATACCTGATATAGGTATCTTGCCACTTGATGCTACCCAAGCTTCATTCTTTCTAACACAAGTATATAAGAAATGTTAAACTCTTAGTAACGCTAATGCATCTACTTATGAGTTTTGAAATGTTGTGATATAAACCATCCACAAAAATTTAAACAATGTTTCTTAAGTCCTTTCTTTTCTGCTGAAAGTATAGCAGGGTGGTGTCCATACACATCATTGGTGTGGATAAGGTCCCTGTAATATGTGGGACAGGGACCTGTGAGTCAGGAGGGCCCCCACATATAAAGAATACTACAATGTATTGTGGATTCTTCAAACTAGACTCCATTCTTTTCACAGAAAGTAGTATTCTGGATCCCAGTTACAAAATCTGGGAGCAACTTCACCAATAATTCCAGGTGACCCCTGACTGGCTACCTATTGATGAGGAATAACATCTGCCATAGAGTGGAATTCTGTACTAGTGGATATGATGCAAGGAAACAGGTACTAAGTTGCATAAGTAGGCTTTATAAATTCATTCTATTCCTTCTGCATAGATGGAAGGATTTAAAGAAAATCAGAAGTTCTTCCAGAACTTCCTGTTACATTGATCAATCATAATTAAAAATCTCAACACTGACTGAAGGCAATTGGTTTAATATCTTCTGTCTTATATCTGTTGTATACACATGCATGCACACTAACAAAAATGTTTTTACCCAAGGATGCTCCAAATATATGCACTTTATGTAACCCCAAGTAATCCAAGAGTTTCCTGAAACCATCACACCACTCTTTCACACTCCAGTAAACAGGATGTTCTGCCTGTGAACAGAGAAGGAAAAAACACTAAGCAAAACAGTACAATTATTTAAACAAGTACACATGCATGGAATTGTGTCCACTGACCAATTTAAAGTAATTGTTATTGTCTGGCTTCCAGCAGGAACTGGATGACTCACTGCCAAGTTTTACAAACTTTCTCCAATGTAAGTCATGAGTACAGCTTCCACAAAGAGAAAATATGTACAAGTGGACATGATGTTATGAAACAGGCTGCTAGGTTTCATATGTAGGATTGATTTATAATTCCTCCTAATCTTTCTGTATGCACTTAAGGGAAATCAGGTATACGTAGTTTCGGAACTCCTTGTTATAGGAGTCATTACCATCACTAAAAATCAGAACAATGACTAACAGAAACCGGTGAATTTCAAGCTATTAGAATAGGATAGTAAGTTTGTGCATTTATAGTGATAGCATTTTCAGCACCTCACATAATATATGGAATTTAATTTTACTGTTGTGAATGGTCCTTGCAGTGCTTGGCCATGAGTCATGCATCTCCTCTCACAAGCTGACAACCAGGTTCAACTTCATCAGTGAACACATTGTACTTGTAAATTTAAATAATTCTATGGTCAGAAAATGTTTTATATCTTTTGCTAATGGCTGTTCTAAGTTTAAAAATTTAAGAGTGAAATGTTATATTAACTAGTAACCGTGTTCCATGCAGTAAACTAGTTCACAACATTTATTCCAACAGCTGTGCAACAATAAAAATACATTCGTTTATAAATACACAACACTCCTCCTTGATGTTTTGGCACACAATGGCCAAAAATGCTCTTTCCTTTGATAAGTACCTTCCTGAAGATGGTCACTGCAGGCTCTAACATGTAGGAGGAGTGTCATATATTTATATACTCTAGTCTTTTTATTGTTGTGCAGTTGTTGGAATAAATATGTTACAATGTTACAATTTCTGAATCAGTCATGCAAGACTTGTGCCTACCAGTCCTAGAGACATTTCATTATATTTTCAACTGATATTACATTCTCACCACACTGTAGCTAGTTATGAGGAAATCTGATGATTGCAAATTAGGACACTGACTTCATTTGATATGTAATAGCATGTGTGTCAAACAAATGTATACCAAATGCAATGTACACAGCACATGACAATCACACCCAACTTGCTTGTTACAGGATAATGTTGTCCTTGTCCTTACCTCAGCACCATGCCAGTATGAAGTTACTTACAGGAGCACATGTGAAGTTCTATGCATTCTTAAACTCAACACTAGATGGACGTGATTAAACGCTTCATCCCCTGCCACTTTAACCACACATAAATAGCTCCAACTGGGATGTTTGTATATAACATTGAAGAGTTCTGTGCATCAGTGGTTTGCTTAGTAATGAGTATGTTGACATACAACATCTGGACAATGATGATTAATGAAATAACGTACCATAAACTAGATCATACTAAACCTTCGTTTATTTGTTTACATTGTTATTTCTGAAACATTTAGGCCTGTGCTTTATCATCATCAGGGAAATCATGTGTACGGAATCTTGGAAACTACTTCTGGCTTTACATCTGTATTGCACACGTGTTAACAATGGAATTTTTCATAAATTCTTTAGATTAAAAGTTACAATTGGTTCAGTATACACTGCAATGTAAAAATGTACAGCCAGCAGTAATTGCCAATACAGAATATAAATGATTACCTTGATAATGGTCAAGTAAAGGCTGAAAAATGTCAGTAACAGCACTGTAAACAAATACAACAACATTTAATATGGTCCTGTAGGGTGAAGAGACAGTGTTTTATTAATCATCACTGTATGCTTGTACACAATAAATATGAATAATTTCACAACTAGCCAAATTAACAGAAAATTAGTATAAGAACCTCTTACAGCCATAACTCTGATTCCTTTAGCACTGAGCGAAAGTATTTGTTTGAAGAACACATCAGCTGTCCCACTAACAGGAGGCAGACACACAAGAGGAACTTTCACACTTTTAGGCCCTGAATCATATACTTTCCAAACCTAAAATATAAAAATAAAAGTTATGAGTATCATAATTATTATGTACATCATCTTAAGTGAACAATTTGTCAACTCTACATGAGGGAAGGGTTATAGAAGATCGAGGATGGTTAAGTAGCTATGTCTGCAATTTTACCAACAAACACACATACACACACAAAAACAGAAGAGACTTCGACAGCAATAATGCCTGCAGTGACCAGCAAAACATTAGTATCCAAGACTCTCACACCTGTATTTAAGAAGATGTCTTCTTGGTCGTGACAACATAGTTTTAGCTATTGAAAACAGCAGTAGAATCTTCCTCAGAAACATTAGTATATTTATCTAACTACACTGACTTTAATTTATGAAATTATGTAACATGCATGCACTTTGTGTACTGCATTAATATTTGCACATTTGCAATATAGTTGCAAAAACACATCAATCTGTGTCACTACATCTGTCCATCTATCCACATGTAACAACTCAAGAATCATTCAAAACAAATTGCTTATTGTCTGTTGAACATAACTATTATTCTTTATTTTGGTATAGCTAAAGTATAATAGTACAGCCCAAACATAACTATTATTATTTTGGTATAGCTAAACCAAAATAAAGAGCAGTAGTTGTATCTGACAGACAGTACACGATTTGAATGATCCACAAAACACAATGAGATGTACTCTATTAAATCAACTCAAGAAATGCTGAATAACTTTTCATGAAATCTGATAATAGAACATTTTACTAAAATTTGTCTGAACACCCAAAAATTATGGCTAAAATTGGGCAATAACAGATTATTATACAGCATGTGGGGGCCCCCACATGTATTTCTGTGTGTATCCCATGCATTTACTTGCTAAATATTTATCAAAGTGAAGAATGTGTCTAACATGACATACAGAAAGCAGCATGTCAAATGCATTTTTTTTTGTTAACTGTAAGATATTCGTAATAATTAACCAAAGGGCGTTCTTGAGATTTCCATTTTTCTGGTATATGATGCTGCATCACTGTGTAATCAGTTCCTGTCGTTTCGGGCCCACTACAACGTTGAGTAACAATGACGCGGCATCAAATCCCACAACAAACACCTCAGCTACACCGCTGTGAAAAACTTCAAACTCGTAAAGGGATTTTTATATTTTGTTGCCTTATAACTCTAAAAGTCATGTTGATTAAATGTTATATTCGAGATCTATCTACCTATGTTACACTACCTGTAAGTTACCACTGAAGAACTCAAGAGCCTCAATGCAGTAACTTAGCAAACTTGTTATTATTACAGTATTAAGCTGTACATATCCTAACATGTTTTATAAGCACACAGCAGTCATCAACCAACCAGTTGACAGACTGTGTGTGATAATACAGGGCGTTTCATAATGTATTCTGGGATTACAAAAATTTATTATAGGAAAACCATAGGACACGTATTTATGAAACCTGTACAGATAGAAGGAACTCAAATTTTTTTCCCAGCAAGTTGTTTTTCATCGTAGTTTACATTTCTGCCACTAGGCGATGCTCGAGTGTATGTAGTGAGAAAATGGCCACTCCAGAGAAGAAGCCGTTTTGTGTGTTGGAGTATTACACGAGTAAGTCTGTGGTTACTGTGCAACATGCGTTTCGTGCAAAGTATGCAAAGGGCCCGCCTACAGACAAGACCATTCGTGCGTGGTATAAACAATTTACTGAAACTGGGTGTCTATGCAAGCAGAACTCGAGTGGTCACCCATTAACCGCTGAAGATGACGTTGAACGGGTTTGGGCCAGTTTTCTGCATAGTCCGAACAAATCAAAGGGAACTGCAGCTAAGAAGCTACTGATGTCAAAAACAACAGTGTGGAGGGTTCTGCATAAGCGTTTTGTGTTTAAACCATACTGCATCCAAATGGTACAATTGTCAGACGAATGAGTTCTGATGATCATTTCCTGGAAAAGGTGCAGTTCAGTGACAAGGTGACATTCCACGTCAGCAGCTCAGTAAATGGTCGCAATGTCAGAATATGGGGATCTGAAAAACCACATGCCTATGTGCAGCATCAACATGACTCTCCTAAAGTCAATGTGTTTTGTGCAATCTCTAGTCAAAAAGTATATGATCCATTCTTTTTTGCTGAAGAAACCACTACTGGCATGACATATCTGGACATGTTGCAAGTGTGGCTAATGCCACAGTTGCAAAACATACCGACCTTCATATTCCAGCAAGACAGTAGTCCCACCCACTTCCAATGTGAGGTTCGTCAGTACCTGAATACAGTGTTACCAGGATGACGGATGGGGCGTGCGTCTGGAAATGACCAACCACTGATGCTTTGACCCCCGGGATCCCCTGACATTATACCCTGTGATTTTTTTTTTTTAGGGGATATGTCAAAGACCAGGTATTCGTCCCACCATTGCCACGTGACCTCACTGACCTAAAGGCACGGACCATTGCAGCAGTGAAGAATATCGATGCAGCCAAGTTGACGCGTGTGTGGCAAGACTTGAATATCGTATCGATGTGTGCTGTATCACCCGTGGTGCACACATCGAACATCTCTAGTTGTAAAAATAAAAACTTTTTCAGTTTTCCTGTCTCTGTGAACAATTCCATTAAGGTGGGTACTTTGGTTTTCTTGTTATAAATGTTTGTAATCACGGAGAACACTATGAAACGCCCTGTAGCGTACCCGGTGGATACCAATGTTTCAGACGAAAATACTGTCAAAGTGATACAATGGCCTTTCTGCAATAAAATCACTCAGCGTATCTAAGACAGATATATTGTCACTAATGTTATTCTCTACGCACCTTTGAACTGTCAGCATCGACTACTATTCTCCGTAAGGGTATACTACTGCGAAAACTTAGATACTCCTGAGACTGCGAATACTCACTAACGTAACTCATTGCCTTTGAATAATACGATACAACTAAATTACAATTTCTATGAGCGTACGCAGCACTAATTACAGGAACTAGATCACTTCCTCCCTACTTCTTTCCATTGTACCCAAACACACATTGCTACCAACACCACCATTACGATGCCTGCGCAGAACATTCGTTTAACCTGACGACGGCGGTGACTAAACTAGATCGGTTGCACAAGTGGTGACTTCAACGCTCACGTGCTACCAACCTACCAGCGCGTATCACCGATCCTCCTAGCAATGTGGTCTGTGATTCCGACGTTGTGTACCGCGTGTATGGTTAACAGTTCAGCAGCCGCTGTACGTTTTCCCATGACGTTTGAAATGGGGATTTTTTTTTCGTTATATTATCTATAAGGCAGCGACGAAGGTATGTCACATCTATGATTGCCAACTTCATGGATCTCGTCCGTCGTCTAGGGTTCAGAAGCAATAGAATAAAACAGCGTATTTCGGCGCTCATCCTGTTTCCGAAACGAAGTTTTTTTTTAAATTTTTTTTATTCTGTTGTACTTTTGAAAGATCAGACGATGGCCAAAGACTCTATAGGTGATGATCTTCGATAAAGCTGTAGAAGTATAGATATGTAAAATTGTCTGGAACGTGGTGGCGATCATGTAAGAAAATACCACTATTTCACGACTATGGTGTATCGTACCTGTCGAAAGGTAAATTTCGCATAAATGGTTGGCATCTCAGCCTCGTGTCTTCGTGACGCTCGTTATCGCGGATGTGCTGCGATCTAGCATTTGAATTACGCATGTTATTATGGCCGCTGAGCAGTGTGAATGTTGTCTTTCGAGACTTTTATCATTTAGAGACACTTTCTGAAGTGCTTATACTTGTGTATGTGTTATTTGCGAACGTTTATGTTATTGTGGTATAGACAATGATAGAATCTTGCACGAAAAGAAGAATGATCGTGGTTATCACACTCCTAGGAGGGCAAGTAAATTAATCTTAGGTATTTTGGTAGGGAGCATTACAGTGTGAGAGTGACGTAAAGATTTTTTCAGAAGTGTATTACATTAGATTCAGAATCGCAGTAAGTGCATGCATTTGGTTTTCGCTTCAAGTGTAGATGCTCCAACAAATCACCGACCAGAGTGGCTTTTGTTGTAACTTAGTGTTCTTCCTTCTTAGATTTAGGGGAGTTTACCAATGTTTTCGTTCGTACCAGGGAGGTTGTATGATTTTCCTCTCAATTTCAGGTACTATTGTCTTGTCTGTCCTAAGTGATCATTCTTAATAGACATATTCATATTTTATGTTTTGGGGGAAGGGTGATGTTCATACCAACCCTCTCAGAAACCAAGACAAATGCAAGGTGAGATATTCACGGCTTATTTGCTGTATGACTTTAGGATACATGCTGTGGCATTGTTAAGACTACGGGAATGATGACAGTCAATAAAGTGATTAGACTACTGGTTAGGCAACTGGGTTTGAATTTTCAGCAGGAACAGCATTCTGTCATCACCAGTGTGTCAAAACCTGTTTTCCCTCATGTCCACTGGGCATGAAGCTGATCACTCACCTTCATATAGTGCTAAGGTTGAGAACACATGGAGCTGTGTTTGTGTTTTGTTTCTTCAATGCCTAGTGCACATTCAGGCACTTGCAAAATTTACCTTTAACAAACAAACAATAAACATTAGTCATTTTGTGATCTGATAAACTTGCAGTGTTCTTGGTAGTTTGTTATGTGAGAAATAGTTTCAAATGCAACATTGTAATGTCCGAATTGATTGGGGCAGAATAATGAGATTTGAACCACAACCTTTCTGAAAATGTTTTGTGAACCTGAGATTGTTTCTAATCCAGTAACCTGAGAAACATGATTACTGTGTGTGTGTGTGTGGTGGGGTGGGGGGGGGGGGGAGGGGGGGGGTACAGGTATTGTGAAATTTAAAGTGCTGTATACAACTGTAAAAATGGGGTATGCTTCAGTACATTCAGAAACCAACTGCCAACTTGAAGAAAAGGAATGTTTGTTTAAATCACTCATAACTTTTGGAGTGCATGTGGTATCTATCCATTTAATTACTGGTTACACTTTGTTGACAGTCTTATTCCACCTCTGAAAATGAGCATGTATTCCTGCACAGTAGAACTTGCTCTTTCTCCTTTGCAGCCACTGGTGGATGACATTCTGTAGTGCTCAGTAATTGGCATCATGGTGTCATCTTATTAAGTTTTCTGCGTTTTGTGTACTGTGTTGGACGAAGTTTTGTGGAGAAAGTTCAAGTTTTCTAGACATGTATGTGGCAGAGCAGAGTACTTGATTTACACTAAGAAAGTGTGATTACAGCTTCTATTTTTCGGCTTGAAACTTAATCTGAAACATATGCCAGACTATTACCAGGGAAAGTGGGTCAGTTGACACATTAGTAAGAGCCATACACATTTGCAGGTACTTCTAGTGCAAAACTGGAGTTCTACAACGTAGGTGGGAGCACCAGTCTCAAACTCTGATTCATAATTTTTAACCCATGAATGCTCTGCATAACTGAAACAAGTATGCATTTATGCTGGTGACAAGAACTAAACAAGCCCTAATTAATACATTCCAGAAGTTAAAGCAGGAAGCAATAAAATATGGATTAGTAATAAACCAAAATAAAACAAAATATATGAGGCATTCAAGATTACAAACCAACGTGAAGAATAAGGAAATAGAAATAGAAGGAATGAAAATCGAAGAAGTAAACTCTGCCAAATATCTCGGAACAGTTATGAATGCGGACAACTTAATAGAAGAAGAAATAA
>Ga0123354_10007935_pt1 | contig 16091 bp, 5 predicted proteins | sample TergutLab28metaG_2_FD_97872 | JGI IMG/M metagenome (GOLD analysis project Ga0123354, IMG submission 97872) | Labiotermes labralis P4 segment gut microbial communities from Petit-Saut dam, French Guiana - Lab288 P4 | ecosystem: Host-associated > Arthropoda: Insects > Digestive system > Gut ...
CCGTATATATTAAGCATAGAAGCATTAGCAACTTCAAAAAAAGGCAAAACAAAACTCCCTGAAGATGGTCTTGACAGACTGAAACATGTAGGAGTTGTAGGAATTATTTTAAGCAAGTGACGTTTTTTAATGTGTAAATAAGATTTTTGTATCACATATTGGTGCAATTAGTTGGTTATATTTTAATAAAATTCAATTATTGCATGGTAAAAACATGAAAAAAAAATATGACCTGACATTTGTGATTCTATCATTTCACATATCACTTATAAAAGGCAGTGAGCTCAGCCTTGAAGTAACTGCTACATGTTATGGAATGTGATGCTGTATAATCAGGAGAATATATGACAATGTTACAGAGGAACCTGATGCTTCCATCATCAGGGTAGATGAATGAGAATCATTCAGAATATAATCTTCATAGTCACCTCGACTCTCACATAGCTCAGCTTGTAGTTTGCTATGTATATGAATAATACAGAATATTTGCTCACATAATTAATATAATCCTTTCACTTGTCACTTTTGGATTATTTAATACCTCATACTTTAACATCAGTGTGTTTATAGATATCCTACTATCAGTAAGGTTATCAGTGCTTGTCTATGTACATTTAATTTGCTTATCAGGTCATAGTATATATTTGGAAGAAGAATAGTAACTGAGTTTGTATGCGTTCTTTTGTACAGAGTGAATAAGTGGATGGGTAACTGCAGAGGCCTTTCCACCTGTCCATCCATGTGTTTTTAAATACCCAAGAATCACTTGGTGGATATTTTTACCATAAGCTATACAGATAATGCCATTTTGATCTGTTACCATTCTGGCACATTGACATTGAACTGAAAGTGTTTTTGATAAAAGTGACGCATCATACAAAAGTTGTACCTGGTACGAAGTATAAACCTAAATTACTGTCTATAAAGCTTTATTTGACATTGTTCTCGGTATAGTGAATGTGTAACAGACTACCAGTAAAATTAATTGATGTCTGTATATGGCATAGTGTCTATTGTCTGTCAGTTACTTCTGTATAAGTAGTTGGTAAGTTGGTATCAGGACTGGATTTGTGTCTGTAGTAAAAAGAAAAAACATCAGCACTGATAAGGGATGCAAAATCAGAAAGAACGTTTCAGTAAATTCTACATCTCCCATTAGAGGTCATGCTTTTCTCATGCTTCTTGAAGAATAAATTAATGCATAATTTTAAATTTTAAAGCACAAAGTTTTAGAGGTTATTTCAGATTTGACAAGATGACTAACACTGGAGGCTGTAAGAAGATATAAAATGTAAAATGCATAATCATTGCTAACTGACAATAGGAAACATCAGCACATCACGATTGACAAATACACATATATGAAATGGATCAAGCTGGGTTGTGCGTCATGAAATTTTAATATGAAGTAACATAATCCGTGGTTCGTACCCACAGGACACTAGTACCCCGTCAATTTTTTTTCAAGTGTGCTGGGAGGCTTCAGATGAAAGATTGATTACATAAAATTTAATGTGCGCATTGAGATTTTAAGGTAAAAGTGATAAAAGGGAACTCATTGCACGCGTTCGTACTCAACGGAGGTCGGAAATGGTTCAGGTTGGGCGAATTTGTTCCTGTGAGCTGGGAGGGCACCAATTTAAAGAGCCTGGAAACCACTGCATTTATTACATAGGCTATGTCACTTGGTGTTTGTGTCAAAATTTTATCATATTTCCACTTTAAGTTAATTTTATAGCTTCTTAAAATAAATGACATTATTTAACCCTGCAGTGTGGCAGCATTTAAACTGCAGTATGTAGCGTAATGCAGGCGGAGCATTTAAACTGCAGTATGTAGTGTAATGCAGGCGGAGTATTTAAACTGCAGTATGTAGTGTAATGCAGGCGGAGTATTTAAACTGCAGTATGTAGCGTAATGCAGGAGAAACATTTAAGAGTGTTTAAGCTTTACTCTAGCAAGTTACAAATTGCCTGAATGTTGACTTGAAATAACTTACGTATTTTGTGTTCTGTGCGGTAACAGCTGGAATGTTGCTTCCATGTAGATGGTAGATAATAAATAGACATCTTGCATTATCTCAGTAATACTTATTATTTTTGTTATAGGCGTCAGATGATCACCCAAATGCAGAACATTGCCACAGTCCTGACATTAATCTATCAGTATAGGGGGAAAAAAAAAGAATAGAGAATTAGTTTCTGGGAACAATGTTACACTTCAAGTGGAATGCAAGTTCTTTGTTTGCAAGAATAAATGTCCAGTTTCAGTTCACTTTATTCTTGTGTGATAGTAGCAGGAGTCAGCATGCAATGCGCAAGTCACTCGGCATTGCATGCTGATGGTGACAAGTGTTAAATCTTTGTTCTAATTCTACTGTGCTATGAAAACAAATATTCAGCATGTGCCGTGATTGCCAGGGGGTTGAGAACCACTAGTGTAGGTTCTGCTATGAAAACTGGTGAATTAGTATTGCCAGAAAAGGAAACTTTGCTTTTGTGGTACCTGAAGGTTTGTTTGCATATCGATAGGGCCTTTCAGAGTGAATTGTGTAACCATATATCGCTCATTTGCGACAAGAGTGTCACAACTCAAAATTTGGCATTTTTGAGTTATTAGTATAGAAAGAAATGTTTGCAGATGCACTTGTAACAAGGTATAGTGTCATAACACAGTTTGCAAAACTCGCCGCTGAAGAGCAGTTGTGTCGTTTCATTCGTAGAGAATTATAGAACTTCAAAACCTTTAAAAGTCTCTCCTGAAAAATCACTAATTTTGAGTTGTGACACTGTTGTCGCAAATGAATGACATGTCTGGAGTACCTGACAAAGATAAGCAGTTAACTGACGTAATGAATGAGAATTAAGTATGAAAATATTTGGAAACTACATGGTAGAAGTTTTAGTTACAAAGATTAAATTGTGACTTTTGTGTTCTGCATCACACTGTGTTTGGGGTAATTTAATCAACAGAAAAGCTGTCTGACACAACTTTGGTTTTAATTTTTTATTGCGGTTAGTCAGCAAGGTGGCTATGTGTTTCAACTGTACACGTGGCCTGAAGGTGACCACAAGAATGGTCAGAACATGTAGTTGATTTGCCGACCGACTGCAGCAAACCACTAAAACCAAAGTTGTGTTAGATGGTCTTTCTTTTGATGAAAATGTGAGATATTAGTATTCAGAGATCATAGGTACACCACATGTAGCAGAGACCATGTGGGTGTGTGCACGTGCACAAGTGTGTGTGCATGTGTGCATACTTGTGCACTTGTGTGTGTGTGTGTGTGTGTATATATACCTATATATTTTGTTATATGACTGGTAAATACATTGTATTTCTGGAATTGCTCACAGAAATGTATATTAGGCCATTTATAAGCATCATGGCAGAGTTCAGAATATTAATGTGACACATCTTAATCTGCTTGGACTATGTGATGCATAAATTTGTGTTTCTGGTTTCATTATTGCATGTTTTACTTGCAACAGTTACTGTGAACATTTTTACATGTATGTTTCAGTACAGTCACACCATCCTAAGTTGAAATATCTCTTATCTTGTCATGGACTGCTATAAGTGCAGTGTATTGTCTGTACTAAAATTAACATTAATATGGTTGTGGAATATTATAGAGAGAGAGAGAGAGAGAGAGTGAGTGGGGAGAGAGAGTGTGTGTGTGTGTGTGTGTGTGTGTGTGTAGGTGTGTGTGTGTGTGTGTGTGTGTGTGTGTAAGTACATACATTAAAGTTACAATGCTGCATGGCAAGATGATAGACATGGCATGCTACACTTCAGTAACACAGCTTCTTTAAGACATACACATTAGTGTGTGTGTATGTGTGTTATTATGCATTGTATGAACGTACGATCAACAGCCAAGCTTGCAAAGTTATCTTTTATCAAAGTGTTAAAATGTACAAATACTTGCTGTGGGAATACAGTGTATGAAGAAGTTACAATACATATATATATATTTCAATAAATCAGAATGTGGAAGTACTGCATGTTACAAATGTAGCACGTACTAAATTGGGGAATATATACAGGAAGAAATATTAGTAGGTCTGCATGTCACATAAACATGCTTTGCTTGTCTGTAGGACACTCGAACTTTACTAGTCAAAAAGCGTATGCAAAATGGTGAGAGAGTCTTCAGAGTGCAGTAGAATTCCTTTAGTGTGGCACCCATGGGATGGACAGGTGCTGGATTATCAGGTGGTAGACTCCAGTTGAAATGTAATGGCACATGGTGACACGCAGGAGGGGAAGTGAAGGGGAAACTGGCGAATGGAGTGGGTAGCTGGTACCCTTCACACTACCTCGGAACATGGTGTACCCAGCATTAATACCGCTGACGCGCGCACCTCGGCTGCCGGTGGTCAACTGAACTGATGCCCCCGCTGACTCGTCCATTTCGCCGAAAGACGAAATCTGTTTTCCGCGTTTGTGCCGTCACATTTCAAATGCAGTCTACCTACATTGGCCTGAGTTCTTACATGTAATGTTTTGTGAATGCTCCTATATGGGGGCCACATAACTAAGCAGAGGGGTATTCTGTTCCTTCCAATTATTTCAAGTTTGTGAGGAGTGAATGTTACATTCTTTCCCTTGCCACCAGTACCTTTTTTGCTCATCTTGGGTTCTTTTGAAGCCATAATAAATAGCTGAGTGGACTCAGTAAGGTCCAGATAACACAAAACAAAGTCACAGAGCTACTGTACAGTATGTTGTCAGTGCAGACTTCTGGACTTGGGATTATTCTCCTCATATAGTGATGTATCAGGATTTCTGCAGTGTCAGCTTATGGGTTAAAGGAATTCCTCCGTATTTACTTTTTAGTCCAACTGGGGATTTCAAGTTGCTTCTTGGTAATTAACCAACTTAATGCACAAATTCTTGTTTTAAAATAAGTTTATTATGTGCCTCTACATGTTTCGAGCACTGTTCATCATCAGGAGGTCAGAATTGTATTATACAGCATCTGGTATCATCACACCTGTAGGTGGCCGTCCGGTGCACAGGTTGAGAGAGGACTGTGCACTGGACGGCCACCTACAGGTGTGACGATACCAGATGCTGTATAATACATTTTGACCTCCTGATGATGAGCACAACAGCGCTCGAAACGTGTAGAGGCATGTAATAAATCTTGTTATAAAAGAAGAATTTGTCCATTCATTTGGTTAATTACCAAGATTATACTGAGATGCACAGTCAGCAAAACATCAAAATTCAAGTTGCTTCTTGTTCACGGTTGATTTTTTTTCCTGTCCCTCCTGTTCCAACATGCTAGCAATTCTGATGGAGGTGTCATCAGGACTTGTGTATTCTTAACCAACTACTGAGCCTGAAACATATATATATATATATATTTGTTTTTAGATTTGCATTGTTCTACTCTTTATTTACATCTTCCTCAATACTATAAATATGTAACTTTACTGGATCTTGCTGTTGCATGATGCACAACTGTCACGTTCCAAGGTGAGACATAATTCATCTGAGGATGGTACGGTTGTACAGAAACATGTGGTTATGAATTAGTTAAAGAATAATTGGAATAATCATTGTGTGTGACTGAAACCTGAGTAATAAATTAAAAAAAAAAACAACATATCTCTACAATATAGTATAATGTTTGTGGTGCTTAGCCTTCTGTTCATTGTGCTTGAAAACACCGTCAGTAGTACAACTGAATACAATTCCTGATCTGAAGATCCTGGAAGGTTCAGAAACATGTATAAATTGTCTGCTTCAGTTTATAATGTATTGTTTTCTCTGTTTTCTGTATAACATAGCTGTTCTGTACAGTTATTTACTGCTGAGATATGCTTATTATTTTAGCATTTTTGTTTGTTTAAAATTTTGGGCTGTGCTTGATATTTATATGAAATATTGGTCATTGTGTGTCATATTTTTAGTTGTATTGAACAAGACTATGAATGAATACATCAACCAACCTTATAAAATACAATTTATGACTAGTATTGAACTCCCACATGTTCCGGCACCAAGGTGTCTTCCTTGGGAATTTTTTAGAACACAGGAATACAAGCCCAGCACTCTAATCTAGGTATTGCATCGTCCTTATAGGAATTATTGAAATATTAAAGTTCTTATTTACATAAAATCGATATGCATACAATTACATTGTTATAATGTTATAACTATGTGATATTTGTTGCAGGTATCCGTGTAGCAGGCTGAAGCCTGCTACACAGATACCACCCAACCCAGCCACACCGAAACTCCAACACACATCGAAACAAGAACACATGATCAATGTGGTGATACAATAGAAAAGTCGCAGGCTCCTGATGATGGTTGTATCAATGTCCGAAACATGTTGAGCATAGAAGAAGTGAAATAAAACATAATAAGTAGTGACATCAAGTTGGTCTCTTATTCTTCAACTATAATGGACAGTATTTATCAGAGTACATGCCAGCAGGAGTGTGTGAAGACATTTGTGTGCTTACTCCACGCAGAATAAAAACAACTATGAACTTATACATGGAACAGCTCACTGTCTCATAATTTTGTTATCACAACATTGTAATTTTATTATCAGAGTTTTATTTATTTACTGACTGATGCACTAGTGAGTTGTCTTAAAAAGTGGTATTGAAATTTACATTAAAATGGCTCTGGCATGTTTCGGTGTTGTTGCACCATCATCAGGGAGCGCATTAATTCGTGCTTACCAAAGTTACAGTTGTTAAAATAGTCCATTAAAATACATCGGTGTGTGGTTAATACGCTGGTGGTGGACTATTTTAACACTGTAACTTTAGTGAGCACAAATTAGTGCACTCTGTGATGTTGGTGCAACTGTCGGAGCTGTTTTAATGTAAATTTTAATATTGTTGTTCAAGACAACTCACTGGTGCATCAGTTGGTGAATAAATAAAACTTTGATAGTATCAAGATGCACAGTTAAAAAAAAAAAAAAATTATTATATTTTTACCAGATTTGTGTATTTTAGAATTTTAACATTTTAATCCTTCCAATAGAGGGACGAGGTAACGGGGGAATGGAGGAGATTGCATAACAAGGAGCTAAATGATGTGTACTCCTCACCCAATATTGTGTGGGTGATAAAATCGAGAAGAATGAGATGGGCTGGGCATGTGGCACGTATGGGTGAGGAGAGGGGGGGTGTATAGGGTCTTGGTGGGGAAACCGGAGGGAAGGAGACCACTGGGGAGACTTAGGTGTAGATGGGTGGATAATATTAGGATGGATCTCCAGGAGGTTGGATGTGGGTATATGGACTGGATTGGGCTGGCCCAGGATAGAGAGAGGTGGCGGACGCTTTTGAGTGCGGTAATGAACCTTCGGGTTCCATGAAATGAGGTGAATTTCTTGACTAGCTGCAAAGCAGTTAGCTTCTCAGTAAGGACTCTGCACAATGGAGTAAGTAAGTAATCCTTCCAATAAGGAAGATGCAGTACCTAGATTAGCGTGTTTGGCATGTATTCCTTTGTTCTAAAAAACTCCCTGAGGATAACGCCTGTGTGCCAGTGTGGGAGTTTAACACTGTCATGCATTGTATTTTAGTGTGTGTGTTGGTTGGTTAAGGTATTAATTGTGAGAGTTTGCTTGGTACGAGTAACATAAAACTTGCAAATGCTCGACAAGCAGAAGATAATGAATTGTTATCCTTATATTATGTTGAAGTTTTATTTCTGTAATAATTTAATTCTGTTTGCAAATTAATAATGACACAAGCAAGGTTTGTGAATATTTCAGGCTTCCATGGTTATTTATTGCTGATGTTGATAACTGCTGATGTTTCACTGAACTGTGCTGTCTCCAAGGGATTGCAAGATTCTTTGAAACGTTGGCAGTACTGGCCTTGTCTGCCTGATACCATAACCCCAGGACAGGACAGGATAAAAATGTATGAAATGTATTTATAACTAATTATACATAGATTGCTTTCAAAAATGCAAAGTGAATTTTACGTTTTACTTCATGTATATGTAAGTCTTTAGTACATTTGAATATCTAAAAAAGGCATAAGATTTTGTACAACCAAGGATCTAGATATGTACAAGTAACAGGCAGTTTGAATGTTGAGTAACAGAGCTGCTGGTTTTATAGGAAATATCCTGATACCAGGAAGTACACTTCATGTTTTGTTACAAAGTACCAAGCGGCATAGTATCGATATTTTATTACTGGGGTTCTGTAAGGCAAGAGAACATAATACATACAATCTTAGTCACCCTCAATGAAGTGAAACTTAATGAATAATTATAAAAAAAAAGTGGACAATTGGAAATTTGTACATAGTGCATGTGGTCACAATATTTTGTTATGTATATTGTAGGTGTAATATTATTTGATATTTTAAAATGCAGGGGAGAGTAAGAAGCATGTTACAGCTTTAACATACATGTGAAATATTGATAATAATAGATAAAACTTTCAACATACTGTGTAGATTGTATTTTTATTATGGAGGTAAATCTCATAGCTTTCTGTAGAGTAAGAGTTCTGTGTATTATTTGTGTACATGTGCATATTTTCCCACTCTGTGGAACGAATGACCTTCTAAGAGAAGGGGAAAGGAGAATTACAGTTGTGTTTGGTTTATGGTAAATCAGAATTGTTTCATTGTAGAAGCCAAGATTTTTGAAACAACTTTCTTTATCTGTGTCTGATTCAAATGTATACAAACTACATGAGGAACATGCAATCAAAATATGATTGGATGTGTTGGGAAGTAAATCACATTTCATTTTCTCCTTTCTTTATTTCCTCCCCCTGTGAGTGATACTCCTTGCCGCTTTCTGTTTTTAGTCATAATAGCCAAGTAAAGTTTGAAAATAAATTTGCTTCACATGATCATGACAAAGTTAAAAGTGTAAATGAATGTTTATACAGTTCTACCTTGTGTTTTGGTCATTAACGGTGGGATGCACAAGACATTTTATTGTCAAATTCTTATGAAGTGTGTGGCAGTGATTTTTCGTTATATGTAACACTATGTTGGGCATTGTGCTTTGTCAAGGTAGACTATTTTAATTTAAATACAATTCATTTCAGAATAAAAAATATTTTCCTTTTATGTACTGAAGCTTAAACAGGATAATAAACTTGTTTGTCTTATGGGTTTTGTCACACAGAAGCATCAGGAGACCCCTAGGGAAAAGACACTGAAATTTGCATCAAATGGGCAAGAAGTACAGTTTTTGCTGCATACAGTATTTGTTATTTGCTCATCAAGAATGAGTTCAGTAGATTGTAACATTCTGGGTCTAAATGGTGGGGATTCAGTGGTTTTTGTGCACCATATTTCAAGGAGATTATTTTCTTTTCTTTGTTACAGTTTGACCAACAAATGCACACACTACACATTGTAACAGTTTGATCATAATGCATGGAATGGAAGATCTAAGATCACTTTTCTTTATTTTAACAGATTATTGCATATTTGTCAGATGCAAAAAAAAACTTGCATGCACACCATTTTTATTCCTCTTATTCTCAGAATAGTAAATGATGAAGACGTGCACCCAAATGGGATCTGCCAGACTTCAGCCCCCTCCCCCCCAAAAAAATTAAAATTTTTAAAGCGATATCAATGGTTTATGCTTTCTTTTGGGTAATTCCCCAGCATCTGAACTTTATATGCTGACGTTTCAGAACACTCTGTTCTATCTTCATAGGTAGGTAGGTATGAAGAATGACTACCCTCCACATCCTGTTTCTCTACTCTGACCTGCCCCTACCCTGTCACTCTCCTTCCTATTGGCTCAGGCTATTTTCGAGCCAAATCTTTTCCCCTTATAAATACCCCAACATTCTCAACCCCAGTCATTCTTCATACCTACCCACCTATGAAGATGGAACAGACAGAGCGTTCTGAAACGTCGGCATATAAAATTCAGACGCCGGGAATTACCCAGAAGAAAGCATACAACATTCAGAACATGGCGAAAGTTTGAAATCAAAGATGTCAAAGGTTTTACATGACTAAACCTTCAGCCAGAACCAACTGATAAGTACATTGGAATTCGGAAAAATAAAATCAAGAATTTAGGATTTCTTATATAAACATAAAGAAAGAAGATCAGACCTTATGATTGAAATTAGGTGAGTGAGTCGTGGGACTTGTACTTGTGTACTTATAAATTCAGTTGCAAATGATGTTACATAACAGTGTACGTATGACATGAACGTAATTTTTAAAATCAAAATTATATACAGCCTCAGGGTGAGTCCACTCCCCCCTATGAAAAATTCTGGTCATGCACCTGTTACGATGTGTTAAGATTGTCATTGAATTAAAAAATTCAGTTCCATAAATCAGTTATAAATTTAAATTAACTATGTAAAATGAATTGAAGGGTAGAAAATGAAAGTATTGGAATGCATATTATAACACTGGATGTCCCTAAAAATATAGGTGCAGTTGGTAATATGCTTTGTCACTTTTTATTTGTGAAGTTTGAATAACAAAGTCACACATTATCTGCTACATTCAGATTTTTTGTTTACGTGCATCATTGGTCCACGATCAGAGATTGCCCATACCTGCCGTTTAATTGTTGCAGATGATTACTGTTTTATTAGGTGGATGACCAGCCTGCATCATTCATATTCCTTGGTGGACTGAGATACCAAACTTCTAAGAAAGTCCTCTGAATGCAAGTGCAAAATGATAGCTGCATGTTACAAGTACTTGGCAGGAGATTCAAAGTATGGAACATTGTGTGTTATGTGATTTTTACTGTGTTTTGTAATGGGAGTTGCACACGAGAGACATTTTGAAAGTGCTTCTACACATGAACCATCATAAAGTGTAGTAGTTGAACAAGAAAAGATTTTCCAGTGCATGACATTTGTCTATAAAAGCATACTGGAGCTCAGTATGTAACGTACTTCTGTTGCATCATACGTAACACTTTGTTGCAGCAAAATTGTTATAGGAATAGAATTTTTTGAATTTTGCTGACCGTGCATCTCAGTGTATTCATCTCAGTAATTAACCAACTTGATGCACAAAATTTTTGTTTTACAATAATTTTATTTCATGCCTCTACAGGTTTCCAGCACATGTGCTCGAAACATGTAGAGGCATGAAATAAACTTACTGTAGAACAAAACTTTTGTGCATCAAGTTGGTTAATTACTGAGATGAATATAATTTTGTTTAGGATGTTGGACTTATGTGTTTTGTCTTTAAGGAATTTTCTGGCACTGAAACCATTAGGACCTTTTAGGGAAAGAAGGGATGAATCCATTAAAAGCAACACATGTTATCTCTGTCTACACTAAGGAATGTGAAAAATTGTTGTCTATTTCTTATATTTTAAGGAACTAGCATATTGTATGTGTATTCTCATTTCTCATATTCTTGGGGTCTTGGTGTTGTGAAAATATAGATCTTGTTTTATTTTGAGTGAACATCTGGCCTGTGGGTTAATCATTTTTGGTCTACTCAGTATACTGGGTTATCCAAAATGATTGTCGGGGTTTTGACAACTTGTCATACACAATACACTTGAGATAGAAGTATATGTATTTAATAGAACAACACTCCAAGTTTTTGTTACATACCTTACAGATGCTCTATATGTGGACCCTTTGTGATTCTACAAACATCAACACGATAATCGAGTTCATTCCAAACTGTTTGTAGCATGTCAGCGGTGATAGTTTTGATGGCGGTTCTGATTCGTACCTTCAGTTGCGGGATACTTGCACATATAGAGCACCTGTAAGGTATGTAACAAAAACTTGGAGTGTTGTTCTATTAAATAAATAAATACATATACTGCTATCTCAAGTGTATTGTGTATGACAAGTTGTTAAAACCCTGACAATCATTTCGAATAACCCTGTACTGCTGTCTGATCAGCTTGTTAATTTCTGAACTATTCTGTATGCCTGGCTATTGACTGCCCATACCGCTGATACAATTTATAAAACCACTGTTCTGCAACTTAGGTGTGCGACACTTACCAGATTCTTGTATCAGACCTTTGCCCTCTTGTCATTAAGAAATTTGTATTTCCAGAATCAATATAGCATAGTTCCTGTTCCGTGCCTCTCTAACCAATAGTATTTTATACTGGTAATCATGAAGTCTTGTGGATTTATTGTTAGAGGAATACCAATGGTTAGAAGCTATTTCTCATAACACATTCACAAAGATTAAAACTCATGCTAATCCATTTGGATCTTTTATGGATAAATTGGCACCAAGAAATATTTTTCTCGAAACTCTTCAGTTGTACAATCGTCATTCAACCACCGTGCGATTCTTGGCCTTTGCCTGCACTGTTAGAGACTGGACAGGCTGGATTGGATGTGTTATGAGAAGGAGATCAGAATTGTACATTGCTTTTGGAAGTGTTAGTGAAACAATCCCAGCAGGAACATCCATACATTTAACAGTTTTAAATTTGATGTACAAAAGGAAAGATTTCAAGAATGTTAGAGAATTAATGATAATTTCCATCAACTGTAGCCAGATCTTCAACTAAGATCTGTTGAAGCACGTTGTTTTATGGCTTGTACACCGCTTACCACTAAGACCAAGACATATAATTGTTGAGAGTTTGGATAGTCTAATCAGTATAGTGACTAGGCTACAGTCTGGGAGCAACTGATGAATTGAGGTTCGATTCACAGCAGTGGTGAGAGATTTTTCTCCTCTCCAAAGCATCCAGTCTGGTTCCAGAGCCCACTCAGCCTTCTGTTCAGTAGGTACCATTGGTTCTTTCCATTGGTCACTCTCCTCCGTCAAGTACCAAGTTTAAGAATGAAGTTAACACCTCCTCCACTTCCGTGTATGACTTTGTGGGGTATGAAGCTACAACTATGTGATATTTTGCATATACATGCAAGTCTAGTGAGAAGATACATAGTTCTCTCCATCCGTCCTGTCCAATGGGGTACGCAGTGGCGCATTTCGTTGAGGCACCGCGCAACAAACTGGAAGGTCGTGGGTTCGATTCCCAACAGTTTCATTGGAATTTTTCATTGACATAATCCTTCCAGCCGCACTATGGCCCTGGAGTTGACTCAGCCTCTAACAGAAATGAGTACCAGGAGTATTTCCTGGGGGTACTGGCAGCTGGTGCGTACCACCTTCATGTGCCGACTGTATTGAAATCTGGGAGCCTCAACCTCCTGGAACCCTCAGGGCCTGTCCAGGCCTGTAATGGGATTGCTTTATCCTGCCCAGTGTTTAGCCTGCTTAGACTTGTTACTGATATTATGAACCGGAATCCTTCCATCATTTCAGAGGTCCTCCCACATATCCTGTGTTTGGTTGGTGTTTCAGGATCTACCATGGCAACCTATCATTACACCTGCTGTCTGTGTTACAGAAATTCTGTTAGTGGTGGAATTTTTAATTCCCTCTTATTTCCGTCATATATTGTATGACCCACACTCTTTATCTCTCAGTTCTGCTCATGAGACATGTTTCTATTGATATCAGCCCTCTGTGGTCAGTGATACTGTCCATGACTCACTACCATATGATAATTTTGGTGTAGCAAATGTCATAATTTTGTATTATTTTGTTTTTTTAAACATTATTGTTTGAAGATTTGATATATCTGATTGATACTATAATCATACATCATTCTTGCTATAAATTGAACTTACATTCCCTGTCATATTTGATGTCTGTGGTAGGTCAGCTGTAGTTGATACAGTATTCGATTAAAAAGAAGCAAGCAGACATAAGGGTACAAATTCTTTTCCAAGTTAAAGAAACAAGTAGCTGGATTGTCAGTAGTAGTGAATTCAACAGTACTTAGTGGAAATTCTTCTTCTTCTTTTTTTTTTTTTTGGGTATTTAATTCTCTATAGAGGGCTTCTTTCATAGCATGCTGTAATGTTTTGCTTCCATAGTGAGATAAGTATGTGATCCAGAAATTTAAATGTATATGTCAAGTTCTTTCATGCAGTTTATTTGCTTACTAATTCTTAGCATATAGAATTTATGTTGTATGTATGGGAGAATTACTCAATTATTGTACCATCTACTGCACATATATAAAATTTATCACATTTACACATTTAAACATTAAAATGCTCCGACATGTTTCAGTCCATCATCAGGGAGCCATATTGTCCTTGCTAGAGTCACACTATAAAAAGTCACGTTAATTTCACTGTACCAGTTGGGTACCAGTATCACGCTACGAAGCACAGAATGCACATCAGTAGCAGGGCACGCTTTGCAACATAACATTACACAACACGGCCTGCTGCCACAATACCCAACTGGTACAGCGAAATTAATGTGATTTTTTATAGTGTGACTCTAGCAAGGACGATATGGCTCCCTGATGATGGTCCTAGGACCGAAACATGTCGGAGCGTTTTAATGTGTAAATTTTATAAATTTTATATATGTACAGTAGTTGGTATAATAATTGAGTAACTCGACAACATGCAAGATGTAACAACGAAAATAAGTATGGGAGAATATTCTACATTGCTGATAAACAGTGAACATTACAGTTTAATTTAATTTTTTTCCGTGTACTTGCATTGTTTAATGATGCGCTGTAAACATCAACATTTCTACTTCATATTTTGGAAGTCCTTGGTTCAGATTTTTCTTGGGAAACTGGTTGTCCTGCTATGTTATTCATGGTTTACTTCAACAAATTAAGCACATATCGGGATGTTGTTTGTAAATAAGCCAGGACCAGAGATTCAAGTATTCAGGGTTGTTAGAGTGTGTTGACTAGTATGTAGTTGCTGACATTTCAAGGGACTGTAGTACCTTGAAGATTAAGGCATTATGATTCTTCAAAACATCAATAACTGTTTATCAGTCAAGATGGCTAGAAATTCAACTAGCTTGGGATGTTATGCCACATCGGCTGGTAAACAGTTAATGACTTTAAAAAATTGTAGGGCCTTCAAGGGAAAGATATAAAGAGACCTTTTGAAACATCTTTTGCATTCATAAGTTGACATGCCATAATATCCCAGAAGTCTTGAACTATCAGAAGACACTAGTCATAATGTCAAATATTGCAAGCCACAACTACTTCCACATTCTTTACAACTGGCTGTTCATAAATACACCAAAACCGCTCATTTAATAGTAACACTTGGTGGCCTGTAATGGGTAGAGGAAGAAATGAGTGTTTGGAAGAATCAAGTGGTATAAAAGGCTATTTGAAACATGATGTAGACATTAGTGTTGTGTATGTTTGTTCTTCCCATTTAGGGTGTAGCTGTAAGTTTTTCTGTTTTTTTTTGCTACAGAGCCGTAACTTGGCAGCAAGGTTTACATATATTGCTGGCCATAAGATGATGTTTCTGGCAGCTGGCTTACTACTTTCAAAACTAGCCACTTCTTTTAACAAGTCAGATGCTCGTAATATCCCAGTATATTGTGTATGCTATATGCTTATTATAATCACTTAACCCTCTGTCCTCCAGACCCATTTTATAAGAAATACGGTTAAATGTTGGTGTATTTGTCATGCTAATTTTTGTTCATAAATTTTAAGACTGTTTCCATCAGCAAAATGTGAACTTATTCAATTTGATATTTAAATGTATACCATAAAAGTACCAAAATTAAACTAATATTTCTATATTTGTTATGTATTGTCTTCATTAATCATTTGTTAATTAGTATATATTTTTCATATATAAACGATTGTCTCCATTTGATATATTGAGGGAATTAAGACAGTAAGTCAGTTATTTTCTAGTCACAGCATCTCTCTGGATATCACAGTTGTTTCCAAACCCCTTAAGGATGCTAAATTTTAAGACTTTTGCAGTTTGTCGTGGCTAAGAAATACATTTTGTTTCTTTGTTCTTATCCCCAGTAATGCTATTTGCATTGCTGTCAATCAACGAATTTTTATAATGAAACAGCAGTTTTCAGATACCTGTAAAATGCTCACTTACTATGTTTTATTAATTACAATTAACAAACTTTACATAGGTATTTGAATGAAGATCTTTATTTCATCACATTACAAACTGTATGCCAAACTCTTTATTTCATCACATTACAAACTGTATGCCAAACTCTTTATTTCATCACATTACAAACTGTATGCCAAACTCTTTATTTCATCAC
>Ga0123354_10007936_pt1 | contig 16089 bp, 6 predicted proteins | sample TergutLab28metaG_2_FD_97872 | JGI IMG/M metagenome (GOLD analysis project Ga0123354, IMG submission 97872) | Labiotermes labralis P4 segment gut microbial communities from Petit-Saut dam, French Guiana - Lab288 P4 | ecosystem: Host-associated > Arthropoda: Insects > Digestive system > Gut ...
AGTCAGCCTACACAAAACAACAAGTACTCGCTAGCTCCTGAAGATGGACGTATTAACGTCTGAAACATGTTGAGCAATATATAATAAAGCAAGTGTCATCTAGTTGGTCAACCTTTATTCAAACGTAAAATTTTGTTTCATTCTGAAGCCGACTGAAAAGGAGTTGACTTTCAATGTAAAATTACTCGCAAATTTTCATGGATGCAGACCAACATTTCGCATTAACTTAAAAAAAAAGTGTTTTTTTCTATTTTTGCAGTCATTCGAGCACATCGCAGGAACACCCCCATAAGAGAGGTTTATAAGCTTTTATTTTTTGGTCATGATGGCTAAATCCAGGAACAGCCCGGGGACAGAAGATGACGCACATGTTGCACTGTTCCTAGACTCCATGTTGTGAGTGAAGGAAAAATAAAAGCGGAGTGACATTAAAGATTTTCGCCACTGTTGTTATTATTAATACAGGGTAAATGCAAGGAAGCACTTGTGTGTTTGATTTTCATAATTGATCGTAAGGACTTTTAGGGAGAAAAGAGAAAAATGTAGGCAGACAATTATATTAACATCTGGACGTAATTTTTATCTTAGTAATTAACCAACTTGATGCACAACATTTTTTTGTTTTACAATAAGTTTATTTCATGCCTCTACATGTTTCGAGCAAATGTGCTCATTATCAGGAGGTCAAAATTGTATTACACAGGCTCTGGTATCATCACACCTATAGATGTGATGATACCAGAGGCTGTGTAATGCAATTTTGACCTCCTGATGATGAGCACATGTGCTGGAAACATGTAGAGGCATGAAATAAACTTATTGTAAAACAAACATTTTGTGCATCAAGTTGGCTAATTACTAAGATAAATATACTGAAATGCACGGTCAGCAAAACGTCAAAAAATCTGGACATTAGTTTTAAAATATGCATGATGGGCTGCGGATATAATACCCTGGGTTGCAGGTGGTGTTTTTCAGGACGGAAGTTAACCACCTGCGTTATAATTATTAAATTTTTAATTAATTAATTCCATAGCCTACACCTGAGAGCTGCGATTGCATATTAAATGATCTTTGTCTAGTTTCGTCTACCAGTGTATCACATAAACTCATCTCAATTAACTAATGTGATCAGTACCGCAACGCCGGTTTGCGTAGTGGATCGACCCAAGTTGTCCCTGAAGTGGTAGGCAAGCATTTTCACGTGTCTGTCATCCAAATGAGGCCGAACCGTCCAAGTTCATCTTCGAGGAACAACACAGGTCACGGGAGTTTCGTCAGCAGCTTACAAGCGGCTGTTATTGTCTCGAGTAACATCAAGGGTGTCTTTCTGGTCTCATTTGCCTAGGAACTACGTCAGTTGCTAACTACAGTTACATCAAAAGAGAATGTTGAATTCTGTAGTAACACGAAACTCTACACTTTATACAGGTTTTGAGAGTTTCAATGACAGAAAACGTTTATCTCATTGTACCTTTTATAATTTATTCTGGTAGGTTGGAAAATACTGTCTCAGCGTTCCTGAAGATTGAGGTAGTACATATCTTCGAAACCTCAGTACATACCTAGACTGCACAGGGTCATAGCCAAGTATATCACAATATGAATATACCTGCTATTCTTGTAACAATGACGTACTGCGATAAATCCAATTCCTTCACAACTTCCCTTCTCCACTCTCATCGTAATGTTAACAAAACCAGTAGCAAAATTAGAACTTGCTAAATTGGAGGTCTCCTCAACGGTCCAGCTGAAGATTCGAGTCTTTCTGGATGCTACGCCATGTCGACTGGTAAATAACAGCCGACGTTTCGGTAAAGCATAGTGCCTTCACTTTTAGAGGTAAGCTGATCTGAAGATTCTGAAGGGTCTACAATCTCTTATGTGTGCATCGTAATTAGTGCTCAGCTGTTGCTTTAATCAACGTGACAACAACATTCATATAATTTTAAAAAAAACATATTTTTAATTTTATGATGTAAGCATGTTTAATTTTTCAGAGCAAAATTAGGCCGCGGTCCAGGTTTTTGCCTTGTGCTGCAGGCTAATTATTGCGACTGTAAATTGTAGTGCTACACACTAGCAATGATCATTTGGCTGGTCGTGTTAAAAAGAAAGTACTGCATAGGGTCAATGAGGAAAGGAACATTTTACATATCATACAACGGAGGAAGTCTAACTAGATTGCTCAAATCGTGCGTAGGAACTGTCTTCTAAAACATGTTATTGAAGGAAAGATGGAAGGGGTGGGAGGACGAGGAAGAAGACGTAAACAGCTACTGAATGACTTTAAGGAAAAGAGAAGAACCTGGAAATTTACAGACGAAGCACTAGATCACACTCTCTGGAGAACTTGCGTTGGAAGAGGCTGTGGACCTGTCGTAAAACACACTACTTTGCGATGATGATGATGATGATGATAGCGAACAGATGCAAAAAAAATGTGCACTGACTTTTAAGAAAAGCTGTTTGTTGTAGGTGGCGATCCACTTGTAAAGGCAGTTAATGATTGCTCTAGCAAAGATATCTCCTCCGTTTCACGCACGACAGGACTCGGTCTGCAGGCCCAATTTAAGCAGATCACTGAAATCATCTCACTGTCACAGGAACTAACCTACTTACACCGATAATTAGAAACCATTAGTCAATTTGCGCTGGTAGATGAGGACCTCTTGTCCCAGAACATGGCCCACTGCTACATTTCAAGTGGTAGTTTAGTAGCCCCAGAGCGTGACAGCAATTGAACGTACTTATCTATATTAAACGATAGTTTAGAAGCCCTGGCATTGGTAGTTTATGAGCCCATCGACATTAATTGACTATTACATATGTACAGCATCTTATACAAGTTTTTTTTGGACAATCTGCTTTCTTATTAACATGCACATAAGCCTATTGTTTTTCCATTATTTCAGGAAGAAAAACTTCTCGTGTTCGTGCGATACACCGTTTCAGGAAAAAGACACTTGTCTGTATCGTACCGTCATGATATTTCTGTATGCATTCCTACTGACAAAGATGAGTCTATTGCTTTGTTAAACTTTAGACGCCTAATGTCAAATATAGTTGACGTACCGCACCGCTAACCTCCAAAGTTGCATTTTATAAATTAATTCAACAATTATAGATACCGAATATTTTAAACATGGTGTATACTCTCCGTTTTTTTCTCTTCAAAATGCAGTTTTTTTTTTCATAATTCTAACTTGTTTGGCTCTGTATTATTCACATTTTATACACAGAATGTGCTAAAATTAAATAAATAATTCCGGCGCCAAAAGGTTAAAGATATAGCCTATCACCGAGAACCATTTGTTACGTTTATGAAATGCTGTGTATAAAAGAGAGGTGTCCGATATACAAGTCTCTTGGACGCACTATGTGCCTAATTTTGTAAATAGAAACTTCAGCAATTTTTCAGGGGCCTTTTCTCCAGGAGGAACATTTTTCTTGTAAATACAATTGATTCTGTGGGCGCTGTCTGGAGAGAGACACAGGGTCGTTTGTGTACCTGACGTGCGGACGTTTAGAGAACCGGTCCTACATTTCCGACAAGGAAAAGTAATAAAGAAACTATCCTATTGTTTGTCTCTACACGGGAGGATTTCTTATACTTATTACTCCCACGATGCGCCGTTTGGAATATATAAGGTGCGACGGACAGAAGGACTGTTCCTGCTGTATAGTACACGAATAAGCTAGTTAGAACCCGAATTAATTTACATATATTTGTACATATTGTTCAATAACAAAAAAAAAATCATAACTTTCAAAAGTGGTTTTACCTGTTTAAACCGCAGATTTCGTGTGAATTTGTCATTAAAGAAATTTGCACTTTCATATATTGTGCTTTTATAATTTTATTCACACCCTTAGCGACGAAACTGAGGCACACGATACAGTGCAGGCCCTTTGCCTCAGTCCATGCGTGGGTGCTGATGGAATAATATAATTTATTTACACACGTGAGTAATTATGCAGATTTATCTAATAACCGTCCAAATGCTACACTATGGTGTTTTGGAGCCACGCAGCAATGCTGTTCTAAATAAAACACTGAAGAAATTAATCCCCTTGAAATAGCGTACTATTTAAATACAAACAGAGGATCTTCGTAGTTGCGCTGTGCATGTTGATAGTATTAAGTCCTTTATTTGTCCAACTAATGCACACAAATTATTATCAAATTGTTAAATCGTTAAAATAATTTAAAATTATAATAGTTACTCCAACATGTTTCGGTTTACATAAACCATCATCAGGGAACTCTGAGCCTGTGCTTCGCTAAAGTTACAATACTGTCTGTACTGTACTATACTGTACTCTCAGCCTGTGCTTCGCTGAAGTTACAATACTGTCTGTACTATGCTGTACTGTACTGTTACAGTACTGACGGTACTGTGGCTGCATATACAGCCACAATACCGGTAACTTCAAATAACGATATGTAACGGAAGTCAACATTGTAACTTTAGCGAAGCACAGGCTGAGAGCTCCCTGATGATGGTTTATGTAAACCGAAACATGTTGCAGCAACTATTATAATTTTAAATGTTTTTAACCGTTCAACAGTTTTATAATAATTTTTGTGCATTAGTTGGACAAATAAAGGACTTAGTACAAGCAGAGAATCTTTGTATTTAGCCTATCGACGATAAAAAGATACTAAAATACAGCGTATTTATACAAATAAAGCCTTACAAATGAACGGAATAAATCGGGCTTCTCTTTGCTAGCTAGTGTGTCGGAATTGCTGAATTCCACTGAGGTCTTTAAGGTATAAAACAGGTTTACAATTTTACATTGGTCATTCTTCCAAATGACGTATTAAGGATGACAATTTGGCAGCTCATTAAGAAAATTACATTTTTTACAAAACTCGCAGATTGAATGCTGTGATTAACAACAGCCCAGAGCCTTTTCTGGGCAAGAGATATCGGCCGATAACCTAACTACTTACGAAGCAATTAACTCAGAGCGACTAACTAAAAAAGCTAATTAGTTCATCAAGAAATACCCAATATTTTACAAAAACGTGAGAGACATTGCTGTCTTCAGCAAAGCCCTGGATCTTATTCCAGTCCCGTTGAATCTAATTATTATCATAACTAACGAGCTATCAAATGACTGACCAACCGACTCACTCACTCACTCACTCACCCCCCCCCACTCAATGACTAACTCACCCACTCACTCGCTTACCCCCTCGCCCATTCCCTTATCCACTTCTCCCCGAATAACTACCACTCTCGCCCATTCGCTCTTCCACCCACCGACTCACTGACTCGTTCGTTTGCTCATTCACTCACTTTCTTACGACTCTCTCATCCGCCCACTCGCTGCCTCTCTCGCTAACTCACTCTCCTACCCACACACTCATCCACCCACTCACTCTCTCACTCCCCTACTCACCCACCCACTCACTCAATTTTCTACGCACTCACTCATCCACCCACCCACTCTCTCACCCCCTACTCATTCACTCACCCACCCACTCATACACCCCTACCCACTCACACATCCATCCACTCACTCACTCTCCTACCCACTCACTTATCCACCCACCCGCTCCCTCCCCTACTCATCCACCCACTCACTCACTCTCCTACCCACACAGTCACTCATCCACCCACCCACTCACTCATCCACCCACCCATCCACCCACTCACTCTCCTAACTACTCACTTTCGTACTCACTCACTCACTCACTCGCTCGCTCGCCTGCTCACTTTTACCTTATCAGATTGCTGGGTAGCTAACCTAAAATTGGAGTTAAGAAAGAGCTGACTGAGTCTTCCTCCCAGTCAGCAGTGCAAGTCGAATGGAGGAAATCGAATACCCTCAGTTCCTAGAAAGTATAGGGTCGGATTTCGCACGGTGTTATTTAATGGAATTTATTGCTCTTTTGTAGAATTTAAACTGTGCACTGACGCACAAGGCGAAGGAAACATCAAAGGGCTCTCGAGCCAGGAACAGACACTTGTACAGCTGATGGCAGCGTTAGGGTGCCAGTTCGACTGCCGTACACTGTCATAATCATCATCATCACCTCAGCTGAATTGCTAACGAGAACACAAGCTTTTTCACAAGACTTACGGCGTCAATTACAAGTCGTGTTACTGTCCTGCGCATTTACGTGTTCCTCCCAATGCGTAGAAGTAATCCGTCGAGTTAATTATGTAGTCATTTTCTTTATCTGTCCTAAGGGTCAGCATATTTTTTATCAAAACGAACACAACATTTGAAACACTACGCAATCATTTACCTTCACCAACATGTTTCGTCCGTTTATATCGCCCATCATCAGGTACAGTCACAATAATACATTTCGAAAACTTTACTTAGATGCAGCCCACAACTCAGTATAATTTTCCATTTGTGTTGTTGTGATTCTACCTGATAATGGCCGACATAAACGGCCAAAACATGTTGTAGAAAATGAATGACTGCATAGAGTTTAGGGTCGTTTACAGTGTTTTGTTATTTTTGATAACAAAAGAGGCAATGTACACTGAGGCGCGTTCGTGCAACCATTGTTGCTGTGGAAAAGCAATAAGTATTATGTATTCTGAGTGTGTGTTTGTAGCCTTCAGTGTCCAGCATGCAATGCGCACGCGCCATATTGCCGTCTGTGGTCTGCCCCACTCTACAAAATGTGCATTTCGAGGTTCTCTACAGCTCTCGTATGAAACGTTTCTCATTCTAAGAAGAAATGAGCGAGAAATGATAAAAAAAAAATTGTACATTGGTCTTCTTGTAAATTACCCTTAATTCGGGTCCGATTTTAATGAAACTTGAATTTTCTTGACTGATTTTCTAAAAATTCTCAATTATCAAATTTCATGGAAATCCGTCCAGTGGGAGCCGGGTTGTTACATAAGGACTGACAGACATGACGAAGCTGATAGTCGCTTTTCACAATTTTGCGAACGCACCTAAAAACAAATGTTGTTTAACAAGCACAGCAGGATGATTATACCATAAAAATATTCTATGGCTCACATTATACGGACATATTTATCCCCACTAAACCATTCAAATACTTCCGGCCCCACTCAGATTTCTCTGCACCCCTTACACGCATGACAAAAGGACAGCTCTCTACCCGCGACTCGCAGAAACAGTATTTATGACGTCGTGGACGCGTGGGAAGCCCCTGTTTGCAGGTACTGGCCCATGTTAAGTTTCCAAACACTGTAGCGCAGTGGACGCGTGGGAAGCCGCTGTTTGCAGGTACTGGCCCATGTTAAGTTTCCAAACACTGTAGTAGGGTTGAGACCGAAACGCTCGGCCCAAGTAAACTTAGCAGCACGCTACAGGTCTTAATTAAGTGTAAAGTGATCGCAACTTAGTCGCCTTGACGGAGTGAAGTTCCTTTCACACCTCGCCTTAAGACACTTCCGCTCTATCGCAAGTTTGCATAACGCGGACGACATTTCGTACTTTATGGGCCGATTTGAACTCCTCTCTCTTTTATTGTCCACTTCCTGTTCTTCCGTTCTGTATATGACATTTGGCTCCAAACGCCAAGTATATTTATCTCGGTATTTAACCAACTTGATGCACAAAATTTGTTTTATTTCATGCCTCTACATGTTTCGAGCACCATGTGCTCATCATCAGGAGGTCAAAATTGCATTACACAGCCATTGATATCATCACACCTATAGGTGTGATGATACCAGAGGTTGTGTAATGCAGTTTTGACCTCTTGATGATAGATGTGATGATACCAAAGGCTGCGTATTGCAGTTTTGACCCCTGATGATAGGTGTGATGATACGAAAGGCTGTGTAATGCAATTTTGACCTCCTGATGATGAGCACATAGTGTTCGAAACAAGTAGAGGCATTTACTAAACTTATTATAAAACAAGAATTTGTGCTTATTTATCTCAGTAATTAACCAACTTGATGCACAAAATATTTGTTTTGGAATAAGTCTCGTGCACCTGTGCACGAGACGGCCACCTATAGGTGTGATGATACCAGATGCTGTGTAATGCAATAAAACTTATTGTGAAACAAATTTTGTGCATCAAGTTTGTTAAATACCGAGATAAATATACTGAGATGCACGGTCAGCAAAACGTCAAAAAAGCCAAGTATATCGATAACATTATGTTACATAGTTTATTGTCTCTTTGCATATCGTGCAGATGGTTTGAAGCCTCCAAGCGTTTGAGTTCTCTTCATATGATGTTTCGTCACGTCTTCCTGTTCTTCTTCTTAAAATTCTGTGTCAGTGGGTTTTGTGGTTTAATAGTGTATTGTTGTTTCTAAATTATGTTTCTCCTTTTTTGTTATTCATATTCCATTATGTGTTCACATTTCCGAGAGTTCAACCTCTTTCTCTTTCTGTTGCTTAGTTCTCCTTCTTATTCGACTTCAACTACTCCTACTCATCTTCCTTTATTCCCTGTTCTTGTTCTTTCGTTTTGTGTATGCTGACCCAAATATTCAAACACATTTGCTTGCATAAAGTACATTTGCTGTGAGTAATGAAAAACATCTTGATGCAACATTATCTTCAGTTGGTTTTCATTAGACGGATATTTCGAGATGCATTACCAACAAAACATAAATTTAGTGCATTTGCTCTTAAATAAAAAAAAATGGCAAAGCACTGCTTTATAATTTGCATTATATAATTATTTAAAGATCAATAAAAGATGCTGTCAGAAGCTCAGAATGTATAGCGTTGAAATATGGGATGATAGGTAATAGCGCAGTTGAAAGGATATGTAAAGAGGCGGTGGTGGCCGAGTTTGAGACACTTGGTTCATCCCGCCATTTGTCTAGGAAGATTAAGGAAAACCACGACAGACGGCACCAAGGACGGTCGGTTTCTAGATCACAGTTTTTACCCAGGACTTCCGGAACACGAAGCAGGAATGCTGGCTGCACGATCACGGCGTCCGGTGCGTAGTTGGTATTGTTGTTACAGTTGTATTGTTGTTACAGTTGTATTGTTGTTGTAACAGTTACTAACACGTGCGTGAATCAAATATGTAAGTTTCTTCACACATCCTACATATTGCTGGTCAAATTCTTTTGACTGGATATTAATGACGTCATGATTTGATGGGGGTATTGTTATTGGTTATCTGTACGGTCATGCTGAATGTACGAAATTTGATATGTAGTTATCAAAGTTTTATTTATTCACCAACTGACGTACTAGTGAGTTGTCTTATATCATCAGGGAGCGCAATAATACGTTCCGTGATGATGGTGTAACTGTAACACCGAAACATGTCGGAGCTTGTTTAATGTAAATTTTAATATTTTTAAGACAACTCACTAGTGCGTCAGTTGGTGAGTAAATAAAACTTTAATAGTATCAAGATGCTGCACGGTACGAATGTGAAAAAAAGCAAAAGAAAATTTGAAATGTAGTACTATAATGTTACATAGTGTACGTCAGCACAATCACTTTATTATATAAGGTAATACAATGCTACATGTTTCGACTATAACCTGGTCATCTTCAGGCCTATATTAACAATTGTGTTACCAGACGCTGTGCACACTTTGGGATCCCATCGTGTTTACATTCGTGGAATATATCTAATTAAAACGTTTGTCTAAAAGGTGTGATGTGCAAATACAGGATTGGGGTGCGTAAAATTGTCTCTTAAAATGTATTTTACAGATTTGTCTAAATGTAGTGTAGTGTAATGTAATATAGTGTAGTGTAATGTGGTGTAGTGTAGTGGTAGTGTAGTGTAATGTAGTGTAGTGTAATGTAGTGTAGTGTAATGTGGTGTAATGTAATGTAGTGTAGTGTAATGTAGTGGTAGTGTAGTGTAATGTAGTGTAGTGTAATGTAGTGTAGTGTAATGTAGTGTAACGTAATGTAGTGTAATGTAATGTAGTGTAGTGTAATGTAGTGTAGTGGTAGTGTAGTGTAATGTAGTGTAGCGTAGTGGTAGTGTAATGTAATGTAGTGTAGTGTAATGTAATGTAGTGTAGTGTAATGTAGTGGTAGTGTAGTGTAATGTAGTGTAGTGTAGTGTAGTGTAATGTAGTGTAGTGTAGTGTAATGTAGTGGTAGTGTAGTGTAGTGTAGTGTGTTTCTGCCCCCGCAAAAGGAATTCGATATTAAATTAATTTAATTAATAATATGTTGCATTGATTTTATAGTGACGTCGTTTACTTAGCCGAACATTTATAAATAACAATAAGCTTCACTTGGCGAAGAAAAATAAAGAAATCAACAAAGAAAATACCATATAAAAAACATCTATTTTAGCCGATATAAATATATGGGAAAGTTTTAAAGAAAAAAGGACCCTATGCAAATTAATGCAGAAAAGAGATCATAAGACGAAATACAAAAAAAAACCTTCAATCTATACTGTAAGCATTATTTTAAGTAACTGAGATTTCTTTTGAAAAATGAGAAATGATATTTTGTATTTATGCTCTTTTAGAATATTTACAAATTTTTATCTTTTGAGACTATCCTGATTATGACTAAGTCGAAACCTGTGTAGCTAGATACAATACGACAAGTTGTACATTAATTAACGTTGAGTTTGACGGTTTGTAAGCACCGTTTGTTAACACAGACAGCAAGCTGGGATGGCACACATTCAAGAATATAACACCATTACTTGAAAACTGCGCAGTGAATGTGGATTGTAGAAGTAATAGAGAAGATGGCGATCTCCAAAAGTACAATCTGACTGCTGATAGAGGGTCTCTGTTTGCTACTTCACGTGTTAAGCCTTTCATATTTCACAAACATTTATTATTGTAGACCAAAATAAGTTCGACAAGCCGTTGAACTCAGCGGAATTTGAAACTAAAGCCTTTCTGTGAAGATTAAAGAGACCGCAACTAAGGTATAACAACGGAACGGAATAAGACACACAGAGTAATTTCTTGACGTCATTTCTACGTGAAGCAGAAGTTAAATACGAATTGTAACGCGTTTCTCAGGTTCCGAAACCTTTCAGAAAACATCGGGCAACTGTGTTACAAAACGCATTTGAGCGTGGTCGACAGCTCTATTTACTGATAGAGTCGAATGCCCAAATTGAGATCCTATCAGACGCAGTTCCTTAGTTCTTTGCGGTACATAGAGCGTAACGACGGCTTCCGAACTATTACAGTTAATCGACGTAGAGAGTGATTCTGGTTCCGACATAAGTATTAGGAAATAAGCGAAAGGGGTGGGCATGACGTAAATTGTGTACAGCAGAAGTTTTTGCCTGCGGTTACTGAGGCACACACAATATTTGCTACAGCGTGACCACGTTACAAACAATCAGTTAAACATACGATAATTATTTCATTCATATTGCCATGCAGCATTTCTTTTTCTTAAAAAATTAGTACTCAAGTTCATTGCCTATTTTATCCATGCTTAATGGTTCAGGACCAATTAATTACACGATTGTTGAAATATCTGACGGTTCTTTATCTCAGTATTTAACCAACTTGATGCACAAAACGTCAAAATTTCTGACGGTTCGTTTATTTGCTGTTTATGTAAAAGGAACCCCTGCCATGATTTCCCCAGAGAAGGAAGAAAATCTAGCAAATGTACCCCGTCTGTTAGTTTCTGTACGTATTTGCGTATCGGTAGCACAGTGGTTAAGGTGCTGTGTTACAAATCGGAAGGTCGCTGGTTCGACTCCAGGTGGTGTCATTGGAATTTTTCAATGACATAATCCTTCCGACCGCACTATGGCCCTGGGGTCGAGTCAGTCTCGAACAGAAATGAGTACCAGAAGTATTTCCTAGGGGTAAAAGCGGCCGGTGCCTAAGGTTGACAACGTTACCACCATCCTGGGCCATTGTCACGTAATCTGGGAACCTTAACTTGCTGGGACCCTCTGGGGACCTCGGGCCTTTTATAGGACTGATTTACCTGTTTACCTTTACGTATTTGCTTATACTCATTGAACATCAACTGCCAATTTCGATGACCGTAAGTGTGCTGAGAGAATGGCACTATGTGGAGAAAAGGGGAAGGTTTAGAATTTATCTGCTCAGTTACAATTTGATTCCTTGGGTATAAAAGGAAATAAAATACTTGGCACAATAAATTGTACAGATTTAAGAATAGTTTGTTACAATTTGTAAATCGCTCAATTAGCTGATATTTATGTGACCGTGCATCATTGTTTGTGTGACCGTGCATCATTGATACAATAATATATTCAACTAACTAGATGCAACAATAATAATTTTATTAATAATTTCAATCAGCTCAACATGTTTCGGGCGACAATTTCGCCCATCCTCAGGAGCACTGGACTGTGTTTACAGCTTGTTGTATAAAGCACCGACGATGCTGCCTGCTGGTGACCAGGATGAGGTGTATCTGGTTATGATTGAAATTATTAACAAAATTATTATTGTTGAGTCTAGTTGGCTGTTTACATTATCGCTCAATTAGCATTAACCTAACCTAACCTAAACTAAACTAACCTAACCTAACAGCGTGAAGAATTTAGTACTTATTTTAGTAACTAACTTTACACTCTTCTTCACCAACTTAATATCAATTACACCTGCTTGATACGAGGCTGGAACGTTTCATTTCTATTACGAGTGTAATGCTTAAGGTTTACTAGTGCCCTTTATGCAGGATATTTAGCACCTTTTTAGAGAAAATTGCATTTTCCTTATTGTGCCTGCAGATGATCGCACAATACCTTTATTTTTGCACTTGTAAACGGAAATCAGAGATATTTCCTCACCGAAAAAAATTTTACGCAGAGAGATAACAAATAATTTGACTTTCCAAGATCTTTTGGAAACTTAAAGACGTGATATTCTTAACTACAGAATTAAGGCACTCTTATTTTGAAACTTGCGGCGATATACACTTCAGACAGAGTAAAGTTATTAATTTGTGTACGCGAGAATAACCAACACGTTTTCTCACTAATATATTCCAATTAAACTATTCTGTACATGTTTCGAACAAATAATTGTTTATCATCAGGAGGTTATTTCTGTACACGCAGCATACAGTCTAGTCGCTAAACGATGTCTTAACAGCTAGACTGTACGCTGCGTGTACAGAAATAACCTCCTGATGATGAACAGTTTGACGTTCAGGTGACCGTGCATCGTGATAAATTCTTATAATAAAACCAACTAGATGCACTAATTTCTCAAATTTTTTTTGGAATAAAATTCTACATGTTTCGGACAGTTTCTCTGTCCATCATCAGGAGCTTTTCACTGTACACGCAGCAATGGTATACGCCATACAGGTTTGCCGACAGCTTGCGAGCAGGATCAGGACGGAACATGTACAGTGAAAAGCTCCCGATGATGGACAGAGAAACTGTCCGAAACATGTAGAATTTTATTCCAAAAATAAATTTAAGAAATTACTGCATCTAGTTGGTTGTATTATAAGGATGAACAATTATTTGTTCGAAGCATGTAGAGGACAGTTTAATTGGAATCAACTAAGGAGAAAAAGTGTGTATCTCTTTGGTTATTCCCACGTATATGTATCACGATGCACGGTTCACAGAATTTAAAATTTATTAATTCTTGTCGGCCGGCACACAGAGAGAAACAGAAAGGAGAATAGTAGCAATTCCCTTTCTAATCAAGCGCACTGGACCTCATGTTTGGAATGAACTGCACAGAGAAACGTCACTTAATGTAGCTTAGAGCTTACTTAACGGCCGCTTGGTACAAGACCTGAAAGTCGAATCAGGAAACATGGAGATGGTCTCTTTCCTTACCTCTTGTATTCCCTGTCGCCGGTCCGTCTCTTGCTTGTTATTCGACAGTTTCTCGACCGTAGAACAGAGCAAATAAAGACTCTTTTGTTTGCACTGTGCTTTGGTCTGCCCTTTCTGTGGACCCACATGCATCCGACGTTTTTAAAATACTCAGAGTGTGGAGTTTTATTTCATATTTGGTTTTTTTCCAGCTGTGAACACAGAGTAGGGTTGCTGTATTGAATTATCCTTAAATCTCCTCTGTTTATGCTAATCCTCTACCGCTCCGTTAAACGTAATACTTTTTCCCATTGTTCTTATTACATGAATTCTCCAAATCCGGATATGGACTTTTTCGAATCTAAGTATAGAGAAATGAACGCATCTCTTTTCAAAATTCCCTACATCAACCCCATTAAACCTAATGCAGAACCAGGGCATGTGCTTAGTTGTCGTCGATTTATTTTGTATTTCGAAAACTGTCCTGTAGTGAGTGCAGACCTGAACACTGTTCTCTAAGGGTGCATAGTCCACTTTATGAGCAATGTAAACACAAATATAAGGATTTGTTTAATAGCTGCTTTTATTTCCCTTGGGCAGAAAGTTGTACTGGAAGGTATCTAAGAAACTTTGCGGGAAGCCAGATTCGAATTATAGGCATATCGGATTTTCTAATATGTCGTCTTCATTATCATCAAGAGTAACTCTAGAGGGACTGAAACGCAGTTTGTAAAGTACGTTTCGGGAGATTTTGAATGCGACAGCTCGCAGCTCGTCTTCCGCCATCAGAACCAACACAGTCACCAGTACCGGTTTCACCACCACCGGTGGCACATGTTAACCGACAGACTGCTTCACCAGGAACAGGTCACCACAGTATACCGACACAGCCACCAAAAACAGCACACCAGCCCCCCTACGATGGCCATCATCAGCCTGCCAACCCATCAGAACCACCCCCTCCCCTCCAGCATACCAGCACCTGGAATCACAATCTACAGTACATTTTACATTGGTACAGTACAAACTATTACAAGAAGGGTGTATGAAACTTTCATTTTTAAGCGCTTGTTGTGTGTTGATGGACTGAAAATTGATATTTTAGCGTGCGTATTTCTGCATGCAAGTCCGCCGTTCAAGTAGGTTGATAATTCGCAGTGTTGCTTCGGACGACGGAACTTGGCGATGTTGCCTGCCTGCCCACTCGTGTGAGTGACATAGAAACCTGGTTCTTATGACATTATTAAAGCCAAAAACATTGATTGAAACGTAGGTTTTACTGTTCCTGATTTCCTCTCGAATGCTTGGCTATACGCAGATCAGAACAGGCTTAAAATTGAAGTTGATAATAAAAATTTTAACTTAATAAAAAAAAAATTAAAAATGACATTTAATTTATCATCAAAAAAGCTTTCGGAATACGAAAGCGTTAGTTATATGCCATAATAAAAATAAAGAAATTGGTAATATAAAGGGGCTCAAAAGGCAGCACCTTCTCGTGTGGGTAAGTTGTGCCCCGATTTACACACTTTACATCAAGGTGTGTTCGCAGTCTTCTTCTGGAATTTTACCTGCAATATTTGACGCAAGACCGAAAAGTGATTATAAAAAAGTGGAACTTCTCCTCGTCTAAGAGCTAGCACAAAGCACTTGTTCCTCGATGTGTGATTCCACAACCGCAAACATGAAGTAATTACGTGTAAACGCCGCATTCATCATACAGATAAATCCAAAGTAATAAGCTTGGCTCTAGGAGATGGGGTAACCCTTTCAAGTAGAATGAATGAGAACGGAGTCCTCGACAGGGATTTAATTACCAGCAGAGAAACGGATTTATCTCTTTGCCTTGGCTTTCAGGCCACCTCATAGACCCACACAGTCTCCTATTAAACGTGCACCGAAGGGTTATTTGCACAGGAATAAAAAGGCACGATAATGAAAATAGTCCAACTTATAACGTCACGGGCCATGTCTACATGTCAACTATGTAAATGCCATGAGCAGAAACCTTCTTGAATCATTCAGCTGCTAGAGGTCCCGGAGTTCAATACCGTGCTTACAGGAACACACCATTTGTGTCTTTGGTGAACCAGATTACTCAGCGCGCGCGCACACACACACACACACACACACACACACACATAAATACACATACATGTCCTCATTGTTGCACCGTGCATTTCGTAGAATCACGTCACTTATTAACCAACAAATGCACTATATAAAATTTCACATTGAACCACTTAAAATCGGCCACACATGTGTAGATCCTAAGATCATCCTCAGGGAGCTACGTTGTTCCTTGCTAAAGTCATTTTAAAAACATTCACAAAATAATTCCATTATATTAACAGGGTGTTGTGGCAGCATATCGTGTTGTGTAAGAG
>Ga0123354_10007938_pt1 | contig 16088 bp, 13 predicted proteins | sample TergutLab28metaG_2_FD_97872 | JGI IMG/M metagenome (GOLD analysis project Ga0123354, IMG submission 97872) | Labiotermes labralis P4 segment gut microbial communities from Petit-Saut dam, French Guiana - Lab288 P4 | ecosystem: Host-associated > Arthropoda: Insects > Digestive system > Gut ...
CTATAAAACTTTAACTTGTTAAAATAGTTAAAATCTCCGACATGTTTCGGTTTACATTTAAACCATCTTCAGGGAGCTATTAGTTCATGCTAAAGTTACTTATCTCTTGTTGGTATGATGATGTTATAGTAGCATGTCGTTACATGTTTGTGATGGGAGGCTGAACCCATCGCAAACATGTAACGACATGCTACTACAACATCATCATACCAACAAGAGATAAGTAACTTTAGCATGAACTAATAGCTCCCTGAAGATGGTTTAAATGTAAACCGAAAAAAAGTCGGAGATTTTAACTATTTTAACAAGTTAAAGTTTTATAGTGTCAAATGAAAAAGTGTGCATGTGTTGGTGATTATTGTGAATGATTTGTACCTGTTTCAAGATAATGTGATGGTCTCATATGCGAGGGCCGAAATGTCAAACAATCCTCAAATTTCACAACATGACAATAATTTGGTACTTACTGATGTCTCCAAACAACAGTAGAATGTTCAAGCATTTTGAGAAATACTACTCTTGCTCAATTTCTAATGTGGACAATGGTATTTAGAAAAAACCATGACCCTCAATGGAAACTCAAAGCACCCAACTGAACATACCTCCTGTGAGAATGAATTAGCCAAAAAATACTCTAAAAAAGATGGTGGCTTATTTATTTCCAAGAAGTGCTCATGTGATTACTATTACATTTGGTAGGCAATACCCACTCAATGGCATGACAGCCTGCATCAGGCCCTGGTCTCTTCATACTTTGCCTTCAGATGTTCCTGTCCAAAGCTACCCTCCCCCCACCGCCTTATATTCAGCAACAACACAATGTCCTTCCTTGTATTGTCATATCATGAGACATGGTCTTCCCACAGGTCTCCTGCCATAGAATATTCCACCCAGTACTCTTTTGCGTATTCTAGTACTATCTGTTTGGACTACATGGCCAGCCTATTGTAATCTTTTGAACTTAATATATTTCACCACATCAGGCCCATCTAATAATTCATTCAGCTCTTCATTATGTCTTAGTCTCCATCTTGATTTATTTTTATAGATTGGTCCAAAAATTCTTCTTAGTATTTTCCTCTCAAATTATTGCTAGCTTCACTGTCCATGCTTAGCAGCCACAGCTTAGTACTGGTTGAATCGAAGTCTTGTATATTCTGAGTTTTTCTTTTCTACATTCTGGTCATGATTTTACAATGATAATTAGAAAAAGCATACCTGGTTCACTGACAAAATTCTCTTTTGTGTATCTACTTCATTTTCTCATCTTAAGTGTGTTGTTTGGTAAGTAAAACTATCAAATGCTTCAATATTCCATATTTCTATTTGTTAAAAACTTAAATCTCCTCTTCAATGCATCATAACTTAAGGTCTATGTCATTTGTACAACAAACACTTGGCCTGACATGTAAATGAGTGATGAATTTATATCTACTGATAACTGACTTATGGCATATTCTACGGTTATAATAAGCAAGAAAAGTGCCAGCCTGTCTCCTTGTTTTGGTCCCTTATTAAATTCAATGTGGTCTGTCAAATCATTTTGTACCATAACACATGCTTTTGCTCCTTGCATTTAACATTTGTTTTACTCCAGGACAATCATTCCTTCATACACAGAAATCACTACACTTATTTCCCTGCAGAACTCTTCAGTTTAAATTACAGCCATAACCTCATGAGACTTTTCTTGTTTTCAACAAAACTGATTTGAAAGCCCTTAAAATACACTAGACAGATCGGAAGAGAAGCTTGCAGCATCACAAAATAATGGCACCATTTCGAGTTTATTCAGGAGCAATGAACCGTGCATACAATGAGATGAATACACTAAAAAATGTATATTAAATACAGAAATCACTGTTACATTTCCAGTATCTTAACACTTTGCAGTACTTACATAAACAGTCAAACACAATTATAACAATGTTGGGTTACGCAACACCATGTCTATAGCATCAGATATTCTGTGGCACAAATTAATTCCTCACTGATAATTGTTTATAACATTATACTCCTTGGTTATAACAACACTTGTTTTTGTCAGTGAAACAAAATATTCGGTCTCTTTCATGACATTATAGCCCTGAATTCAACTGTATTGTTACTGTATTGCTAAAGTAGTCATCATAAAAATTTATAAAATTACTTAGGTTACACCCAACAGATTTGACACTACAAAGTGACTAGATAGGGGACCTGGTGACTAGCTGGCATATATCTGATGAGATCTCTTTGCCAGACCACAGATACATAGTATTTTAAGTGGGTGACCTTGAAGTTACCAGGTTCACATATTACAACCCAAAGAGACCCAACGGGGGATCCTATCAGGAAAGCCTACAAGCAAATATATGGGTTGTGCCATGAGTTATAAACTCAGTGCTGGATGCAGAGCTGGCTGTTGACATGTTGCAACAAGACATCCTCTCAACCTACCATCAAAACTGTCCAGCATGGGTGGCTCCTTTGCCAAGGGTGGTTCCTTGGTGGTACAAAGAGTGGAACCACCTTAAAACTTTAACAAGATGGCTTTTAATCAAGCCAAAATGACAGGTGACTGGGAATCATATAAGATAGCCCTCATCTGTTATAACAAAGGCCAAATGATCCTTTCAGAGGGACTATTGCCAGGGGATTGAGGATGCACCAGACAGACAGCCTCATGACAATCATAGCCAGCCGGTCAGCCGACAGGGTGAGATCTATGAAACTACCTGATGGCTGACATATACAATCTGGAAAAGAGACCCTGAAGGAACTATGCAGAGTTCATTTTCCAGGGTCTGCTGTAGAAGAAATGACCTTGGAAGGATCATCATCATCATCATCATCATCATTGGCACAACAGCCCCTTTTGAGCCAAGGCCTTCTTCAGAAGCTTCTGCCAGCTGCCCCTATTCCTTGCAGCATTCCTCCAATTTCTCTCCCCCAGCTTCCTGGTATCTTCCATCACACAATCTTCCCATCTTAGTTTCGGCCTGCCCCTCTGTCTTCTTCCTTCTACCACTGCAACGAGAACTCTTCTTGTAGGGCTCTGTTCCTCCAAACGAATAACATGTCCTGCCCATTTTAATTGATTAATTTTAATGTGTGTTACTATATCACTTTCCTTGTACAATGCATATAACTCATTGTTGTATTTTATTCTCCGTTCTCATTTGTAGGTCCAAAAATAGCTCTCAAAATTTTCCTTTCAAAAACTCCTAAAATAGCTTCATAAGATTTTGATAATACCCATGTTTCAGAACCATATGCCAGCACTGGTCTGATCAAGGTCTTATATAATTTTATTTTATTTTTTATGGATACAAATGAGACCTAAATTGTCTCTTCAATCCATAAAAGCCTTTATTAGCCATTAAAATTCTTTTCTTAATTTCTGCAGAATTATCATTATTAACCATTATAAGGGAGCCCAAGTACGTAAAACTCTGTATGGCTTCAAAATTAAAATTCTTAATTTGAAAATACCTCTGTTGATTTTTACTTTCTCTTGTAACCAAATACTAAGTCTTTTTCTCTGTAATAAGTTTTCTTTTGGGTAATTCCCCGGCGCCTGAGTTCTAATAGCTGACATTTTGGAACTCTGTATCGGTTCCATCTTCATAGCAGGTGGATGAAGTATGACAGGGCATGGGATGTGTGGTGTATTTATACCTGACAGGGTTTTGGCAGGCAAGTGGTGGAGCCAATGGGAAGGCGAGTGACCGGATGGGGGCGGGTATGTGCACAGCAGGTTGTGGAAGGGGGAGGTATTTAAGTGCGTGCGCGGGTGGGATCACTGTAGTGTACTCAGTGGCTGTCTCCTTTCCTTGAGTGTGTGTAGCAGTGGTTTCCAGGATTTGCCGAGACTGAATCCCCCATCTCTGTTGATGTTATTAGGATGCATCTCTATTTCGATGGCTTCTCTGATGAGACAATCCATGTAGCCGGTTTTAGTGGAGAGGAGTTTAGTGTTCTGTAATCTGATGATGTGATCATGATTGAAACTGTGTTCAGCAACTGCTGATTTGTCAGGTTGAACCAGTCTGATGTGTCTTTCATGTTCTTTAATGCGAAGCTGGATGGACCTTCCACTCTGTCCGATGTACACCTTGCCACATTCACACGGGATCTTGTAAATGCCTGGTGTTCTTAATCCTGGTGCATCTTTGGTTGGTGGCATGTAGCTTGATATTTTTTTGGGTGGTATGGCGATGCTTTTGATATTGTATTTGGCCAACATTCTGTTGAGTCTGCCATATGTAGTCTGAGTGTATGGTAAGTAGGCTGTAGATGTAGGTTTATCTTCAGTCTTGTTGGTCCGTGTGGCCGGTTTTATGGCTCGTTGTATCTGCTGATGGCTGTAACTGTTTTGTTTGAAGACATTGGTGAGGAATGTTAATTCCAGTGCAAGGGAGTCCTGATCACATAGAGCTTTTGCTCTGTGTACCAGGGAGGAGAGGACTGAGTGTTTGTTGGCTGGATGGTGATGGGATTTTTGGTGTAGGTAGAGGTTGGTGTGGGTGGGTTTCTGATAGACTTTGTGTCCAAGGGAGCCATCCATCTTCCTGTATACGTCGATATCCAGAAATGGGAGGTGACCTTCTTCTATTTCCATGGTGAATTGTATGTTGTTGTGAATCCCACTGAGGTGGTTTAGGAAATCCATTAGTTTTTCTTGTCCATGTGGCCAGATGACGAATGTGTCGTCCACATATTTATACCAGCAGGCAGGCTTGTGTGTGGCTTTTTTTACAGCTTTCATCTCGAAGTCTTCGATGTAGAAGATGGCGATGACCGGGGAGAGTGGGGAGCCCATGGCTACTCCGTCTGTTCGTAAAACTGACTGTTGATGCAGAAATAGGTGGATGTTAGTACATGTTTGTACAATGCCAGGATCTCATTATTGCAGTGTTGAATGAGCAGTGTAAGTGATTCTTCAACTGGAACTTTTGTAAATAGAGACACCACATCAAAGCTGACCATTAGATCACCTGGTTTAATTTTTAGTGATTTCAGTATCTCAATGAAGTGGAATGAGTTCTTGACATGGTGTGCTAATTTCCTGGTGAGTTGGTTAAGAAGTCCTGATAAATGCTTGGAGAGTTGGTACGTGGGGGCGCCAATGTTGCCGACGATGGGTCTCAATGGAATCCCTTCTTTATGTATCTTGGGCAGTCTGTACATTCTTGGGGGTCTGGAGCCAGCTGGGCACAGTTGTCGGTGTGTCTCTTCAGTAAGAGAGGATTTTTTGAGAAGTAATGTGGTTTTTTGTTCTATTGCATTCGTGGGATCCTTGGCCAGTTTTCTATATGCTGAGTCTTCTAGAAGGGAGGAGATCTTTTGTTTGTAGTCTGAAGTGTTTAGTACCACCATAGCGTTTCCTTTGTCTGCTGGTAGAATGGTGAGAAGCGTGTTGTCTTTTAGGGTCTTTAGTGCTGCCCTCTCGGTTTTTTTTAGGTTATCTCTGGGTCGTGAAGAGCTTTTTATGATTCTCACGGTCTCTTGTCTAGCTTCTTCTGCCATCTCTACAGGCAGGGATGACTGCTTTTTCCACACCGGCCAGGATGTCCTCAATAGGTGTAGAGCGTGGCGTTACCGCATAGTTTAGGTCTTTCTGTAGTAGTGAGGACACTGCGTCATCTAGTTTTTGATCACTGAGGTTAATCACTGTTTCTTTTATGGTCTTAGTAGTCGGATGTTGTTTTGTGTGGAGTCGTGCGAATTTCTTGAGTTGTCTGACCTTGAGTTGAAGATGGAACCGATACAGTGTTCCGAAACGTCGGCTATTATAACTCAGACGCTGGGGAATTACCCAAAAGAAAACATATTACATATAGAACATGGCGAAAGCTTAAAATCAAGAAGTCTTTTTCTCGTTTATCCTTAAGCCCATTTCTCCAGCTGCTCTTTCAAGTGATAGAAAGGCTTCCTTTAATGCCGTTTGGAATCTCGCTATTATATCTATATCATCAGCATATGTCAGGAGTTGGACAGATTTATAAAATCTAGTTCCACCTTGGAAGGATAGGGGCAACCAAACCTGACAGCATTCACTGCTCACAAGGTTGACTGTTAACCCTTAGCTGCCAAATGACACATATATATATGTCGTGCAGTGAGCCCTTTAAATAGCTGAACGGCCACTCAAGTGGGGGAATTTAATTCCGGCGTCAAAGGGTTAACTATCAAGGTCATAAATCAATCTAAGATGGGCAATAAACACAGTCAAACAACTTAAATCGGCAGATCCTGATGGAATTGTACCAGTACTCTTGCAACAAGGAGTTGATCTCTTAAGAACTCATCTTTAGAGCCTGCCTAGCAAGAGGGTATACACCCAAAGCTTGGAGGCAGGTCAAGGTGACGTTTATCCCTAAACCTGGGAAAGCTAACTATACCAATAAAAACGCATATCATCCTATTAGTCTATCATCCTTCAACCTCTAAATGATGGAAAAATTGGTAGACACGCATATCAAAGACAAAGTTTTGGGGCTACGCCTCCCACATGGACACCAATTTGCCTACCAACCACTGAAACTGCACTGCAACATGTCATCACATATATAGAGGAAGCTTTCAATAGCACCTCATTTAGTAGCATAACAAAAGTTGCCAAACGGCATGGGCTAGGAGACACAATCTGTTGATGTATCTGCTCTATGCTGGGTAGCAGAAAAATCACAGCCACATTTGCAGGACCAAAGCTGGAGGGGTCTGTGGCCATGGGCTCTTTGTAGGGGACGCCCTATTGCCTCTGCTATAGAGCCTGGTTGTGGAGGAACTCACAGGACTCAATGAGAATGGCTGTTATACAGAGAGGTATGCAGATGACACTACAATCCTCATCTGCAGAAAATTCCAGAACACTGTCTCAGAACTTCTACAGGAGTCCTTGAGTATGGTACAACAGCAGTGTGATAGGACTCAGCTATCAATCCACAAAATGTGGTGACAGTACCATTCACCCAGACAAGATATTTAAGGGGCCTGAAGGAACCATTCCCCTCTGAACACACACTGCAGCTGACTTCTGTGGTCAAATACCATGGACTCATTCAGGACAAGAGACTGACATGGAAGATGAAAAATGTGATGAATAGGCCTTACAGGACTTTATGGACCTGCGGGGCACATTTGGTAAAACACAGGGTCTAAAGCCCAGGGTGGTGCATTGGATCTACACCATGGTGATCAGACCCATATTGACGTACAGCTCCACGGCTTGGTGACTGAAGTTCTGATGCAATGTCAACAAGATAGAGCTCACAAAGTTACAGAGACAGCCTGTCTGGCTATAACAGGGGTGATGAAAATGACTCCAACTGTTGTATTGGAGGTCGTTCTGGAACTTCCTACTCTTCATGTGATAACATGGAGGCCCAGGTGGGGATTTACAAACAAAAGTGTAACCAACAGTGCAGATCTAAATCCACTAACTATGGTCACATCACAAACTTTAGATATGAAGCATGAACCCATCCTACAGATGGGGTTGGACAAGATGCTTCTGAGATATGCATACCACAAGCCATTCATGGTCAAGTTCCCCAACAAGTATTAATGACAGAATGGGTTCAACCCAGTAAACAGCTGGTCCAAGACCAAAAAAAGGATTGGTGATGGGGAGTACAGATGGGGCTTGAGATGAGGCACACCTTCAGTCTTGGGCTTTACACCATGGTATTCCAGGTCAAAATATATGCCATTAACACTTGTGTAATGTAGAATGTAGTAATGGGCTGCACAGGTAGGAACAATTATATTTTTTTCTAAAGCCAGGCAGCCATCAAGGCCCTTGACAGCTTCCAGATAAATTCCAAATTAGGCTGAGACTGCCATCAATCCCTGGTGAAACTTGCAGGACAAAACAGGCTCCAACTAGTATAAATGCCAGGACATGTGGGAAGTGATGCCAAAGAAATGTCTAATCAATTAGCCAGATACAGCTCCTCACATACACTCACAGAAACCAAGCCCGCACTTGGTATATCTGAAAAGGTTGCCTGGAGGGAGATCAGGGACTGGTCAAGAAGGAAACATGAAAAGCACTGGCAGTCCATACATGGACCAAAGGCAAGCTAAGGGCCTACATAAAGAGAAAACCATTCTGCTAAACAAGCTGTAGAATTGCTCAACATAAGCAGGAACCAGCTAAGAATATTGGCATGGGTGCTAACAGGACACTGTCATTTAAAAGGTAGAGTCCCAAGTGTATTAGACGCAAGCAGGCATCTGAAACAACCACACATTCTTTGTGATTGTGAGACTTTGGCCACATTAAGATTCAGGCACTTGGGTCAACATTTTATGAAATCAGGTGACATCTCTATCAGCAAGATACTGCACTTTGTTAAAGGTATAGGACTGTTGAATGAATGAGCTAAAGGGATGCACACAAGATCGATCATAGTCAAAGTGCACTGGTCACTTGGTGCCTGCCATTCTGACTTCTTCAGGGTGAGTCTCTCGCTAGAGGCCCCAAACTATTGTCTCTGTATACAGTCGAACGGCGCGGGTTTCTCTTTCGCAAATACTGGCAAACAGGTTCATTTAAAGCATGCCAGATGGCATTTCGAACGGAATTTCGTGAAAGACGTGTACCATCGAAGTGTTCCATCCAGGAATTCGTTAAAAAGTTAGAGACAAGTGAAAGCCGATCTAACGTCTGCCGACTTCTTTCTTTGGGGCCTATTGAAGGGCAAAGTGTACAAAAATACACCCCACAAAATCCAACAACTCAAAGACACTATACGCCAAGAGATTCAAGCCATCAACGTCGACACTGGGAAAAGTATTCCAGAATTTGGAGAAACGCATTCAAGTGTGCTTGGATGTGAAAGGAGACCAGTTTCAGTGTCAATTATGAGCAGGTCCTGTTTTGCATCGTTCCCGGTATGTGTATATAAATTTTCAAGCCATTATCTCAATAACATAATTTTTTATAGACAATAGTTTGGGGCCTCTAGTGAGAGACTCACCCTGTATATTATTCTAGGTTAAACCCACAGTACAGTATGACTGAGACTGTGTGACTTAAAAAATCATGACACAAACCTCCATCACTGGCACCAAACAATTTAAGAAGACTAAACTCATTCCCTTCATCTCGTTTCTTTAGGGATTCCTTCAGACATTCTGCTACTGTGTAAAATTTTTCTTTTGAAACAAGAATATTTTCTGTTCTGTCCTCTCCTTTACCACAGACTACTTCTGGAATCTTGTTGTCTGGTGAGATATCTATAACTTTTTTCTTTATTGTGGGTTCAGTTTCCTTCTTAAATTTAGCATGGTCTGGATTCATAGGATCAAATCTGAGCATTGACAACCTTCTGCAAATAAAAACATGTATTAACATCTGGAGAAATGTGCAGTCAAGTATTAAAATTGGTTTGCAGTGTCAGCCAGCTTCCTTACTTGCTCTAGCAATATTTAATTTGAGCACCTCGTTTTGGTTGCACTTCATAACATACATTTATTATATTTTCCATTATATGATGTTGTAAAGCATAATTAATCACTTTGAGGACCATGAAATTTTCATCACTTCACTACTGCAAAAATTATGAACTAATCATGGTACCAGCAGGAATTATGAACTAGTCACAGAAAAAAAAAAGTTACCAACAAAAATATTTAGCCAGTGAAAATACCATCTATAGATATGAGAAATTCACACAAAATTAAGGTTGTTTCAGTGACTTTAATTTTTTCCCCATCATTTTAGTTTAGACATGTAGTTCAGTATTATTAGAACCGATCAGGGGCACCAATCAAAAATGTAATTTACACTTTTTTCAAGCCCCTTGGTGGGAAGTATTATATGACTTACGTAATGTTTTAACTCTCTCTCTCTCTCCCACACACACATACACACACACAGAAAAATAAGTATAAGTTACAGGAACACAAAATTCTATGGAATAATATTATATTTTGATATTACAGAGGACAATGCAATAAATATTAGGAAAACAGAACAAATTTTAAATTATTCGAAGGGACAAGGTTTACTAATAGCAGCCGATAGCAACACCAGAAGCAAAGCATGGTACGACACAATAATGAATCAATGAAGGAAAGGTTTGGAAGATTTTTTAACCATCTGTAACTTGCACATAGTAAATGACATGTCAGAACCAACTTTTGAAAAAACAAGAGGTAGAAGTTATGTAGATTTAACGATTGTTAATAATAAACTGTTTAGGCGTGTAACTGATTGGCCATGTGGCATACAAGGATGTTGTTCAGAGCACAAAATTTTAACATTCAACCTCGGAATGGTGAGGCAGGATAAACCTATTAATAATACACATTATGTGGGGCTTAGGTATATAATAAAGAACGAGGATTTCTGAAAGTTTGAAGCCATTTTAGCATCTAATATGATGTCTAAATTTAACTGTGAGAACAACAAGGAAGGTTTAGAGAAAATAGACTAGGAGTTGTGTAATAAAATAAACTTTTATGAGGATGTGGATGAATTAGTAGACATGCTTTTTCTTGCATCACAGCAGCGCATAATAAGGTACTCAAGGTATCAAGAGGAGCGAAGCATTTAATTAAAAAGACTATCGTTTCATGGTGGACAGAATTAATGGTGTTGAGAAAGAGGACAAATGCTTTACAGAGGTATCAAAGAACTATTAATAACAAAAATCTAAGACAGGAGAGAAAAGAAAAGTACTTTGATGGAAGATGCGAATGTGAAGGCAAAATGCAAGAAGCAAAGCTAAAATCACGGAAAACGTTCTGCATGATAAATGATGGAGTCAACCCTTCCAATACAGTGTCTAAAATAGCATCTGGAAAAATCAGAACTAGTACCAGATTAACTACACTCGAGAAAGAAGATGGAATGTACAACACAGACATGAGGAGTAGAACAATGCACATGCTTGAACACTTCGTGCCTGACTACAGAGAAGACAGCGACAACGAACTCCACAGAAAAATTAGGAAGAAAATTCTTGAGCCACCAGACACAGTTGACAATAAAGCTTTTATGAAGGAAGAAATAACAGCTAATTTGAAAAAACTCAACTCGAAAAAGGCTCCTGGAGAGGATGGATTAAATAGCGACATTCTAATAGGAGCTTTCCAAGTTTTTCCTTTGTTTTTCACACAAATATACAATGCATGTCTAAAGGAGGGATGCTTTCCTAAAAAATGGAAACGTTCAGTTATAATTCCTATTATTAAACCAGGAAAAGAAGAATGTAATGACATATTGAAGTATCGACCAATAAGTCTAATAAATACTGGGGGTAAACTGTTGGAAAGATTGATGATCGACAGGATATTATTTCACATATATTCCAACGATCTGTTCAGCGACAACCAGTGTGGATTCACCCCCCAGAGAGGAACAGTTGATGCAGGAATTGAAGTTAAAAATTTTATAGAAGAAAGTTTAAGATTAAAACAATGCACAGTTATAGTCAGTCTTTACGTTAAAGGGGCATTTGATGCAGCCTGGTAGCCCAGGATCTTGAAGCAGTTAAAAGAACTTAAATGTCCCTAGAATCTATACAATTTATCAGCAAGTTACTTTACCAATAGAAAAGCAGCATTATCAATAAATAATTATAAGACAGAAAAAAGTTCAGAAGGGATGTCCTCAGGGGACTTGTTGCGGCCCAGGCTTTTGAAATGTTATTTATAATTCACTTCTAAATTTGAAATTTAATAGCCGAACTAAAGTGACAGCCTTTGCGGACGATTTGTTTTAACAAGAGGAGCACGTAAAATGGAAACAGAAAATTACGCGAATCAGGATTTAAAGAAAATTGAGAAATGGGCTATTGACAATAAAACAGAATTTAACGACAAAAAATCTAAGGTTTTATTTATATCAAGGAAAAGAAATGATGACAGGGAAGTCAATATTTACTTGAATCACAATAGTCTGGACTAAAATGAAGAAATGAAATATTCAGGAATATACCTAGACAGCAAATTTAATTTTAATGCACATAATGACCATACTGTGGCAAAATTAATTACTCTTATCAGTATGTTGGCTAGAACAGCAAAGCTACGATGGGGTTTAGGGCATAAAGCTCTCAAGACAATTTACATGGGAGCGGTAGTCCCAATTCTAACGTACAGATCACCCGTATGGGTAGGAGCTATATGGAAAACATGAACCTTACAAAGTATAAAAGAATACAAAGACTCATAAATATTAAAACAGATAAAGCATACCGGACTATCTCATATGATGCCTCTTGCATGATAGCTGGAGTACGACTCATACAAATAACTATAGAGCAAAAGGTACAAACTTATATGGCAACAAAAATTAACAATCTACAATATGATGCACTGTTGGAAGTATGATACTGGTGACATCCTGTGGAACTAGTGATAATTCATAAAGTGGAGAATGGTACTATGTATACAACTGAAGTGTATACAGATGGCAGTAAAATTGGAGACAATGTGGGGGCAGCAGGAATTATATTTGTGAATGGCAAGTTGGTACATCAACTGAAGTTTAAACTACAAGGACAATGTTCCAATAATCAAGCCAAGCAAATTGCAATTTTAGAAATTTTACAAAAATTAGAAGAACTATAGGATGGACAAGACAATGATAAATGTGTTGCAATATACATTGACAGCAAGATAACTTTGGATTTATTGCAAACCAAATTCAAATGGAATCGTCTGACAGAATTTATCAGAAACAAAATTATTGCACTGGTGCATTTAAAGTGCACTATGCACTTCAGCTGGGTTAAAGAACACATGGGGATAGAAGAGAATGAGTTGGTGGATAGACTTGTAAAAGAAGCTGCTGTGGAAGATGGACCAGTTGTACAAGACAAGATGCCAAGAGAGGTGATTATAATGCAAAAGAAGGGAAATGGACTTCATATGTGGCAATGGCAGTGGACAAATACGGAGAAGGGGGCAGTGACCAAAGCTTTTTTTCCCATCAGTGAGGAATAGGCTACAACAGAAAATTCCTAGATTCCCAGAGTTTACAACAATGGTAACAGGACATGGGAAATTAAGGCCATACTTTCACAGATTTGGACTAATAGATAACCCGAAGTGCCTGTGAGGAGAAGGAGGAGGAGGAGGAGAAGAAGAAGAAGAAACTACAAATCACTTAATATTCCACTGTAAGATACTACGTAATCAAAGGAATGAAATGATAAAACAAAAAAACACTTGTGGCAATTGGCCTACGACGAATGCAATGCTTGTCAATGATTATTTACAAATTTTCGTAAAATTTGTCAAATCCATAGACTTTCAGACCTGCAATGACACTTTACTGTAAAAGATAAATAGATCTCAGAGAATGTACGTTAATATTTTCAATAGTAAGTTTAGAAGTCAAAATAATATTATTGACGTTATAATGAATCTTCACTATAGTTTATAATTATTAAATGTAAATTTTATTGTAAAACTAAAGATGAAGTAATGCGAAGCATGTAGTATTACTATGTAATGGGGCATGCTGTAATATCAATACATTAAAAAAAAACACACACACACACACAGACACAGAAAATATAACAGCCTATGAAACTGTCCCTACAATGTGTGAAAAACCCTGGCACTGGAAATGTTTTGTGAAAATACCCAAAACCTCCCCTTTCAATTGGGTCCACACAGTACACCAAGTGCAGGGGTGCTATATAAGCCAACACAGCTCTACAAAAATGTCATATGATTGGCATGTTCTTGTTACTTATTTTATTCAACTTTTGGCATTTTCAGCAGCATAATGTGTGTCATTTCCAGTCAGTGTTAATAATTATTACTGCCAAAACAAATAGAAGCATTAATACATACAGATATTAAATCTTCAACACTACTGTACTTTTTTAAAATACTGATATTCTTAAATCCTTGCAACTGAGAAACTTCACTACAGATCATACACCAATTGTTTCTTAAATTAATGACACTTTCACAAATACTCTGGTTATATACAATGAAAATGAAGGCCACTTGTGAAGAACCCTAACATTCAAAGCAGAAGTATTGATGTCCCCAATGTGACAATATACACAGTGGTTCTTTAGGACAAATGTACATGTAAGCATGTCTTTCACAAGTACACTTTCATTTCCTATTAATTATTCCACCTTGTTTCCAGAAATACTCAATTAAAATGACTTTTTCCAGTAGTAGTTGACTGCCTTACAGTGATAAATCACTTTCAACTATGCTTCAATATACCAACTTGTACTTGTCTTTCTTGTTGTCTTTAGTGTGAATCTGACGACCAAGTACATCTTGTAATATTTCAAGCTGTCTCCTTCTCTCATCTTCAGCACCTGCTGCAGTTTTGACAGTGCCATATGTATCATCCAAAACTTCATCACTCTCATAAAATCTTTCATCCAATGCAAATCTCTTATCACTTGCAAACTGAGACTGTAATTCTAGAAGCTGAAAACACAAAAATACTAAAAATTTTTTTGTGCTACAAAATCATATAACATGCAGTATTGGTATCTCTCCTAAGTGCATAATGTAACAGTTTACTTGGATGTTGAAGCCCAATACAAAACTGAGTAAAGAGATCACGAAGAAGTGGAGTGACTTTATGGCAAAAGAAAAGAACCATCAGTTCAGTGGTGTATTTCTTCTTTTACTAACAGTTTCCTTTTATCATGTGCCAGTAATGGCAGAACTACATCTGAATCTAAAAAGCAGGTTAAAGTACATGCCAGGAATCAATTAATTGCAACACAATGTGATTAGTGAAGAAAATGTCTATGCACCCTGTTTGATGGAACATTATATAAGTTAATGATGACCCAATCATCAATAATAACATTACTTCAAAATAGGCACACATCTAAACAGACGCGTTCACATCACGCAGACAAATCACAGACTACAATAAAATAGAATGTGAAAAGAAAAATATAAAACTGATAAATTATTTAACATGCTATACGTGATAAGTGTTCCATCACTAAGTCCAGTGACACTACACACGTGCTTCATACTCTGTGTTCATGAACAGGCATCAGTCCAACAGGATGAATAAAAAATTCAAGTTTTTTTTGACAACTGCACACAATGAAGTCTTCTCAGACAAATGGCAATGTTAAGTGGCGTTCACATCCAACACTGCAGAGAGAGTGTCTAATCTCCATTTAGGCATTAATATGATGAATGATGCAACTGCGTGTTGTACTTATAATCACAATATCACTTCAGAACTTGTCACCTGGCATGGACTAATTGAGGAACACCGGACAGAGTCAGGCAGTCATCACAGTCCACATGTCACTGAAACCAGGTATACTCTGTGAAGATTGGCCATTCTTTCCAGAATAATTTAGAGCTCCAATTTGCTGAAGCATGCTAGTAGTGGGATATTGTGACTGGCTTATGAATGATCCTGCATCTCAAATAAAGTTGTTGGGATGCACCAGATCTCACTGGCTTCTTTCACTGAATGGTCCATGCAGCCTGTCATTCTAGACAGCAACTTGGTGTCACTGAAGTGCATCCAGTGCCCTGTTGCTGTTGACTTGCTTGGTTTGAATAGTCTTGTTTCCTGTGCATGTTCATTACACGTTGTCTCAGCAGTCTGTCAAGTATGCACCTTGCCACTTTCACATGGTATGCAGTACCTCCCAAAGGACATATGGCCAACAACATCCTTCACTGGTATCAACAAGTGCATATTATCTATGGCTGAAACATGAAATTTGAATTTTTCTAGACACCTGCTGATTTATAAGGTACAGCAGCCACCCTGACCAGTGTTGTATCCCGCATGTGATGTTCGAAATCAGGTATGCCAGTGTTGACCAAGTGGCTGGTTCCTGAGGGAAGCTGGTTCAAGGCTCGTGCTGAACACTTAAGAATTGATATTCAAGACTCCCACCACACTTTTGAGGAGTAAATGAAGATGGTTTATTGTTGTTAGTAGATCGGAGTATACAATAAAATAACTGATGTAGTGCGTTGGGGTGATAATGATGCAACGCACTGTGAATTAAGTTGTAGTACCGCTTGTAGGGAGAACAAAGAAATTTTGGCTATGTGATCAGACAGAGATTCCTGTAGCACGTGACCACCCAAAATGTCCCCCGAGGCATCCAAACCCCTAC
>Ga0123354_10007939_pt1 | contig 16088 bp, 4 predicted proteins | sample TergutLab28metaG_2_FD_97872 | JGI IMG/M metagenome (GOLD analysis project Ga0123354, IMG submission 97872) | Labiotermes labralis P4 segment gut microbial communities from Petit-Saut dam, French Guiana - Lab288 P4 | ecosystem: Host-associated > Arthropoda: Insects > Digestive system > Gut ...
CGGTCGCAGGACCTTCCGAGTACTGACTTCTAGCCAGCAGTCCGGCATCTAAAGTAAAAACAGCAATACACACATAGTACAGCAAATACACATAAGATGACAACAATACACACAAGACAACTAAAACAATACACACAAGACAACTACAACATTACACACGGCCAAAGAACAATACACACGACCAACCAACAATACATACGGCCAAACAACAATACACACGGCCAAACAACAATATACACGGCCATACGGTGATGTCATTTTATAGAAGACGGAACTGCTACCCGTTGTTCAGTATGTATGTGAGACAGACAGTCTGTCGGACTGAGGAGAGAGCATACACTGGGGCTGTTCAGGAACAGAATACTGAAGAAGACATTCGTTGTAAGAGGGAGGAAATGGCAGAGAAGTGTCATAATGAGGAGTTGTGTTGTATGTAATCTTTAACGAACATCATTAGAGTGATAAAATGATAAAAGGAAAGATAAACGGGGTGTGTTGCATGTATGGTAGCGATGATAAATGCACATAAATTGTCTCTGCGAACATTTTCATTGTCCCTTCTCCTAAGTTTTGCAAGTTATATCGTGCGTTCTTAGTATAATCGAAATAAATTAACAAACTGAAGTGGGTAAATAACTCGGATGTAAGAAATAAGAGATGTGTTCAAAATGTGGAAAGTTTTTATCTCGGAGTTCCTAGAAAGCGATATGACCATTATGTTAATATTTATTTTTGGAAAATATTTTTAATGGGTAATCTATTGAAGCAAGCCAGTGTCAGGTATAAGAAACAACTTTATTCTTACATGTGTTGAAACTTACAGTTAACCTGCAATTTAAAGTCCAGTAGTAGCCCTATGTAGATCTGTTTTGACCTTATAAAAATATCTCCATTTTGATCACAAAATATTTCCTTAGCTTTGGTATGATGACCGCAGTTGTTTTCTTGAACACATTTAACTGGTTGCTCTTCGCGAGGGAAGCGAATTTTTTCCCCTCTGCGAGGCAGGAAATGAATGCGTATATAATTTGAAGATAATACTTCAGAATGTATTGATGACAACTATATTTACTTATGATATCAATGAAGAACTTGTTTTTAGACCACTACTACAGTTTGTACATTATTGTAGACTGGCGACAGACTTAATTCCAAAGCGAGAAACTTGTATTGTTGGTTGTGTGAGCTTATTACATTGAAACATCATCACGAACAGCGGTAACAACATAACTTCTACTTCCCATCACTAAAACCAACCTCTTCCCCCGCCTTAGTTTGCGGTGAATGTAAACTACTTGCCATGCAAGTGCTTCAGCTTTGACTGTTGTAGTATGGATTTAATTATTATTAAAATTAATTGCATTGTCGGTCTGAGAACTACAAATACAAACACGCTGGTACTGCGTCTTATCTGGGTATAGCAGCGAGAAACTTAACATGAATACGTCAGTAGTTACACAGTATTAGAGCTTTGCCGGTTTCTAAGCAGTACTGTGTCACTGTTTCTAAGAAATGGACTTGAAAGCCTTTCTGGTAGAAGATTTCGAATCATCCGCATGGTGCTTCAGAAAATATTGTATGTGTGGATAACATACAAACGCATATTCCTTGGGTGATTTCAGGCTTCCGCCGCGAAGCAGATAAGAACTGCACTGTGCGAAATAACCCACAAGAGAGCAGTTCTCAGATATGCCTTGCTTTGTAACCAGTAGGTCTTCGTCTATAACATTTGCGGTAGGTATTTCCGCTGTTTGAACCGCATTATAAATAACCGTTGTTGTCTTAAATCATGAGATCTTATACTTTTAACCCTTGTTGATAGAATGGATATTATTTGTACCACCTGTTATAACGTTATATGACTCTGAACTTTACCCTCACACACTGTACTTATGTTCCCGTATGACTGTCAGCAAAAACAGTGACTCCGTTCGCGTAAATCTAGTGCTTGCGATGGAGGCACAAGTGTTCTGTACGAGGTAGAGGTTGAATTTTCAAATGTTATTTAATTTTTACGTCTTCAAGATATTAGAGCCTGCTACTCATGCAGGCCTTTTGATTTAAATTATCCAGTTTCAAAACTCTGCTTTAAGGACCATGAAACTGGGTTCCTAAATTGTGTATTTTACCATTTACTAAGGAATAAAGAAACGAAACTCCTTGGTCACTGTCGGAAGCCACTCCAAGACGCCTTTATAATATCGGCCGACCGTAGCCGGGGAACCAACCAGTAAATTGTCGCTCTGTCCCTCCCTCGGTCCTAAATAAAGTGTGGGTGTTATTGTTGTAATGATTTTCCCATTTCATCCACCTTCTAGTATTCTCTCTTACCTCTCTCTTCTCGAAGGGCTCATTGTAAGTCATTGTCGTATTCCTATTAAGGGGTGGGTCTGTGGTCAATACCAGGTGGTACTTCTGTTCCTCAGCAGTCCAACTCGGAAGATTGGCTTGGGAATCTTACAGTTCACAGTCTCCGTATTGTATGTAGTTTTCAGCTATCTGGTCTGGTCTATCTAATTCGGCGATGCAGTGTGTGTGGAACCCAACACGCCTAGTAGGCTTTCGTGAGGCCTTGCTTTGACAGAGAAACGGCTTTATCTTCTCGATATATTATTAATCTGTACTCTTCTCACTACTCCTATTAATTAAGACCATGTTTTATTATCTGTTTCGTTATTCAAATAGTAACAGTTTGAACCACATCTTTGTTGCTTCTTCTCGTTGTTAACTAAGGCTTTGAAAGTGAGCGTTGGGACAGGCATTGCTTTGTATGTGCCGAATTTTAATCATAGAAATAAGCAGTTTTTACGTACTGACATAGGTGGCGGCTGTGTTCGAAATTGTGTCATATGGGGAGTAGAGAGACACATGAAAAACAATTTATTTTTGAAGTAGTACAAGTAACGTCTTTGAAAAAATGTTTTGACTTTTGTGTTTCAGTCTGTTAAAAATGCTTGTAAATGCTTGTAAATGCTTGTAAATGCTTGTAAATGCTTGTAAATGCTTGTAAATGCTTGTAAATGCTTGTAAATGCTTGTAAATGCTTGTAAATGCTGTCACCGTGGTTTTTGCTTTTTTTTTTTTTACCTTTCGCAAAATTGCGAAAAGCAAATAGTAGCTTCGATCTGTCTGTCTGTCTGTCTTTCCGTCCTTCCTTCCATTCGTCCATCCGTCTATCAGTCCACATGGGACAAGTCAGCTACCAGTGGACGGATTTTCATGAAATGCGATATTGAGGATTTTTCGAAAATCTTAAAGAAAATTATTGAAGTGTCATTGAAATTCTACAAAGATACTTTACATGAATATATATATATATATATATATATATATATATATAGTTAAAGCAGTCCCATTACAGGCCTGGAGTGGCCCAGAGGGTTCCAGGAAGTTAAGGCTCCCAGATTTCGTGACAAGGGCACGGGATGGTGGTAGGTTGTCAGCCTTACGCACCGGCCGCCTTTACCCCCAGGAAATACTCCTGGTACTTATTTCTGTTAGAGGCTGAATCGACCTCAGGGCCATAGTGCGATCGGAGGGATTTTATGTCAATGGAAAGTTCACTGACACCAGCTGGGATCGAACCAGCGATCTTCCGATTTGTAGCACAGCACCTTAACCACTGTGCTATCGCGGTCCCCATATATATATATTTCTTGTAATATATCGCAGAATTCTTCTTAGAATAAGAAATGTTGCAGACAAAACCTGTAGAGACAATAAAAACACACATTTAATTTTGGGTACCTCCGTTCCGGAAATTGCGCCTTTTGTAAGTTAATGTGGAAAAACATGGCACAGGCAGCCAGGCCGCAGGTGAAAATAAAATTCTGCGCGGAAGGGATGCGATTTACTTGCCGGATAACTAAGGCAAGAATACAGAGACGCACTCACAAATTTAATACTTATTTCTTCATAATTGTTTAATTTTGTCTGATCTTGTAAAATACTAAACAGCAAAACTTACAAAAACTGAGAACCTGCTCAGCGACTTATCTGTCATTACGATGTGTAGGTAGACTACGTCTCAAGAACGCCGCGAGCACAGAAATATCCTTTTGTTTCAGTGTAACATCGGACAATTTACGTGAAGGTCTACGTACCTTTTATTGTTGTTGGCTACACAAATTTGCCATAAAAGCATTGTTGTACTGTACTTAGTATTGTTATATGGTTTACAGTAACGGGTAGATCAAAAGTACAAAAGGAATTCATTGTTTAGCTTCAACTGCAACACGGTTACGAACCACATCACAGAGTTTCGTTGTACATACGTTGCCTCTCCTGGTCTCATCTTAAGTACAAAACTATAATTTTTAAGTTTATTAATTTTATCGAATATTAACAAAAGAATACTTCCTGACGTCATTTCCAGATCTTATAATGTGCCCAAAACATAATTTTGTTATATTTCTCTTACGGTATAATGAAAACATGCTATTAATTTTGTAATTTAATGATAATTTGTAGTAGGTGTTCACATAGGATTTGTTGTATATCGGCTGATTTTTATCATTATCTATAATCGGAGTAAATTTGTTGACATCTCTGTTGCTCGGTTAACGTTTTTAACACAGATGTATTGAATTGGTGGTACAGATGTGTAGCAAATTAATCATATCTTCATATTTTGGTGCATTGATAATTTACTTAATTTTGTGCCAAGAAACTAATTATATATTCATCATATTTATTGTCCCTCCACGTTTGGATGATAAATCTGAAATTTAGAATGTTGCTTTGTAATCTGTCAGTGGCTTATAAACATTCTGTGAGCAGCTATCTTCAGTATCCTGTTTCATCCCATATTTAGCCAACCAAAATTCCCCATCGGAATTGATTAAGCGTTTCGAAACCGCATGCTTTATAAACTTCGATAAAAAAAAATTTCGCGGTTTATTGGGTGTGATGAAATTTTATTTTGTTTTATTTTATTTTTGACGATTGTGTACTGTTAATTTGTAGTAACCTGCAGGGACATAAAAAAGTTTTCTTTTGTTATTGTCGTTTCCATAGTGCCACAATTGCTATCATTGGGCAGAAATGAATGTTATGATTTTAAAAATTTATGGTCAATACGTTGTGTGGTATTATTATTATTATTATTATTTTACGATATGTGTGTCTCCTGTCACAGGCATTTCCTCCTGGTACTTCTCTTGAACCAGCGGTGATCCCCACCGCTCAAGCTTCAAGCTTCACATTGCAGTACTTTCCGTATTATGTGTGATGTTGCAAGTATAGCTGTCTTTTGTGGTGAATCTATCGAGTGTTTTCCTGGTATAGTTTCCGAATTTAAGCTTCTCGTTACTATTCCAGTGGCTCCAGTTATTACTGGTACAATCGTACATTTCATGTTCCACATTCGTTGTATCTCTATACACAAACTCTTGTATTTTAACTTCTTTTCCGCTTCCTTTTGCACAACATTTTTGTCTGTGGGTATTGCCACATCTATCAGTGTGCATGTTTTCTCTTTTTTGTTTTTAATTATTATATCTGGCCTATTTGCTGTAACTTCTCTGTATGTATGTATGTATGTATGTATTATTATTATTATTATTATTATGAGACTAAATATTTATTTTCCATACACAACTTCCTAAGTGGGTTTTAAATTACGATTTTTTCAGGTGCTATAATATGTTTTTGAGTTGTCATGTTCTTAAGTTGATTAAAACAACGTGACACTTCTTGTGAACCTACGGACGCAGTAATTTCCTTCTAAGAACATGCCTCAGCATTACCGTTGTGAAAATTATGGAAATAAAAAACTAAAACCTACTTAGTGTACTTGACGTATGATATGGAGATTGAAAGATTATGATATGGTAGTGATTTATGTAGATCGAAGAGAACGCGAAATATGAATGAGGGTTTCACGATATCTTTCTTTCATCTTCCTGAGGAAATCTCGTTTATTCGGCATTCCTTAAATTGTTATCTAGTTGTTTTATGTCTCTTTTTATTTTGTTATTAGCTCATGATTTAATTTTCAGATTTAGCACATTAACATTTTTGAAAGTATCTGTGCTAGGATGTTGAAACTTCAGAATGATTTTTTTTTCAATAAAAATATTTATATTTGCATTCAGTAACAATGATTGCTTTATTTTGTTCACGTGTTCAAAAGTTTAACTTTACATCTTTCTGATAATTAATGTCAAAGCTTAAAGATTTTCTTTCTAGGTTACGACATCGCCTGGCATTACTTTAAATACACGGACGTTTTGAATATATTTTTTAATTCCACTTTTGGCTACTTTATTTGGGGGAAGCTCCTGTAATTTTCCCCTGCGACTCTGTTTTTTAATGAAGAACACTATCCAGTTCTCGCAGGGAAATATTAATTTTTCCGTAGAGAAATTTCTTACACGTCACTTTTCCTTCTTCACCGTCAGTTAACGTTTGAAACTACAGGAACTTTGTTTTCATATGTAAATACAGATCACCTTTTTTCATAATTTATTTTCGATCAGGTCCATATTAGAATATATTTTGTTTTTGAAGTATCACATATTTAAAGTTAAAAAAATAATTTTTCTTTCATCAGCATTTTTAAGCTGTATGCATTTCTTTAAGCATCGGTACTTTCTTATTGTCACCATTTCTTGTAACAACAATTTTTGGATGTTTTGTGGAATATTCTTTACCAATATTCCTGTTTGTCTTTCATATGCGATTCTATATTTCTGTGCCTCTTTTCCATTTTATTCATTTCTCGGGGCACTTGTTTGCTATATGGATTTCCTGTTCAAACAGACTGTAGCAGAGTTTTGCAGATGATGATGAAGCTTGCAAAGTTTTCTGTCATTTCCCGATATTTGGTCGCTTCTTGGATTTTATATCTGCAAACATTAAGAAATATTATTATAATATTAATTTATAAAATGTCAAGGAAGTAGTTAAAAGAAGGCATTAAAGAAGATTGGAGTGTTCCAGTAATATTATCTCTGAATAATAATTATTATAGTCTCATATAGCATTACAGATCTATATGGTTTTATTTGTATAAAACTTCATCTGATGTTGTATGATGCAATTATAATCTAGAAACTAGAATTTCTTTAAATTAATTCAAATATTTTAAATAGATATGCAGAAACACGGTTAATCTTTTGGCGTCGGAATTATTTTTTAAATTTTAGTACACCCTCTATATAAAATGTGAATAATACAGGAACCAAATAGGTTAGAATTATGAAACAAGCTGCATTTTGAAGAGAAAAAAACGGAGAGCATATACCATATTTAAAGTATTCAATACCTATATTTGTTGAATAAATATATAAAATGCAACTTTAGAGGCTAGCGGTGCGGTACGTCAACTATAGTTGACGTTAGGCGTCTAAAGGTTAAAAGCGACTCGTCTTGGGACTTACGTCACTTTCAAAATGAATACCTTTGCAGTTACACTTGCCAAACAGTCCTTTTTCCCATGATTAGCAGAAATATTTACCTAAAGCTCCTTAACTCTTTTTAAGTTATACTTCTTATCGATTTAAGTGCATGTTTAATTTTAACCCAGTTTGTTCACAGAATTAGACTTAGAGAACTTTCGAAATAATGTTTCATGTAATATAATTGCCTATTTTGATACGGTTTTGGAAGACATCGTGTGGGGATAAAGACAAGAAAGGGTTGGTTCCCCATTGAATTTTAACTGGTCTTCATATCATGTTTCTGTAAATGTCTTTATCCTCATTTGTTATCCCACGCGTAAGACAATTTTACAGGCATACTTCTTCCTCTATTTTTTCGTCGTCAGTATGTTTGTACTATTGATTCTGTGTTTGAATATCACACGTGTACTATCATTATAATGTCGGCTATCTAAATCATTTACGATAAACATGATGACGGAATGTTAATAAGAATCCAACTAGATGCAACAGTATGCAGACTTTTATTCACTGCAAAGTAACTCTACATGTTTCGGATTTCACTGCACCCGTCATCAGGAGTACTAAAAACTGTAACCGCAACCTTCGGTACAGGTCATAATACTGGTACAGCTACTTCCCTCCAACGTGGCCTGAGCAGGCCTGCTCAGGCCACGTTGGAGGGAAGTAGCTGTACCAGTATTATGACCTGTACCGAAGGTTGCGGTTACAGTTTTTAGTACTCCTGATGACGGGTGCAGTGAAATCCGAAACATGTAGAGTTACTTTGCAGTGAATAAAAGTCTGCATACTGTTGCATCTAGTTGGATTCTTATTAACATTCCGTCATCATGTTTATCGTAAATGATTTAGATAGCCGACATTATAATGATAGTACACGTGTGATATTCAAACACAGAATCAATAGTACAAACATACTGACGACGAAAAAATAGAGGAAGAAGTATGCCTGTAAAATTGTCTTACGCGTGGGATAACAAATGAGGATAAAGACATTTACAGAAACATGATATGAAGACCAGTTAAAATTCAATGGGGAACCAACCCTTTCTTGTCTTTATCCCCACACGATGTCTTCCAAAACCGTATCAAAATAGGCAATTATATTACATGAAACATTATTTCGAAAGTTCTCTAAGTCTAATTCTGTGAACAAACTGGGTTAAAATTAAACATGCACTTAAATCGATAAGAAGTATAACTTAAAAAGAGTTAAGGAGCTTTAGGTAAATATTTCTGCTAATCATGGGAAAAAGGACTGTTTGGCAAGTGTAACTGCAAAGGTATTCATTTTGAAAGTGACGTAAGTCCCAAGACGAGTCGCTTTTAACCTTTAGACGCCTAACGTCAACTATAGTTGACGTACCGCACCGCTAGCCTCTAAAGTTGCATTTTATATATTTATTCAACAAATATAGGTATTGAATACTTTAAATATGGTATATGCTCTCCGTTTTTTTCTCTTCAAAATGCAGCTTGTTTCATAATTCTAACCTATTTGGTTCCTGTATTATTCACATTTTATATAGAGGGTGTACTAAAATTTAAAAAATAATTCCGACGCCAAAAGATTAACCGTGTTTCTGCATATCTATTTAAAATATTTGAATTAATTTAAAGAAATTCTAGTTTCTAGATTATAATTGCATCATACAACATCAGATGAAGTTTTATACAAATAAAACCATATAGATCTGTAATGCTATATGAGACTATAATAATTATTATTCAGAGATAATATTACTGGAACACTCCAATCTTCTTTAATGCCTTCTTTTAACTACTTCCTTGACATTTTATAAATTAATATTATAATAATATTTCTTAATGTTTGCAGATATAAAATCCAAGAAGCGACCAAATATCGGGAAATGACAGAAAACTTTGCAAGCTTCATCATCATCTGCAAAACTCTGCTACAGTCTGTTTGAACAGGAAATCCATATAGCAAACAAGTGCCCCGAGAAATGAATAAAATGGAAAAGAGGCACAGAAATATAGAATCGCATATGAAAGACAAACAGGAATATTGGTAAAGAATATTCCACAAAACATCCAAAAATTGTTGTTACAAGAAATGGTGACAATAAGAAAGTACCGATGCTTAAAGAAATGCATACAGCTTAAAAATGCTGATGAAAGAAAAATTATTTTTTTAACTTTAAATATGTGATACTTCAAAAACAAAATATATTCTAATATGGACCTGATCGAAAATAAATTATGAAAAAAGGTGATCTGTATTTACATATGAAAACAAAGTTCCTGTAGTTTCAAACGTTAACTGACGGTGAAGAAGGAAAAGTGACGTGTAAGAAATTTCTCTACGGAAAAATTAATATTTCCCTGCGAGAACTGGATAGTGTTCTTCATTAAAAAACAGAGTCGCAGGGGAAAATTACAGGAGCTTCCCCCAAATAAAGTAGCCAAAAGTGGAATTAAAAAATATATTCAAAACGTCCGTGTATTTAAAGTAATGCCAGGCGATGTCGTAACCTAGAAAGAAAATCTTTAAGCTTTGACATTAATTATCAGAAAGATGTAAAGTTAAACTTTTGAACACGTGAACAAAATAAAGCAATCATTGTTACTGAATGCAAATATAAATATTTTTATTGAAAAAAAAATCATTCTGAAGTTTCAACATCCTAGCACAGATACTTTCAAAAATGTTAATGTGCTAAATCTGAAAATTAAATCATGAGCTAATAACAAAATAAAAAGAGACATAAAACAACTAGATAACAATTTAAGGAATGCCGAATAAACGAGATTTCCTCAGGAAGATGAAAGAAAGATATCGTGAAACCCTCATTCATATTTCGCGTTCTCTTCGATCTACATAAATCACTACCATATCATAATCTTTCAATCTCCATATCATACGTCAAGTACACTAAGTAGGTTTTAGTTTTTTATTTCCATAATTTTCACAACGGTAATGCTGAGGCATGTTCTTAGAAGGAAATTACTGCGTCCGTAGGTTCACAAGAAGTGTCACGTTGTTTTAATCAACTTAAGAACATGACAACTCAAAAACATATTATAGCACCTGAAAAAATCGTAATTTAAAACCCACTTAGGAAGTTGTGTATGGAAAATAAATATTTAGTCTCATAATAATAATAATAATAATAATACATACATACATACATACATACAGAGAAGTTACAGCAAATAGGCCAGATATAATAATTAAAAACAAAAAAGAGAAAACATGCACACTGATAGATGTGGCAATACCCACAGACAAAAATGTTGTGCAAAAGGAAGCGGAAAAGAAGTTAAAATACAAGAGTTTGTGTATAGAGATACAACGAATGTGGAACATGAAATGTACGATTGTACCAGTAATAACTGGAGCCACTGGAATAGTAACGAGAAGCTTAAATTCGGAAACTATACCAGGAAAACACTCGATAGATTCACCACAAAAGACAGCTATACTTGCAACATCACACATAATACGGAAAGTACTGCAATGTGAAGCTTGAAGCTTGAGCGGTGGGGATCACCGCTGGTTCAAGAGAAGTACCAGGAGGAAATGCCTGTGACAGGAGACACACATATCGTAAAATAATAATAATAATAATAATACCACACAACGTATTGACCATAAATTTTTAAAATCATAACATTCATTTCTGCCCAATGATAGCAATTGTGGCACTATGGAAACGACAATAACAAAAGAAAACTTTTTTATGTCCCTGCAGGTTACTACAAATTAACAGTACACAATCGTCAAAAATAAAATAAAACAAAATAAAATTTCATCACACCCAATAAACCGCGAAATTTTTTTTTATCGAAGTTTATAAAGCATGCGGTTTCGAAACGCTTAATCAATTCCGATGGGGAATTTTGGTTGGCTAAATATGGGATGAAACAGGATACTGAAGATAGCTGCTCACAGAATGTTTATAAGCCACTGACAGATTACAAAGCAACATTCTAAATTTCAGATTTATCATCCAAACGTGGAGGGACAATAAATATGATGAATATATAATTAGTTTCTTGGCACAAAATTAAGTAAATTATCAATGCACCAAAATATGAAGATATGATTAATTTGCTACACATCTGTACCACCAATTCAATACATCTGTGTTAAAAACGTTAACCGAGCAACAGAGATGTCAACAAATTTACTCCGATTATAGATAATGATAAAAATCAGCCGATATACAACAAATCCTATGTGAACACCTACTACAAATTATCATTAAATTACAAAATTAATAGCATGTTTTCATTATACCGTAAGAGAAATATAACAAAATTATGTTTTGGGCACATTATAAGATCTGGAAATGACGTCAGGAAGTATTCTTTTGTTAATATTCGATAAAATTAATAAACTTAAAAATTATAGTTTTGTACTTAAGATGAGACCAGGAGAGGCAACGTATGTACAACGAAACTCTGTGATGTGGTTCGTAACCGTGTTGCAGTTGAAGCTAAACAATGAATTCCTTTTGTACTTTTGATCTACCCGTTACTGTAAACCATATAACAATACTAAGTACAGTACAACAATGCTTTTATGGCAAATTTGTGTAGCCAACAACAATAAAAGGTACGTAGACCTTCACGTAAATTGTCCGATGTTACACTGAAACAAAAGGATATTTCTGTGCTCGCGGCGTTCTTGAGACGTAGTCTACCTACACATCGTAATGACAGATAAGTCGCTGAGCAGGTTCTCAGTTTTTGTAAGTTTTGCTGTTTAGTATTTTACAAGATCAGACAAAATTAAACAATTATGAAGAAATAAGTATTAAATTTGTGAGTGCGTCTCTGTATTCTTGCCTTAGTTATCCGGCAAGTAAATCGCATCCCTTCCGCGCAGAATTTTATTTTCACCTGCGGCCTGGCTGCCTGTGCCATGTTTTTCCACATTAACTTACAAAAGGCGCAATTTCCGGAACGGAGGTACCCAAAATTAAATGTGTGTTTTTATTGTCTCTACAGGTTTTGTCTGCAACATTTCTTATTCTAAGAAGAATTCTGCGATATATTACAAGAAATATATATATATGGGGACCGCGATAGCACAGTGGTTAAGGTGCTGTGCTACAAATCGGAAGATCGCTGGTTCGATCCCAGCTGGTGTCAGTGAACTTTCCATTGACATAAAATCCCTCCGATCGCACTATGGCCCTGAGGTCGATTCAGCCTCTAACAGAAATAAGTACCAGGAGTATTTCCTGGGGGTAAAGGCGGCCGGTGCGTAAGGCTGACAACCTACCACCATCCCGTGCCCTTGTCACGAAATCTGGGAGCCTTAACTTCCTGGAACCCTCTGGGCCACTCCAGGCCTGTAATGGGACTGCTTTAACTATATATATATATATATATATATATATATATATATTCATGTAAAGTATCTTTGTAGAATTTCAATGACACTTCAATAATTTTCTTTAAGATTTTCGAAAAATCCTCAATATCGCATTTCATGAAAATCCGTCCACTGGTAGCTGACTTGTCCCATGTGGACTGATAGACGGATGGACGAATGGAAGGAAGGACGGAAAGACAGACAGACAGACAGATCGAAGCTACTATTTGCTTTTCGCAATTTTGCGAAAGGTAAAAAAAAAAAAAGCAAAAACCACGGTGACAGCATTTACAAGCATTTACAAGCATTTACAAGCATTTACAAGCATTTACAAGCATTTACAAGCATTTACAAGCATTTACAAGCATTTACAAGCATTTACAAGCATTTTTAACAGACTGAAACACAAAAGTCAAAACATTTTTTCAAAGACGTTACTTGTACTACTTCAAAAATAAATTGTTTTTCATGTGTCTCTCTACTCCCCATATGACACAATTTCGAACACAGCCGCCACCTATGTCAGTACGTAAAAACTGCTTATTTCTATGATTAAAATTCGGCACATACAAAGCAATGCCTGTCCCAACGCTCACTTTCAAAGCCTTAGTTAACAACGAGAAGAAGCAACAAAGATGTGGTTCAAACTGTTACTATTTGAATAACGAAACAGATAATAAAACATGGTCTTAATTAATAGGAGTAGTGAGAAGAGTACAGATTAATAATATATCGAGAAGATAAAGCCGTTTCTCTGTCAAAGCAAGGCCTCACGAAAGCCTACTAGGCGTGTTGGGTTCCACACACACTGCATCGCCGAATTAGATAGACCAGACCAGATAGCTGAAAACTACATACAATACGGAGACTGTGAACTGTAAGATTCCCAAGCCAATCTTCCGAGTTGGACTGCTGAGGAACAGAAGTACCACCTGGTATTGACCACAGACCCACCCCTTAATAGGAATACGACAATGACTTACAATGAGCCCTTCGAGAAGAGAGAGGTAAGAGAGAATACTAGAAGGTGGATGAAATGGGAAAATCATTACAACAATAACACCCACACTTTATTTAGGACCGAGGGAGGGACAGAGCGACAATTTACTGGTTGGTTCCCCGGCTACGGTCGGCCGATATTATAAAGGCGTCTTGGAGTGGCTTCCGACAGTGACCAAGGAGTTTCGTTTCTTTATTCCTTAGTAAATGGTAAAATACACAATTTAGGAACCCAGTTTCATGGTCCTTAAAGCAGAGTTTTGAAACTGGATAATTTAAATCAAAAGGCCTGCATGAGTAGCAGGCTCTAATATCTTGAAGACGTAAAAATTAAATAACATTTGAAAATTCAACCTCTACCTCGTACAGAACACTTGTGCCTCCATCGCAAGCACTAGATTTACGCGAACGGAGTCACTGTTTTTGCTGACAGTCATACGGGAACATAAGTACAGTGTGTGAGGGTAAAGTTCAGAGTCATATAACGTTATAACAGGTGGTACAAATAATATCCATTCTATCAACAAGGGTTAAAAGTATAAGATCTCATGATTTAAGACAACAACGGTTATTTATAATGCGGTTCAAACAGCGGAAATACCTACCGCAAATGTTATAGACGAAGACCTACTGGTTACAAAGCAAGGCATATCTGAGAACTGCTCTCTTGTGGGTTATTTCGCACAGTGCAGTTCTTATCTGCTTCGCGGCGGAAGCCTGAAATCACCCAAGGAATATGCGTTTGTATGTTATCCACACATACAATATTTTCTGAAGCACCATGCGGATGATTCGAAATCTTCTACCAGAAAGGCTTTCAAGTCCATTTCTTAGAAACAGTGACACAGTACTGCTTAGAAACCGGCAAAGCTCTAATACTGTGTAACTACTGACGTATTCATGTTAAGTTTCTCGCTGCTATACCCAGATAAGACGCAGTACCAGCGTGTTTGTATTTGTAGTTCTCAGACCGACAATGCAATTAATTTTAATAATAATTAAATCCATACTACAACAGTCAAAGCTGAAGCACTTGCATGGCAAGTAGTTTACATTCACCGCAAACTAAGGCGGGGGAAGAGGTTGGTTTTAGTGATGGGAAGTAGAAGTTATGTTGTTACCGCTGTTCGTGATGATGTTTCAATGTAATAAGCTCACACAACCAACAATACAAGTTTCTCGCTTTGGAATTAAGTCTGTCGCCAGTCTACAATAATGTACAAACTGTAGTAGTGGTCTAAAAACAAGTTCTTCATTGATATCATAAGTAAATATAGTTGTCATCAATACATTCTGAAGTATTATCTTCAAATTATATACGCATTCATTTCCTGCCTCGCAGAGGGGAAAAAATTCGCTTCCCTCGCGAAGAGCAACCAGTTAAATGTGTTCAAGAAAACAACTGCGGTCATCATACCAAAGCTAAGGAAATATTTTGTGATCAAAATGGAGATATTTTTATAAGGTCAAAACAGATCTACATAGGGCTACTACTGGACTTTAAATTGCAGGTTAACTGTAAGTTTCAACACATGTAAGAATAAAGTTGTTTCTTATACCTGACACTGGCTTGCTTCAATAGATTACCCATTAAAAATATTTTCCAAAAATAAATATTAACATAATGGTCATATCGCTTTCTAGGAACTCCGAGATAAAAACTTTCCACATTTTGAACACATCTCTTATTTCTTACATCCGAGTTATTTACCCACTTCAGTTTGTTAATTTATTTCGATTATACTAAGAACGCACGATATAACTTGCAAAACTTAGGAGAAGGGACAATGAAAATGTTCGCAGAGACAATTTATGTGCATTTATCATCGCTACCATACATGCAACACACCCCGTTTATCTTTCCTTTTATCATTTTATCACTCTAATGATGTTCGTTAAAGATTACATACAACACAACTCCTCATTATGACACTTCTCTGCCATTTCCTCCCTCTTACAACGAATGTCTTCTTCAGTATTCTGTTCCTGAACAGCCCCAGTGTATGCTCTCTCCTCAGTCCGACAGACTGTCTGTCTCACATACATACTGAACAACGGGTAGCAGTTCCGTCTTCTATAAAATGACATCACCGTATGGCCGTGTATATTGTTGTTTGGCCGTGTGTATTGTTGTTTGGCCGTATGTATTGTTGGTTGGTCGTGTGTATTGTTCTTTGGCCGTGTGTAATGTTGTAGTTGTCTTGTGTGTATTGTTTTAGTTGTCTTGTGTGTATTGTTGTCATCTTATGTGTATTTGCTGTACTATGTGTGTATTGCTGTTTTTACTTTAGATGCCGGACTGCTGGCTAGAAGTCAGTACTCGGAAGGTCCTGCGACCG
>Ga0123354_10007941_pt1 | contig 16087 bp, 12 predicted proteins | sample TergutLab28metaG_2_FD_97872 | JGI IMG/M metagenome (GOLD analysis project Ga0123354, IMG submission 97872) | Labiotermes labralis P4 segment gut microbial communities from Petit-Saut dam, French Guiana - Lab288 P4 | ecosystem: Host-associated > Arthropoda: Insects > Digestive system > Gut ...
AACGGTCATAACTCCGTAACCGTCCAAAATCGGACACATGTTTATATGAACTTTTTTGATCACAAAGGCCTAGGAAATCACCTCCTGCAGTTATGCCCTAAAGTCGTGAAACACCCTGTATTAAGACAGATTGGCTGTCGAGGAAGTCTTTATATGATGTTGGAAAACTTCTGCTGGTTGCTCATCACGTCACGATATAAATTATAAAAATAATAGAACGTTCATATCAAGATATTTTGTTCGTACGATTTTGTTCAGCATAATAGTCGAAGTAAGGCACCACGAAGAAAGAAATGCATCATATCCCTACCCTAATGTGATGAGTTGTGTTGTTGCACTCTTTACGTGCTCGATTCCATCAATTTCTCCACACATTCTTAAAGATCCACGGATGGGAACAACGAACAGCGATTGTAGGCAGCGCACAGCGCCTTGCAGTACAGCCACTCCTAATGGTTATGTTACAGTGGAGTGTTCTTGAAGTAGATTTGACATGTCATTTTTATACCGTGTAAAATGAATAAGGAATGTGAAGAATTCAACTAACTTTTCATACAGTGCACACTGCAGTCTCAACCGACTGAGGTATGCCCACGCCGATCAATGATGTCGATTTAATATCAATTTACTGGAAAAGTCCAACGTAATGTCAACGGCAATTTCCTCCAGAAAACTCCATGGTCGATATCATTAACCAAGCGGTCATTTGTACAAGTAACTGCAATTGCTAGAGTCAATACTGAGTCTTAAGACAAAGGCCCTTACACCGCGGTAACAAAGGAACAAAATTACCTTAAAATTGTATAAAATTAACAGAAGAGAAAGCTGTAAATGAAGCAAGGAAGCAACATAAAGGAAAAATCTCGGCTTCAGTATTTGTTAGTAGTCCGAAAATTTTTTAAACTTTTGGTGCTTTCAAAAATTTAAATGAAGAGGGGAATTCTTTTAACGTGTGGGCATGATTTAACATTCTGAAGACTAAATTTAATCTGAAGTGATACCTGTATATATCAAGTTTATACCTCACAAAGAACAGGCCTGTGTTTCCATTATTAAAGAAGTTGCTGTAATAGTCGCACGAAACACATCAGTAAATTCCAATTTTATTAACTAGCAATTAATGCACGTCTTCTTTAGGCTAATCAATTTTAACTCCGACGCGTCTCGGCGTTCATCTACGGCATCTTCAGGAATTCCTCGACTCTTTTTGCAACAGGTAAAAATGACACAACACTTATTGATTCCAGGTCGTACTTTTTGCACAGAATTCACGCTATTTGGTTCCATCTGAGGCTTCCATACTGCTGTATATTAAAATATTAAAATAATTAAATACAATTAGACTTTATACCTACAAATCCCATCTTACTCCTGACAAAAGAATGGGGCAGTATACGTAATGACTCCGGAAAGAGTGGAGTTTACAAACTAACTTGTCACACATGTGGATTGGCTTATATAGGACAAACTGGTAGCGAAATGAACACAGGCTACAAAGAACGTTGTAGACATATAAAGACTAAACCCAAGTCTGCACACGCCCTACACATCTGCAATAACAAACACGAGTATGGAAGGGCTCATGCTTAGAACAACCAAACTAGTTAAAGCACGCCAAGACGTAAAATATGGAATTGTTGGGAGAACTTCTACATTCAGTCATTCCATAGACAAGGGCAACTAATCTCCGAAAAGACTGTATATGACCATAACCTGCTATAATCCTTGGCTCAAGTGGTTCATGTGAAAACTTGTGCAAAACAAAAATTAGCGCTACTCACCTACACCAACTAACAGCGAGCCTTGAGCCAACATACCTGACGTGCAGGCTAGGAAAATGACATCAAACTTCGACCGCACCCACTATGATGTAAACATTTTTCAATAAATTATAGGAAGTTGCTAAAAAAGGAGGCCAACAAATCACATTCCGCATGCGTCAGCTACTCTGCAGTCTTCAAAAAGTTTAGTGTCTTAAACTGATAACATCAACACAGCTGAAGTGCTTCGATAATGCTAAAAAGTGTTATGTTTAAGAAGGGGCAAGGCTGTTTTTCGGTTGCATTTTAATCATTTTAATATTTTAATATACACCAGTGTGGAAGCCTCAACTAGAACTAAATAGTGTGAATCCTGTGACATGGAATCAATAAGTGCTTTTGTCGTTTTGATGCTTTGCAAGAAGCAGTCGTGAGCTTCCTGAAGATGGCATATACAAACGCCGAAACGCGTTGGAGTTAAAAGCAATTATCCTTAAAAAAGTGTGCATTAGATTTTGGTTAATAAAAAGTGACGTGAAGTGTGATGCACGGTGTATACAAAGTTAAAACATCTGTAAACTTTCTATGCTTGTGTCACGTCAGATATGGTGCTACGGAGAGTAAATTTCGGGCCTCAAATGGTCAAACCTTATAGCCGAAAAGGTATACGTTTTTCACAGATATGACTTGGTGCTGTAAAAGTAAAAAAAAATCAATTTTATCTCTTAAACTTATAATGGTCATGAAACAAAATAACACCTATCCAATTTGCTTCACTGTCCACAGTAGTACTAAACACTTATGCACCTATTGGCTTTATGCTTATACACTGGGATCTTGGGTTCAAATCCTGGTCGCTGGATAATGTCCGCATACCACTTAACGTTACTATTGCTCTGCATAGGTGGAGTAAAACCAAAGTGTCTCTCGACAACATGTCGTGATGGCACTGAGGAGGAAGTATAGGTACAGATGCGCCGAGTCTGAAACTCGACACTAGATTGGGTGGGTGGTTAACTCCACGCCCTGACCATTTTAGCCCTAAAGAAATCCCATGTACCCATTTTACCGCATAGTAAGGGGGTCTCAGGGCTGATCTGGGTGGGTGTGGGGAAGAAAAAGGTTTAGGCCCAGTACAGGCCACGTAACTTGCTAGCTAAGTTGGCGTCAGTCGGCAAGGCACTTTCACTGTAAGTTTCGCCATTTACTCTGTTGGAATTACATTCACAACTTGTTCCTGTGGATAGCAAGCGTTTGGTGGTGACGGTGCAATGCCTCTTCACCCCCCACCCCTCAGCTAAACAAGTAGAATTTTCACTACTATATCTACCTCCTGTTGCCAAATCCCCTGTTCAAGGAGTGCCATCAACTTCCTACAGTACTTAGGTTTATAATAAATTATAAATGAGAACAGGCAGACGTGCAATCCATAAAATATGAAGCAAAGTATTATGCCCATGATGTTACCGTGGAATATAGTAATACATTCGTAGTTCGCAGCTATGTCCACAAGGACAGCGTCTCTGATAATTTCTGCAACATATTTCCTAGCTGTGGTCCACGCCCCTTCTCACGTACCCAATAAACCCTGTCTAAGTTCTCCCTGCTTCTACATTTTCACAGAATTTACTTTACAGCACTCTCAACACGCAACAACTTCTACGACACGTCCCTAAGTTCGGTAAACTTACAAGAGTGTCAGGCACTAGAGCAACTTTGCATGGATTTTGGTTGTGGGTTAAGTTTAAATTATTGCGGAAGACATCTAACTGTAACTGACAGTGTGATCCTTGTAGCCTTGCGCATGTGAGGAGTGGCCAGTACGTGGAACAAGAAACAATGCTTACAGTTTTACCTGCAGCAATGCAAGATAAACTTGCAGATGTAAAATACGGAGGTGCACAAAAACTTGCAGTTGTGCTGGAGATGTCAGTAAGGAATAAGCATGCGCAGTAATCGGATGTAGCAGAGTGAGAATTGTACATAGCTGGGCAACACTGTACAGTGTTAGTCAATACAGAATACAGAGGACAGAGCAGCACAATTTGCAGGGATAAATGTCAAATATGTAAGCAAACAGCGTAATTCGTAACAAAACTAACAACGAATATATAAGGAAATTTAATTCCAGATCCCAAATAATGACAAATACAAATATAATTGACTTTATATAAAACTATTAGGCAACAACGGAACCTCCGGGATCATGCATGACAATCCACGGAAAAGGAAACCATTACAAATAAAGAGACGTAACAGTTCAAAAATATGAGGCATATTATATGGCAACGAATTTGTAAACAGTGAAGGTAAAATTATTCCCTTGCACACCTTGGAAGCATATAGGAGGAGCAGAGTTACGGCTTCACTCATTCTTACCCTTGTCACTATATGGGGGTGACAGTCAGCCTTACGCAACAATAGCCTTACCTCATGGGAATCATTCCCTGCTTGTCGTTGACGTGAGGACTGGGTTGGCCCCATAACCAGTCTGAGCGTCTCGGAGAAGGGGAAAATTTTTTCGCCACAGCCCTTAGTACAAATCACTGTAATTCACAGTGTGTTAACAGAAATAACACTGTTGGAATTTAAATCAACGAAAGATAAGCACAAGTGCAGAAGACGATTTATATAACTTATTATGTCACTCTGATTCAATTAATATACTCGTATGTATAATTATTCGAAAACCTTCGGAAACCACGTTGTAGTATAAACGTTCACATAAAACTGGCTGTATTGTTTGTTGTGCCCTTGAGAGTGGTGGAATTGGACCGAAATGTGCCGGGCTTAAATAACAGGTACAGTCGAGCGTTGATGTACCTGACAATCCTTTCGAGGCGTTTCTCATTTGACTCACCAGTAACAGTGTCCAGAGCATATTTGACGCAGCTTCCTGCAAATCTGGATATCCCTCTTTGGAAATTTACGGGTTAACGTGAGGATTTTGTAAGCCTGCAGCAAGTTCCCTATTTAGTGCTGCTGTTTCGAGAATTCCTGCCAGTTACAACTGCTGCAGGCCAAAGATACTTTCGGCGTTCACTCCAAGCCGAGGTCTTCCGTTCATCCGTGCAATCCATTAGGATAATCCTGAACGATTTCAGGCATTAATTGACACTAACGATATTCCTATTGGTCTGCGGATACTGCAAATATGTAGCCAGTGAATTCGCTTAAATATGCAGGCGAGCGGCTACAAAGGTTACCAGGTGCCCTTCGACAGATACTCAACTCGGATCTTCTGATGATCAAGAACAAGACACTGCAGATAGCCTGGGGTGTTATCAGAGAAAAAGAGGTTCTTGAATGCTACAGTTTAGAAATTCAGATGGCTTTCTAAAGAGCCCTTACTTATATGGCCTTCTGCCTCACCACAAACTGACAACCGTTTCTGTACCTCGTCTTCCAACCGCATTTGTAAAGCCTCTTCCAGCTTTCGCAGGAAGAAGTCGCAACGACTTACAAAACTCTTTTTCTCGTTCGACGAATAACTGGCCTTAATAAAGCATCCCCTGATCCTAGTATTCATTTTTCTTGATAAAGATATCGTCTATTCGTTGACGTCACGACGTCAGACCGCGGCCGTGCTCACTCACATCCCTTTCCGTCAGCAGGACATCGCACTTTCCGGACATAATTAAAACACGAGGACAACAACCTGCTCTGACATTTCGAACGGTACAGAAGAACTATACTACTATCGCACGATTCACAGGCAGCTAGTGACTGAGACAGGGAAAAGTTGTGGTGTCTTACCGGGGTGCTGATAAGCCCTTAGCCCGACCAGGACGGAAACAAGCTCGGAAGCATTTCAGGGACGCGCGCGATTTCAGCAACATCGAGACGCGAGCTGTCATCAATTTTTTTCCTGCAAGGCAAGGCGCCGAAAGAAATTCACGCCATTCTGATAGAAACATTAGCTTGTTTCCTTCCTGGTCGGACTAAGGACTTATCAGCACCCCTGTATGTACTACACGGTGCGTCTGAACAAGTACGACAGCGCGTGAACGAAGGACCGAGACCGCCACGCACGTAAGCTACCATAATAATTCTCCAGCTAATAAGCGCCACCGCCCTGCACAAACCCGCACAAGAGGAGGGACTGCTGAATTATCTTGACAAGTTGCTCTCAAACACTGGAAACCAATTTGCACGCATCATTAGGTGCACTTGATACCAGTAACCGATGGGTATCATGTAGCAGCTCTCTTCGCCCCTTACAAGACCCTGTTCAATGTTGCACGGTTCATGTGTTTCTGTGAACACAAAAGCTTTATGGCAAAGTAAAGGTTAATGAGAATGCTCAAACTCACTTTCTTATCGTCGGTTCTCGTTACTTATCTAAATAATAATTAAAACGACAAGTAATAACAACTTGCCGTTAATGAAACTTCACAAGTTGCAGCACTAACGTTCACAACATGCCGTTTTGACACTCTGCCCACACGATTACATCAATAACAAGATTGCCAACTTTGAAATTCGAGTCCCTCGTGTCGTAATGCACCGATTGTACCAAGGTGTTCTTTGCTTTCTAAATGTCATGTAGTTTTATGGTACACGTGTAAATGAAACCCCATTAATGTCCATTAGGTAAGTAGACCAATCCCTGCACCAGCTGTCACGAAACTTACAGAAGCTGGACAGTCTTACGTGCGCATATGTAACACACAACGGGACAAAAATGTGAAAAGTATGGATAGCGAGTCTTCCACAGCCCTAAGCAAATAATGGCTTTGTGACGATTTACATTGAACTCAAAATTACTCCATAAATTATTTTATGGATCTCAGAACAAACAAGGATTATTTCCCTGTACAGCATTAACTGATTTGTTATATAACCGAGATGAAGCGTCTTTACTCTGTGGTACGAGCTAAATATTTGTACACACACACACACACACACACATATATATATATATATATATATATATATATATATATATATATATAATTCATGTTAGTCTTTATAAGGTTAATATCTGTTATCCTTTCTACATATTTTTCTTTGTTTTCATTTGTACCAAAAGTGAATACCGGTACAATTCTTTCAAGTATATCACGACCTCTTCCTTCCAACATTTCCCATTCACAATTCATGATAATCCATAATAAACTTTAAGTCCCGAATCCATGGTTCCGATAACGCACATCTTAAGAAGTTTTATGGGATTCATAATGATCATAATGATCATCGAACTTCACGTGGCCTGCACAGACGAGCTGATAGTTGATTCAAATTTTTCGTGTTTTTTAAATCATTAAACGCACTTCCCTCTTCGACAAACATTTTGGTTGTAAAATAAACATAGGCAGGATCGTTCCGTCGGTCTCTAACATGTCTATCGACTGTAAACTTTCAAACTGAAGGATGGTTCGACCATCACAATCACTCTCTAGTACTCGTAGGTCTTTGTGTCTGGGAAGATGTGACGCGGGTCAGCGTGGCGTCTGTTACCATCGTTGTCGGGATAAATAACAGGTGGTTGTCGTTCGGTGATTAATACTGTGTTAGGAAAGGTGACGCTCATGGTAGACGTTCTGAGGACAGCAATGTGATGGCACTGCAGGTGATGGCACAGCTCAACACACACAATTGTTTAGTTTATTTTCCCATTAATTAAGAGCTGTGGCTCCGTAATTGTTTCTAGCGTTACTTCACATTTACATAATAGAGAATTCAGGTTTTCCAGGATGTCCGTGTGTACCTTCCGAAGGACCATAATTTCTCTGTCAAGAGTCAAGACCCTACGTTCCCCTCGAAAGGTCGGGGGCCAATTTCTCAACGAAGCAGCTACTGAATAATTTAAAACACCCTTTCGTTAAACTACAATTTCGTAGAGAATATAGAAGCTTCAGAGTTAATTTTAACACATATGAAGTATGTTGCTGCCTGTCAGTTTCCTCATATATACATTCGTCACTCAGCGCAGATTTGCAGACATCCGTGATTAATCAGCAAAAGTTCCAATTTACGCCCATCCACACATGTCAGAGAGCCAGGAATTCAGATACAAGAACGCATGGACCAACTTTAATTGCTACCATATGGGAAGTCGTCACGCTTTGTCTTGCAATTCACATGGAAGAAATATAAAAAACCTTTACCTTTAATTTTTCTTTTTTTGTTACTTTATAGGCCCCTGTAAGACTTGAACGCACTTCTCCATTCACATGTTCCCTACCTATTCTACCATTCGATTAAATAATGAAATTTAAACAGTGGGAAATAAATCAACTTGGGTGTCACAGTTCGTTAAGACTTTTTGAAAGTTTGATCTCTCATTTGAGGAGGAAACATAACCTACGACATGACGTCACACATCATGTATGTTCCTTTTATGCACGGACATTCGCGTTCCCTTTTATTCATCTCTATCTTTACATCGTCTTTGATTTTTTTTTCAAAGACTCATTTTGTTGCAGTGTGTTAAGGTTTTCTAGCACTGCTGTTATCCAAGCTTCTTTATACAGTTGGACCTCGCCTGTCTCACGTTTAAACACTACATTTAAATATATTTTCGCACCCATATATCATCCCAAGACTGACTTCACTTGCTGTGTCGGCTAAATCTGAAAACTAGTAAGGGCCAGGCAATGTACACACACAAAAGCATCTGATATGGTGCGCTTTCCAAATAGAGACTACATCCTTCCTGAATCTTTTACAGCAACAAGGCTTTCCTGATTAGCCCTCTGTTGCCGAGTGGGTTATTAGGACACACTGCAGCAAGATTGCTTGAGTGGACGTTCCTAGTAGCTAGATTTGATGGCAGCGGACGTAAATATCCTAACTAAAGGACTAACTCCAATGTAGCAGGGGAAAACGCGAATAGCTAAGGGGGTACAGTGACTGAGGTACTGGCTGGATAACGGAAAAGAATTGACATCGATTACCCGCCAGGGATTTTTGTCTTCTCCACAGCGTACAGCCCAGTTCTGAGGTGCACCCAGCTTCCCACTCAGCGTATACGAGGAATTTTTACTCTGGGTTGAAGCGACCGGGAAGTGAAGCCGATCTCGTTTACTCATTCACTACCAGGGACAAGAATGCGCGAAGAAGTATCTTCACTCAACCGCAGCCTTCAAGGCCCGGTCGAGGACAACGTAACTCCATACGAACAGTCTGTCTGTTGAAGTCACTTGACGCAAAACCGGTCATTGGAGTTTCGCGTCTTGCGAGGAGGACGCCAGCTGCCTTGAACAACATACAAACATCTATGTTTCAACTCCGAACTGATAAGGCTGTGGCTGCTAATATGCTGCTGCTTCCGAATTTCAGAGAACTGATTTGAATCGCCCAAAAGTATTTTATAATTTTTAAGTTATACGATAAAAATATAAGTGCCATGAAATGGGAGTATTTCTTAGAACCTATTAAATGATCTGAAATTTCCATCTAAGGCTCTTTCATTTCTTTTAAGGAATTTTTAATTTTTAAAGAGCTCGACTGCTGAGCAAGTGGGATGTACAATGGCTTCTGCAATAAAGTAATAATTATAAGCTCTTCAGACGACGCAAAGTAAATCGGAGTGACAACAGCTCTCAAGTTTTCAGGGATGATATTATTCACATAATTTTATTTGAATGCTTACAGCGTCTAGTGTAATATGTGTCGAATTTTCGAAACAATGTACTGTTAATCCTGAGTTGTCACACTGACGAAGTAGGCAGCATGTTCCTCCGAAACACTGGAAGAACACATGAGACTAGACGTTGTAAAGAACACAGAGGAACATAAATTGATACGTGCACATAAACCTTGCATTAAGAAGCCTCGCGAGCCATGTCAAGAAACTTCCTTAAACCTGTAAGCATAAAATTAACTTATTGACATCACATAAGGCTACTCTTCGGTTCATACCTGACAGACAGAGTAGAGTGCGATTCCAGTACAGATCACCATATTATTTCGAAAATCTTCATTAAATTAGTACATGTTTGTTGTGATTGTCATGCTAAAATAATACGTGTTCTGTGTGCAGAAAATGCAAATAATCATAAGATTAGAACAGATGACATATATACTGCAGTGTTATCTACCCCGTTCATAGATGAAGTCATATCTCAGCGGAACATTCCGTATTATGGATCAATGAATTTCTGTAGTACTGACAATAACAAAAAATTTAAGATCCCATTTTACGACCAGACTTACAGCAGGTCATAACACATTTTCTTTCAGGCTCTGCAGCAGTTCAGATCTTTAAGACCGCGTTTTATCTACCGTGGATTTGTTGTGTATCGACCAATAAACCTGAACCTTCCCCCATTAATGTAGTTCATTTTGTTTATTTTTGCTTCTAACAAGACACAACACACTCATTCTCATAGAGGATGTTATAAATTCACCCGGAAATTTATACAAAATCTATATCAAGGATTACAGTTCCCTAGAAATATGCAGGAATACAATATATCATCTTAAAACTCCGTATTCAACTTTGAGAAGAACAAATAACCCGAAAGTGGGTCAATCATTCGCTACGCACCCATTCAGTCTTGCTGCCCTTATCTTTCGCTCCTTCTTCCACATAAATCGGAGATAAGACACTCTGAATTCCGTCCGTGCATTTCCGTATTATGGCAAACTGGTTGTTTACTTTCTTTGTTGGTGGTAATGAGGGTACAGTTTAATGGTGGCAGTTGAACTGGAATGCTCAAAAAAGCAATCGAAACTATTTTACAATACGTGGTTCTTATATTCTAGGCGCCGCAACAAATTATCCAGGCGCCAGGGAATCGTCGAGACCTGTTCAAAGACACTTCATCGTCAAATTATTCTCCAGACGACTTGCATTCTCTGCACGGTCTGTCAACATGGGACGCTGTGCAGCCAGCAAATTATTATTTTACCTAACTGTTAGTGTTTTACTGGTGCTGTTGCGAATTGCTAAGTAACGCTGTCTGCTTTCAGAGTTCTCAGGTCACAGATAAGACTTTTAGAAATTTTGAGTAGTTTTGGATGGACTTCACTTAATCGTTATGTCTTGAACTTCAGTCCAGGCAGCAGCCAGTAAAATGTGGCGACACATCCAGCTGTACGACGTACCTTCGTGTCTAAATTTTCTCTGAGAAATATTAATGCTGGTTTCTAGTTTAAAAAAATGATAAACCTTCAAAGTTTTGGGATGTGACACTCCGTTGAGGGGTGAGTGGTTCCGTACCTTCCAAACGAACATATTGCCTCCTTACCAAGGGTCGTCTCGGTTCTCTTGACCCTTGAAAATGAATGCAGTGCTATCGAAACTTCGGGAACCACTCACCCACTTATGAAGTGTCACATCTCAGAAGGCCCGAAACCACCATCGAAACATTATGAAAATATCAAAACTCGCAGTTATTTCGAGAATTCAGGTTCTCACATTGGTGCTGCTGAGAATTCAGGCGTTCCGATATAGAGACTGACGTTGGGCGATTGGTTCCGGCCGAAGTTTCGAAGAATCGCGGTACCATCGAAAGGCGGGGAACTTCCCAACCAACTGCACACCATCACACACTAGAAAACCTGCGTCTTGAAAAGCTCTTTCTTTTGGTGTGTTTCCACACCAGCTCGCGCCGCTTGCCCTTTGAAAATGGGACAGGCAGTTTGTCCCGAAATGTCAGTAACGTTTTACCACCTTACGCTGCATAATAATCCAGATGAGCACATATATATATATATATATATATATATATATATATATATGTATCATCAACTTCGCGGCGAAAGTCTGAAGTGACGAAAATACAAAACTGTTTGCCTGCACATAAATGTTTTGTTAAAAAAGTTCATTACAACATAGTGTCATCTACATGAAACACATTAGTATTAACTATAATTACATATATATTATATTCTTACGACACGTTGACTGCGTTCAGTTCAGTCCAGTCCAGACCAGTTTATTCCAAGTCCAAGTCCAGTCCAGTCCAGTCCAGTCCAGTCCTTACAGTACAGATCTTATCAGACGTTTCGTGGCAATGCTTGCTGTTTTAAAAATTTAAAGCCTGGGTGTCTGCGTGCTCAGCAATTTCCATATTACATAAATTTCTTTTAAATCCTTCTATTTTGTTTTCCCATTTATATCTTACTTGCACTAAATACTAAATTTTGCCCTGAATGCAAAATGAAGTATACAGGGCAGACAGGAAGACCATTTAAAGTCATATTTCAAGAGCATGTGCGGTACTTTAAATACAATAACAATATATCAAAATTCGCCCAACACCTTGTAGACAATAAGCATGCCATCGGCAAAATGGAAGACATAATGGAAGTCGTCCACGTAACAAAGAAAGGCAAAATGATGGACACACAGAAGGTTTCCATAATTACAAAGAAACTAAAGCCGGCAACCAAATCAATGACGGACTAACGGTCAGAGTAAATGCAATATTTGAAACCATAGTACAAGAAGACCCTTACAGGGGGCGCGCAGCTCCACCGCAGCCAAACAGCTAGAAATAACTCAGTTGTGGGAAGCCATTTACCTCCGCAGGAAGGGAAAGCTACACAGGGACAGAAGCCCGCCCACTACTGCACGAAGAAGTTAGCAACCATCTCACAAAAAAAAACTGTAAGCAATACAACTTTATACGCTTACGCACGCCGCAATACTCAAGACTGTTACGGCAGAACATAAAAGATCCGATTTCATAATTGCAGAATTGGACAAGACGCAACCGATCCAAAACAAAAGCAGTAACAGACTACAAAGAACAAGTGGACAGGCACACCCCCCCCCACCCCAACCACCGGAAAACTAAAAAGCAGGAGAACCAATACAACCACAACGGACATAACAACCAGAAGCCCAATCAGTGAACAACGGCCCCTGGAAATAGCACACGTCACGTACTTGACCCTAATATAATTACAATAGTATAATAGATATAAGCCATGTTATGTACAATGTACGAATCACAGCACAAATTGTGAGCCATCTTGGATCCCAAATGCGCGCAGCCACATTGTAAACAACTTCATGGTTCTTAGGTTAGCCTGACGATGACTTTTTAAGTCGAAACATGTCGCTTTAACTTATGATTTTATTGTACAGTTGTGTTGACTGAAATACTCGTATATATTAATAAAGTGAATATCCGAAATATATATTTAGCATCTTCGTTACATAAATATAGATAAGAGCTTCATCTGTCCATTCCGCTTCTAATCTGTCTTCTAATTGCCAAACTAGTGCTTCTAACCAAGATATTCCCATTCTGTCCATTCTAGTACAACATTTCATACATCCACTCATTCTCCAATTTTGTTTAACATCATCCTATCCCAATGGACTAATGCCACCCACTGCAAAATCATGTTCTTTCGTTCTGTTGCTTTACATCTTTCTTTCATCATCTTGCTTAGTTTTCCGGCGTCACTTCGCTGCTGATTCTGCAAGTCCTGTTTTCTCGTCACTCCACTTTCATCTTCTTTGCCCAACCTCACAATCTACTTCCTTTTTGCTATCACAACGTTTTCTAACAGCGTCTTCAAAGTCCACATACATAAGCCTCTGGCTGTAGTTACCTCGCAGCCATGTGGCCTTTGACCTCCCGCCTGCCCTGTGTAGTTACATTTCCGCCATACAACACGCTGTACCGTTTGGTACCCAATAACAATTTCTTAAAAGCTCTCCATGTACATTACCAATTATTTCCTTATTTCATCCACCCATAGTTCATCAAACACGCACCTGGAGTGAAGCAGCATTTCATATAAATTTTGTTTGGTCAACACGTAAGAGCTCTAGGTGGAAGCTAATTAAATACTAAGCGCCAAATGACCGTCACTAATGGCCTTCGCTTGTCAAACTTGCTGAGTCTTTCCAAGTTAGTCCTAAACAAATAAATGCGTATGTAACTTCTACGTTGTGTCCTTTCCATACCCATTAATCTGTCACATTTTTAAACTCTATCATACTCGATTCGCTCAAATTACACATGTCTCCATTCTTTACAGTGGCATACTAATCTGTTTCTTCTAATCTACAGCTGTGAATGATGATAAAGTTAAAACGCCTAAGGTATACAAACCTAGACCTGTATAATATTCAGCTATGTCTACATATTGAGTGTCTCACGGTTAAGACACTCTTAGCAAAAAAGAAAATAAATCATTTTATTTGTGGATTAAGTAATGAGTTACTTTTCATGGACACTGTCACTAGATTATCAGATTCAGCTTCGTATTTCAAAATGTTTCATTTATTTATCTTTCTTATTTGTTAAAAAAAATCATGCCACTTTTCATTGAATCTTTATGCGAGGGAGTTACACTGGACTGAAATTCCGGAATATCGGATTAGCCCGGTAATGTCTTAACATTCCACGTAAGTTTAAATACCAAACGTCAACAAAATCCGTTGTAATTTTATGAAACTGAAAATAAGGGTTTAAGAACAAAGGAAAAACCAGACAGAAGCAATGCGAAAGCATACACTTCCTTCCTTCCTTCTCTGTGCTTATGTAATATCCAAAGGGCGCAGCTAAACAGAAGCATAACGTTTTTTTTTTACCGCAGGCAGAAAGGTTAGTACCGCCAGTAACAGCAATAAGTAATTTGCTTCTAAAAACAAACGCGCTCTACTGCTGGACACCCACTGAGCGATCATCATTAAACTGCATCAGTCTCTTGTCTTGGTAAATGTTCACGCCTTCTGACATATTTAGAACACCTTGAGGCATCGTAATCAATAAAGGGTAAAACCCCCATAACATCGTGCTGCAGAAACCCTAAAGCGGTCGTAGGGGTAGTATAAACTTAAGCCATTACCGGCATTGTCCTAGCACCACTGATTCAAACGTTATATGAATTGTATTGATTTTAACGTTTCTAGTTCAACAAAACAGAAACAAATGCCAAATACATGAAATTTAAAATATACGGACATCATGAATATGATGACAGGCCACTATACGGCCTGTCATCTTGTTTTGTGCAGTGCTGAACACAGCACTGTCTATTTCTTATAACAGCAATGCTCTTGACCTGTTAACGAGTAGTGGAGAGAAACAAGCAGCCTTCGAACACCCCACACCGCTTCTGAGATTACTCGACCAAGACAATTCAGTGACGAACCCATAATAACCATTTTCACGATTCCAACATTTTATGACACAACAAACATCAACTGTAATCACATATTCGAAAACTGTATCTTATATTAATGGGTATATATCATTTTATACGATCACATTTGTAAACGTTTGGCACCTACACTTGATGATTTTATTGAACTCCTCGACCATGGCCCATCAGTGTCGAAGTATTCTGGAGATACAATAAAATGACTGGCGTGTGCCAAACTGAGTGTACAAATTGGTTTGCTGTAATTATAGATTGAATGCAAACGGTGGAAGCACAACACTGCTACTGTTTTCTGGCAAAGAGGAAACCGCAGGTAACGGGGTGCTATATAGCTGTATACAGAATGATCAGTATTATAATTTAAGAAGAAGATAGGTGCATGGAACAAAGAAGAAAACCTTTATGACGACTAAGTCAAATGTTCTAAATATCAATGTAAATATAATATTAAATTCGGTAAACAAACATGTGCATTATATTGCACGGTACAATGTGATTCCCTGCCAACTGACAAACGACACATCCTCCGTGCTACTGCCTATGGCCGAACACTGTAGCTGTACACTCCACCTGAATGCACAATACATGCGGTGTTGTGGTCGCCTTAGCTGATAGGAGAGTTGGGGTCTTGAAATTGAACAAAGACCAAAGTTCTAAAAGATAATTTTGTTTTGCAAAATACGAAAAGAATCTGTGACTTGACACAAGGAAATTTCGAATGTACCAATACTACCGACGTACTGAAGAACAGTCGTGAGGTCTAGAGAGCGAAGATTGGGTAAGAGGATGTCACATCAAGCGTCTTGAGACTCAGACCAACCTGAATTATATTTAAATATTCATTTCGTACCGCGCAGCAAACACATTCCGTCTAGGTTATAAAAACAGTCAGTTAATGCAGTATAGGGAAATAATTGATCTTTGTTCTCTGATCCGTACAAAACACATAAATACACTGTGTGGGCAGAAAGTATAACATGTGAATGTTAAACAGGCCATACATGTAGTAACCACAGGGCTGTATGAACGGTCAGTGTTGTGTGTATGGTGCGTATGACGTACGCACATCGAGCAGTACAAATAGCGTCTTGTCTGTTACTTGATGCATATGTATACAAAAACCCATATATATATATATATATATATATATATATATATATATATATATTTTTTTTATGATATACACAATCGCACTCTTACTAATATCTAGAGAAATCTCTCAAAAAAACTATTACAATAAAAAACAAACA
>Ga0123354_10007942_pt1 | contig 16086 bp, 10 predicted proteins | sample TergutLab28metaG_2_FD_97872 | JGI IMG/M metagenome (GOLD analysis project Ga0123354, IMG submission 97872) | Labiotermes labralis P4 segment gut microbial communities from Petit-Saut dam, French Guiana - Lab288 P4 | ecosystem: Host-associated > Arthropoda: Insects > Digestive system > Gut ...
GTATATACCATGTTTAAAATATTCAGTACCTATATTTGTTGAATAAATATATAAAATGCAACTTTAGAGGTTAGCGGTGTGGTACGACCACTATAGTTGACATTAGGCTTCAAAAGGTTAATGTACAATGAACAGAAAATATAGTTTTCACATTGTCTAGTTCTGTAATTAGATCTTACAGTTGTAGTTTTCTGGGGTGAGAAGACTGACGGAACTGTCTAGCACTGCACTTTATGAGTGATCAGTAATAAGACTGCAAAAGAAATAAGCGTTTCTGTGTACCAGAATAATTTCTCTGTCCAGTGTGTTATTGTATGTTTTGTTTCCCATTTTATCTTGAACACTTGTTGTGTGAACAAAAAACCAAATATTTAATTTTTTTAATTAGACATATCTAATATTAGTAAAATATGAATTTGTTATGCTTAGTTTTCAGTTGACATCTTCTAGTATGTTTATCAGTTTATCACATATTTTTAATTTCTGTATCAGGGTTGAGACACCAGGATCAGAAGCCTGTACTTCTGGTGCAGCAACAGGATGGGCCAGTTCCTGCTCCAAACAAGTTGCCATTGCCTCTCCCCTTAGCTGTCCGTGACAACACATCAGTCTTTTACAAGCAGAATGTTATCAGTGCTCAAGTAAATAATGCTGATTCTCAAAAAGTAATGAAGCAAAACATGCAACATGATTTTGCAGATGTTGAGAAGGCCAAAGTCATGAGAAGAGATATATTAGGAAGTGATGAAAATGGTTTCAAAGAAAATTATAAAAAAGAAAGTGAAAGAGTAAATTCTCAAATTTTGTCAAATATTGTCAGTAATGGTAAACTGTATGAAGATAAGAATAAGGGCCATGAGCGTAACAAGCGAGATACACTGACGGAAGAATCTGAGAATACAATTTTGGTTGCCAGAATAATGCATAAACAGAAGAATAAAGAAGAGCTATTAGATGAGAAACAGGGAGATAAATCAGAGAATTGTGACGTGACACAGAAAGCCAATGAAATTAGTGACTCTGAAGGAGTGAATATGGCCATTCTTTCTAAGGAAAAATATAATATAGAAGATAATCGTCTTCAACATGCAAAAGATCATGAACATCCTCCAGAGGAACGTAGTGCTTCTCTGCAAATCTCAGACTTAGGACCTGCTTCACACCCTGAGAAAATACCAGACCCTTCTGTTCAACACACAGCATCTGCATCTGAAGGTCCAGTTCAGTATTCTGCTACTAATGCTAGTATCTCATCTGCATATGCAAATATGTCAGGGAAACAGAATGCTGAAGACGGTGTACCTAATGAACTTAAAGTACAACAGAATTCAGAAGATAGAGCTCTGCGTGGCCAAGAAGATATCAATGCATCAAATTCTATCATCAGAACCTCTTTGCATTTGTCAGAACCAAAGCTCATTGATGATGGAATGAAAGTAATGAATGAAGCAGTAATGGAGGCAAAAGTCGTATTAGTCGTTGCTAAACCAATGACAAGAGACCTCAAATCCATTTCAGCAGTTCAGCAAATGCATGAAAATAACACAATGAAAAGAAATGCGTCTGAATAAATTTAAACTATTTAAAACCTTACTCAACCAAGATTTACATTGTTATTCTGACTACTGAAACTAATGACAGGTATCTGACCTGTAGCCAGGTCTGATATGCTTCATGAATTATCTCCAGTTTCCCTGTATCCCTGCCCTTATTTTTACATGGGTTGACCAATGGTAAATCCTGTTCCAGAGGTAAGGTCTAGCAGAACAGCACAGTGCCACATCATGTACTCTTCCACTAGACATGACTTCTGGATCAGGATTCCCAACTGAGGTTGACTGTGGAAGACCTGTACATCAGATAAGATTGTACATAGAAATGAAAAGACTGTTGATATCGAAAAATAAATTCTTTGTTTTTCCGCATAAATATTTGTCTGCCTAAATACCTGTCACTGTATTTACTCAAGACTGATAAAAATGTCTGATGTTTATTGGACCGTGCATCATTGTGATAACTGAAGAATAAAAATCCAACTAGATACCACATATTATTTCATTGTACTTCTTATAGGCTCAACATGTTTTGGGCATCACTATGCCCGAAACATGTTGAGCCTATAAGAAGTACAATAAAATAATAAGTGACGTCTAGTTGGTTTTTAATTCTTCAGCAATAAAAATATTTTGAATTTTGATGTCAGTGACAGACTTTGTCTGGTGATTCATTGTCATTATTTTGTGGGTTTCAAGTTCTAAAGACTTAGTAAAGTTATATATGAATATGTATAGTAATTTATTGCCATATAAAAATGTGTTGTATTGTATTCACCAAATTAAAATGCCTCAAGTATAAAACAGCTGTATTTGCTCTTATATGCTTGGCCCTGTAACATTACGTATTAATTTTAGTATATTTGTCCAACAAATGCACATTATATGTTAATTTTCTGTTTCCTGTAGCACTCCTACACATTTTGATGTTTATACATTATAATCAGGCAGTTTCTTATTATGTATGCTAAAGTTACGAATTAATAAAATGGCAACATTGTACAAATGTTTTTTGCAAAGAATAAGTAGGTTAAAACCATTAGAACATCATAAGATATGTCAGGTTGCTGACAGTTCTTCAAATGTTTGTTTATTCACACTTACTTAGTAGGTTGTTATGTGGATTGGTGGCTGTATATACAGTCAATAAAAAAGGTAGTGATCCTGTTACAGGCCAGGTGTGGCCCAGAGGGTGGGTAGAGGTATAGCTCTACTCTTCCCTGACCACGACACTGGAAGGGGGTGAGTGGTCAGCAGCACGCCTCGGCCGCACTTTACCTCTGGAAAAGACCCGGTACTCATTTTTAAGGAGGCTGGGTCGGCCCCAAAGCCCATCTGGACGGGCAGAAAATCTCGTCCCCACCGGGATTCGATCCCAGACTGTCCAGCCCGTAGCTCAGTTGCTATACTGACTGAGCTACCCAGCCCACATATACAGTCAATAGTATCTGGAAGTGTATATCTTGTGGGCCCAATCCTGCAATGAATTACAATAAATCAATGGAGTAATGATAGTAGAATGTGTTAAATATGTTGCATTAGATGATGCACTTACCCTGTTTGTAAAGCTTTCTGTGTGAAGGTTTGATGGTTTTAATCTATCAATTCTTTGTTAACAACCACTTGTATAAATGTTTCCATTTCATTAATTTTGTAATGTTTGCATACATAAGAAGAAACTCCCTGAGGATGATGTATAAACATCAAAACATGTAGGCATGCTATGAGAAACAGATAATTGTTAACATATATTGTGTATTTGTTGGACAAATATAGTAAAATCCTACAAAATGTTCTGTATATTCATCAAGATTATGTATTAATGTTTAATTCAGTAGCCACAGTTACAGTAATCCCTTTACAAACCAGGCCTGTCAATCAATTTAAGCCCTTCAGTGACATATCTCATGGTCATGGAAATCTATTTAAATGCCCAAAAGAATAAATATATCTGAAAAATAATAAGACTGCAGTATAGCTGTGTGGCGCATATTGCACTTCCTCTAAGTAAGGTTTCTTATTTGACTGTATGGCAGTTGCTGAAATTTTAGGTTTTGTAAAGCAGTGAAGTTTTGGACAGTGGTCTTTGACGTAACAGCACCGTGTCTGGTGGGTGGTTACTGTTGTTTTGGAGAACCACCAAGATTCCTGGCTGTTTGGTATTATAGCCCAGTAGACCTTTTGAACAACAAACACTAAGACTTTGACGTAGTTTAAAGCAGCAACACTAGCATCAGTAAGTGCAAATTGTATAGTTTGTGATACCTATGTATATATATGTACATGCAATATTAAGATAGGCAAATGTTTTTAATGTACAAGTGAAAGGATGTATGAAAAATGTTGTAAATAAATGATGATATTAAGTCAAAGAATTGAATATCTAGGTTTCATGAAAATCATTGTGGTGACAGTCACATTTACTGAAGGTAAAATAGTGGGAAAGGTCACTCCGTAACACGCCTTACAAAGAAAAGAAGGGAGGAGAGGTATAGCTGTGCTCATTCTTAAGGCCAGTGCTTAAATAATCAATGCCACACCACAATCGCTTTACCCCAAGGAGAGAGTCCCACCTCCCATTGTACAGGACCCCATAACTGGTTTGGATGAATATGGAGAAAAGAAAATCTCTTGATGCTATCAGGGTACTTCATTTAAGATGTAAGTGAATATCTGCCTGCCATTTTCACGTTACTTGACAGATGTAGATGACATTCTGTAAAGAAGTCTTCCACATAATGTGGCTAAGCAGTTGTGACTGTCATGAAAATTTGTGCAGTGATAGGCTTACTTCACTTTAGGGTGTAAATAAAAAGAATACTTGCATGTACCTTGAAACCATATGATATTTTTAAAGGAAAGAATGTTTTGATAAATACTGTGCATTGTGGAATGGTGTACACCATTTGCAAGCTTGTTATCACCTATTACAGATGTAACACAATGTTGTAATTATTATTTTCTGGCAAAACATTATTCTAACTACATAACTTCAAGGGGTAGAAGTCTAGCTGAGAAACTAACAGCTGCTCAGATAGTCCAGAAACTTTGCACATCTTAGAAGTGCCTAAATTTCATATTTTATGTCCACAAATTCCTGCGGTAGTTCAGCCTCATGAATCCAGTCAACATCCTTCCAATATAAATCTTTAAGATCCGTTTTAATATTATCTCTCCACTTATGTCTAGGTCTCTTAAATAGCCTGAGATGCGTGAAAATTCCACGCCCATCTCTTTTCCCTGATTTGACAGTTCCAATAATATTCGGCGAAGAGTGAAAATCATGACGCTGTGCATTATGAAGTGGTCGTGGCAAGAAACCGACCACTCCCCTCCTAGTGCCGACTTTAAGAAATGAGCGCAGCTATACCTCCATTCCCACTATGTCTTCATGGTTTGTACAGAGGCAATTTTACGTTTCATCAGATTGAAATTACGTACTGAATTTACGATTTTTTTAAAATAAAAATATTCTATCCATTTTCCTGCTAATGGAGGCATGTGCCACCTACTGGAGGGGTGTCACAGCGTACGAGGGTGAGTCAAATGAAACCCCTAAATATTTTTTATCTTGTAATTTACTGAACACAGAAGGTACATACTGACTTCATTTTTATATGTAGTTTCCATTGTCTGACTCATATCCAGATGTGCGCCTGTTTCATTCATTGTTACGCGGCGATTTTCCTTCACGATGGCTTCAACTGCTGCAGTGGCCTCTGGTGTCACTACTCGGTGTGCCTGACCAGGTCGAGGAAAGTCTGTTAAAGAACTAACGCCGTTCATGGACTTCCTAATCCACTCGTACACTTGCTGTAGTGACACATGCATCACCATACTGAACTTTCATTCGTCGATGAATTTCGATAGGTTTCACCCCGCCATCTTTACACTACTACTGCGTCGTCGTGTTGCATTCCCGAATCGTACTGCCACCTGTTGGCCACTCTTCAAACCATGAGCATCAATGTTGTCGACTTACAAGACAATCGAGCTGTTTTTCGAATTTTTATCGCACTTTTAAATTTTCTTTTGAGTCACCCGCGTACATACATGTCTGCATTTTGTAATGCAGCTCTTACTTTCCACGAAAATTGTGCCAAAAAATGTTTTCATTATGATCATAGATCTCTATGCTAAGTTGAAACTCAGGAGTTGATTGTTGAATGCCTCTATGTCTGTTATTTACGTAAATTATTATTTACGTTACATGCGCAGAATAGGTCCAACAACGGAAAATTATCAAAATAAGGGTATTAAATTCAGAAACTTCTAAAACGAATTTTAAAACTTACGTATCTAACAGCACTCCTATCGCCAATAAATTAAATCAAGTTAATTTTTTTTTAATGCACAGCAAATTGCTGAGATAGGATTTAAATTTCTCCACAAGCACCACCCTTGTCAGCCTTTCCAGTCATTAATATCAACGCGCTGTAATGTAGAGAGTACATCCTACTACACTCGTACCCACTTGGAAGAAAAGCGGAAGCTGGCTATTACAGCTTCTAGTAGCTTCTTCTTGAAATACTTCTCTCAAAGAATAAATGCACAGAGTACCTTAAAATAGGCCTCGGCCGCATTTTTAGATTTCCGTCATGGCACGCCATTCCTAAATATTCTACATCTCAATTTAAAGAAGTTATAAGAAGACATAAACTTTACACATGCCAGTCAGTCGTCAAGCGGCCAGAAACACACACTGCAAGCCTAGCACAGGTCGTTACTCTACAGACGTAAACATCGGTCTTGTCTGCAGTACAAGTTTCCCTTCGCCCACCTATCCGCCAGTAATCAAAACCACCTCACGGCAACAGAGATGGACGTAAAGCTTGTTTATAAAGGATTCACTGTCTTCCCAGCAGAAGCCAGCACTACTTAACAAAATACGAGTCCAAAGTTGTAATGTTACTGCTCGTTTATTTTATTTTACTATGCTCATTCAACAACAAAAGTTATACAGCATAAAATTAAAGGAGAATGCATTGCATTGGGAGGACATGGAAGGAGACAGTCGTGACATATTTGGTGGTACTACCCTGCAGTCTCCTGTACAAAAAGGATGATTTATGGAAAAGAAAATTTAAGGCCTTCCCTATACAAGCCATGGATTTGTACAAAGGAATGGAGGTAAGGCTCCATTAATTCTTACCCTAGAGTGTGTGTGTTAGTGATTGGTCAGCGTCACGCTTCCTACACATTATACGAGGAGAAACCCCTCCCGTTATCTATTGAGTGAGAGGCTGTGTGGGACTGAGTTACGGTCTGGACTTTTGGAGAAGAGACAGATTTTCCCCTGGCAGGATTCCAACACAGGAGGATAATTTGTGACCGGGTTGAATCCAAAATGTTACCATTATCTAGCCATGTATTTCCCTTTTTGCAGCTAGGATACCGTCCATGTTAACGCCGTGTCGAAACGTCGAAATACTGGATTTGACACAGAGGAAAGACACAAGCAGCGGGTTCCTGGGGTGTTTGCTGCTAGAAATAGCCCAGAGGAGAATGCGACTATGGCCGGAAGCCAAGCGCTACTCAGCCCCTACTCTGGTCTAGATACATCTTCCGCGTTTTACACAAGCGTCGCGAAGCAAACCCCTTCACAGCGATCAAAGCTTATACTAAAGCAAGACTCCACTTCAATCGACGGCAGAAAGTGAATATGTCCATCTACTTCTGCGGTCTGAGTAACGGCAAACTGCACTTTGTGCCTGTGCTAAATCAAGGGGATAAACTACATGTAGTGGCTGAAACAAATATTGTAGTGATGCGTCTGGGACTTAAGAATTGTAGAGTTTGTGTCAAGGATATTGAGTCAAGAAACGACTAAAGACTTTTTCATCGTACGTCTGTTGGGAAAGAAATGCTGTCGGAGTTTTCTTTAAGTTAGATCAGTTTTTGTGTATTTTTGTGAATCTTGGTGTGCAGCAAATAACATTTCTGTGCGCTATATAAAAACATCATGTGTTAAAACACTGAGGTGTTGTACCATTGCTAAGTGAGTTCTAGTTTACTGACATAGAACATCGGTCGTTAAAACCGGATACGGAAGCCTTATAAATAGGCAAGGACGAAGACCTGGTGCGTCCACAGATCAATCTACTGCCCTCTTGTCAATTACTGGTAAGTACAAGGGATATATAGCTTAGCCTAAATTGCGCAAACAACCGCTAATGCACAGTCTCTGTTCCTACGTTTTTAAATTTCTGGAAAATGGCATTTCCTTCGAAATTCTGTAAAATTATTTTATGCCCTGCTCCTCTGTTACTACGTAGAACGGAGATTTCCGCGTTGATCGTAAAATTCTGTTTCAAGAACTCTCAAGGAAACAACAATATTTCACTCATGATTTTACGGGTTCATGACATTCGAATGCATGTTATGTTGTATACTTAAACCGCACAAACATTTCTGACCAGATATTCGATTGAAAAAATTAATTTATCAATGGGAAACAGGCCATTTTATTGGTGTCAAAAATCAGCCCTGGCTTATAACGTTTAGTTTCACTCCGGAGAATTAAATCCTTATATTGAACTTGAGCTACGATGCAGGAACTTCTTTCCAACTTTAGAATATTTTACGACTCTTGAAAAGTGCATGTTAAGCGTGTGTAAATATTTAGGAATAAATGTAATATTATTCTCCCATTTGCGCCTTGGTTCCCCAATTATTCTCTTTTCACAAACCCGTGTCCCTGCCCTGATGTGCTGTGTACCTCTTAATCTACTCATTTCTCTCAGTGAGTCAGGAAACTGCATTCTGTTTATCTGCCTGCGCTATTGTGCCATTTCGTCATAATACGTAGCTTAAAACCAATGAAATTTATTAATTGTTAATAATAATAATAATTGAACAAAAAAGACTGGTATGAAAATGTGCCAAAATCAGTAGAAACAAATCAAGGAGGCAAGGTAACCATATTGTGGAATCAACAAGTACAAACTGACAGACCTATTCCCAACAACAAACCAGACATTATAATCAGTGATAATGAAAAGGGAACATGTATGTTAATAAACGTTGCAATCTCGTGAGACAGAAATGTGATTAATAAGGAAGCCGAGAAGATTCTAAAATATAAAGACCTTACAATAGAAATAGAGCGCATGTGGAATGGAAAAACAAAGGTGATACCAGTAATAATAGGGGCGACTGGAACTATTTCAAAGTCATTCAGAAAATACGTGAGCAACATACCAGGGAAATATGAAGTCAAGGAACTACAGAAAACAGCCATATTGGGCACTGCACATATAATCCGGAAAGTACTGATGTAAAAGTACAATAGATTCAACACTGAACCTAACGATATAAGCACCATGAATAGTAACAACAGAATAGCTGCAACACTGTATTCCCTAGGGACATAGTTTGTCTCAGGAATATAAGTATAAATATCATGCGTAAAGGAGATGATGATGATGATAGTAATAATAATAATAATTCATCCGTCTTTGCCTGAGACCACCTACCGATTAACACCAGATTGTCACGCTGGTATCTTATATGCCATTCATACATGCATTATTAACGGATTGTTTCCTTACTAAACCACTTAAATTTATCGTTGTATGAACATAAACCAAGATACATAATCAAAGTTTTATGACTATTTTAACATTGTCCTACAAGCTACCTGCTCATTCATATTCAACTATACGTACTTACTTACTTACTTACTTACTTACTTACTTCAGAAGCTAACTGTTTTGCAGCTAGTCAAGAAATTCCCACATTTCACGGAACCCGAAGGTTCATTACCGCACTCACAAGAGTCCGCCAACTGTCCCTATCCTGGGCCAGCCCAATCCAGTCCATATACCCACATCCCACCTCCTGAAGATCCATCCTAATATTATCCACCATCTACGTCTAGGTCTCCCCAGAGGTCTCTTTCCTTCCGGTTTCTCCACCAAGACCCTATACACTCCCCTCTCCTCACCCATACGCGCCACATGCCCAGCCCATCTCACTCTTCTCGATTTTATCACCCGCACAATATTGGGTGAGGAGTACAGATCATTTATCTCCTCGTTATGCAGTCTCCTCCATTCCCCCGTTACCTCATCCCTCCTAGATCCAAATATTCTCCTCAACACCATGTACTCAAACACCCTCAGCTTCCTTTATTTTATATTTTATTTAAAAATTAATTTCTTTGTTTTTAGGTTTGTTCGCAGAATTGCGAATGGCGACTGTTAGCTTAGTCGTATCCGTCTGTCCACACGCAACAACTCGACTCCCACTAAAAGATATTTTATTAATTTTGGTATTTCGGCATTTTCGGAAAATATATAGAGAAAACTCGAGTTTTATTGAAGCCTGGCGAGATTAACGAGTGCTTTACAAGCAGACCTGTCTATATTTTTCATTAACACCTCGCAGAATTCTTGTCGGAATAAAAAAATATTTCAGACAAACGTTGTAGAAAAAATCGAAACACACATTTTATGTTCAATAACTTTTTTTTCCCCAAAATGGCGCCTTTTATGAGACAACGTGGAAAAATGTGGTAGAGCTGGACAGGACACGGGTGACGATAAAATGCGAAGCACAGAAGATGTATTGTGCATGCTTGATAACTAACGCAATAATATAGACACATAACTAGTAATATTTAATACTTACTGCTTCACAGCTGATTAATTCCGTCTAATTTCGTGCAAGGTTCAACAGCAAAATTAAACTGAGAAACTGCGCAACGACTTGTCTGTCATTACGAATTGTTTAGCCAAATTTTATTCTTAAGAACACAATGAGCAAAAGAACATTCCATTGTTTCAAAGCAGCAATGGGGAATTTACGTGAAGACCTACATGTATTTTATTTTTACTGATGACATAAATTTGCCATAAAATCACTGCTGGTCAAAACTCATTATTTTTGTATAGTTGATAGTATAAACACTCATAGAAAGCATTTTTTGCGTTTCCACTGCAACGATGTTTCGGTTGTATTACGTTGCAGGTATATTGCCTCTCTTGTCTAGTTTCAGAACAGCTCAAAAAGGCACTATGACATACCCTTCACTTTCACATACTTATTATTTTATAATTGTTAGTATTAAGTGCCACAGCTTGTAAGAATCTGTTTTTTTTTTTTGCCTAAAAATCACAAAGCACAACACTTCGTGTTTCTTCCATAGCATGTGGGCAATAAGCCTGATGTAAACAACCGGACACACTTATCACTGACACATACGGCAGTCACAAAGTAGTAACCGACATACAATTTTTCTTCTCATTATGTGCATGGAATATGTAACATCTTCACACACGTAAATGCAAACAGTCTAAAGAATTCAGATGGCTGCAGTAGTGCCCTTTGTCCTTAATCATCGTCTGAACGCCACTGTCTTCGCAGGAAATCAAAGGCATTGTACAAAACATTTATTTATTTAATATTCCAGAGATCCAATAGAGTGGATCTAGAACTTGTCATTAGATAACAACAGACATAGCACAATGAGCACAATAATGCCCCCTGTGCACAGCACATTACCAGCTCCTTCCATGCTCGTAGTTACTAAATCTTCCGTCAGGGCGTGGACAGGGAAAAATTTACCCCCACTTATTTCAGGTATAAAAATTTTCATTACGCCTCTCTTAAAAACTGTGGCATAAGGCAAAGGTTACGTTGTTCAGATTTGGAGTCAGTACAAGAGCAACGGTACGCTTGTTCCCTCTGCACAATATGAAAGGATAAAGAGAGGAGTTATAAATTTTTACAATGTATTATATACCGTCAGTACACAACAATATATCAGTACCGTGATATAAAATATAGAGTCAGGTCACATTACGGCAACATGTTTCGACCGTAAACGGTCATCTGCAGGCCAATAGAGAACATTTTTCATGTACAATAAAATGAGCACTCAATGGGATCCCATTTCGTTTACATTAAAATTTAAAATAGCGTATGACGAAATTCTTATTTATAACTAAAACTTTAAAAAGACAGTAATCAATACATTAATAATCTTCAAGTTACTATATTGTTGCGGGCCTCTATATAGACGCTAAAACAATAGAAACAACAGTTTTGCTCAATCTTAACTTTATTGTTAGATAGCAGTAAGTGATTAGATAGCGGTAAGTGATTAGATAGCGGTAAGTGATTAGATAGCGGTAAGTGATCCGCTTCACGTCTCGGCCGCTTTAGCCCCTCTGAATAAAACCCCCGGTAACTGCTGAATAAGAGATTTGTTCTTCCCCGGCACAGCTCTTGACGCTTAGGAGACAAAACAAGTCAACTAGTAAATAAATCAAATAACTAAATATTTGTTTTATTTACTAGTATATTTAAACACAACAGGGATTCCTTGCCTAAAAAAAAAATAAATCTCTTGGCTGCTGGGAATCGAAACACAATCACTGTATCGCCCAGCCCATAACCTGTCATACACCGACCACACTGTATCGGCTGCCTAGCAATTAACTTCATTTCGGCCCATAACCATAAGCACAGTGTCCTTGTATGTACCAGTAGTACAAACATTTTGGCCTGTCCCTGAACCAGTTCGGTTTTACTCTTCTAACGCGCAAACGGAGACAACCTGATTCAGTAAATGTCTGCTAGAATAAACATTACGGTTTCAAGGCAGTCCGTTGTGGCGACAAAGAAAAAAATCCCTGTTGCAACTGGCGATACAAAAGGAGACACCCAACCGCTAGCTAGTCGCTTCAGTGAGAGCTACATGCAGTAGATTAAACACGACTGAACAATTCTACAGCAAGGAAGTCGCCGCTTAACATCTGTCCCTATATTTAGAACATGTAAATTTCCAGAAGACTTCCTAAGTGCACCAATCCTAACACAAAATGACAAATCATAAAAAAGGAATGTCTTTTTTTTAAACTTTAAAGCAGATCATACAAGCTCTGGGCACAATAAATAAAGCCTACATTTCTTGGGATCCCAAAGTGTTCATAGCATCTGGTAACACAGTTGTTAATATAGGCCTGAAGATGACTAGGTTATAGTCGAAACATGTAGCCTTGTATTACCTTATATAATAAAGTGATTTTGCTGACGTACACTATATAACATTACATTACCTACATTTCTGCTACAAAGAAGTATGTTATTAGTGGACACATATAGGGCAAGAGCCCAAAAAAGGGTTGTTTTATCTTTAAGCAACAAGAAAACTTACTGTATATTTAAAACATATTGCATTTTCCCCCTTCCCCCCTTACACAAAATGACGTGTATTTACCTTTGCGACATTCACGGTTTATATAGAGTGTGCCCTAATATTTAGTTGTCCAACACCAGTTGTTAAAATTTAGTGTTGTGTTCAGGTAATTGAAGTTTGTAATCCAACAGTAAAATACGCACAATTAGCTCACGGATTAGCGTGCTGGACTCGTGTGGAATTTAGTCAGTGTTTTGATCACGCACAGCCGTTCCTCGAACACTCCTTCTTCAGTGCGTCATAAAAGGAAATGTTATAGATGCATGTAATTTGCTGCGGAAATGTAACCGTCAGAGATGTAAGAATGTTTGCAATGATTCTGGAGGGATAACTTCGAGAATTCTATCGAAGGGTGTAGGTAAACACATACGGACAACATATGTTTGTCAGTGCCCTTGGTGATATTCAAACACGCAGCGTGCACTTGTTCTGTTCTGACCGTTTGCCTTTATCAATTTATCCTCACGAATTTTTTAATGGCTTCAGGTTACGTTAAGTCGTCAATACATAAGGGCTAATACAAACTATGCTTCACGTTTCCTTTCCGTCACGGTTCCATCTTCGTTCCGTCATATTGGTCTGTGTTCACACTGCCCGTCGTGTTCAGTCACCTTACAGAACAGCACGTGATAGGAGGCCTGCGATTCTTACCCTCAGTTATGCAGCCCTATTCGTTTTCTAAAAGACAATCAGAGGCAATAGCATTGATGTTAGATGAAGAAGAGAAAAATTCTGCTCTGAGTGATAAAAAGAAATGTTTGTGGGTTCACAAGTTTTTCAGAACCAGAAAATCAGAAGGCGAATACTGGACTCTGTACAAAGAATTAGCTGATGACGAAATGAAATGTTATCAGTATTTTAGAATGTCCAAGCACCAATTCAATTACCTGCTTCAGAAGATTGAAAAAGATTTGAAAAAGGATATCAACTTCCGAGAAGAAATATCGCCTGTGGAGAAACGAGCAACTTGTCTACGTTAAGTGCACTTCAATTTAATGTAATCTTAATCAAAAATATTTATTGAAATTATAGACTGACCACTTTTGGTAGTCAGTTTCTTCACTTACTTTCTATACGGGTCCCTCAACGAAGCCCATCTTTGCTTACACTCTGAACCTATGAATAAACGGATAAGTTATACATTTTACCTCATTTAATTTACTAATCAGTTATAGTGATGGATCTGTAATTTCAGCTCAAACATTTCTCTTATTTATGTGTTCGCGTAATTGACATATTTTTTTTTCGAAAAATTCTTCTTACTTATTATGTTAACAATAACCTTGCAAACTAATTCCATCGCATTTTTTTCACGTATCTTGTTACAGGAGATATTTTTCGAACTCTTTCATTCAGCTTTCGCCTGGGACACTCAACTGCAAAGAGTATTGTTCAAGACGTGTGCATATCTATTATAAAACACTTAAAACATGAAGTTATGCCACCCCTACCCGGACAACTTGGTCGCAAATCATGAATGACTTCTGAGACCCATGGAACTTCCCTAATTGCATTGGTGCCATCGACGGAAAACACGTGAAGGTTCAACCCCCCCCCCCTTCTCCTCCAAATAGCGGTTCCAAGTTTTTCAATTACAAACAAATTTTCTTTCTGTTGTTGTGTTGGCATTGGTAGATGCTCGTTATAAACTTGCGGTTGTAGATATAGGATCGTACGGAAGAAATAGCGATGGAGGAATTTTTGCACATTCAAAACTTGGGAAATATTTAGGAACTCATTTAAGCATTCCGGAAGATAAACAGCTTCCCAGAACATCATGCTTAGCCCCTCATGTTATTGTGGGTGACGAGGTCTTTCCTCTGAAAACTTACTTAATGAGACCTTACCCAGGATCGCAAAGCAAAGGGGAAAATGAGAAGAGCATCTTCAGTTATTGGCTTTCCCGAGCCAGGAGAGTGGTGGAAAATACATTTGGAATATTAAGCCAGAAATTTCAAGTTTACCAGAAGACCGGAGATCATTGCCGGAGAATGCGACCAACATTATTTTTGCGAGTTGTATTCTGCATAATTATCTGAGAGATCAAGGCTTAGGTCTAAGTGATATGGGAGTTCTGCAAATGTTCGAAGCAATCTTACAAAAATGCCAAACCAAGGAGTGCCGACCAATATGCTTTTGAAATAAGAGACAAATTTAAACAATTCTTTAATAGTCCGTCTGGATCTGTGCCTTGGCAGAATGAAAGAGTGTAATGTCAGGTTAATCTATAACATTCAAATAAGTTGGATGTTTTCCTGGAAAAATGTCTTACAATCTGTGTAAAATATAAGAACAGATAAATTTCTATTCGTTCAATTCTATTCTATTCTATTCTATTCTATTCATTCTATTCTATTCTTTATGTTATCAGCCACATTCTACCACTCCCACGGAATGCACTTTCCGTTATTAGTTACTTATTAGAACTTCGGTGATAATAGAACGACAACTTCAAAATGCGCAATAAAAGAACTTTGGAAGTTATCTGATTTTTTCAAACTTTCGCCTATTTGTCTCCAAAATTTTTCTTTCCAAACACTCTATACTTCTTATTTGACATGTCACACAATTCCTCACATTTACGCACCAATTCTATTAATTTTTCATTCATTTCTGAAGAAAAAACAGGCAGCAGTCGTTGCAAGTAAACACTCGAAGTCTAGTGGAGAAGACGTAAGACTGATCACATTATCAGAATCGAGAAGGTTCAAGCCGGTTCGGACCCGTTCCGTCACGTCAAACATTCTCGCTCAGCAACGGCGACGGAACGGAACTGAGACGTGACGGAGACGTTCCTCTCAGTATTAACATCTCCGTTTAATTACACACGAGAAAACTTTACTGAACGGTGACGTTCCGCGACGGAACGAAAACGTGACGGTTTAGTGTGAATCGGCCATAATTCTTCAAGTGTTTTGTTTTTAATATTTCAGTTTCAGATGTGTCTGCGTTGTCACAAGATGGCCGTCTTAGCCTCAAGGCAGACTGACAGTTGCTTTAAATTTCAGTCCTATGACAGGGAAGGCCTTGCCTGACACCAAGCCTGCCAGTCCCTGCAGACCAACAAACCTTTTCGCGATGTCTATGTGTTGGTCGGACTGCGGATTTGAAACCCCGGAAAACACGTGAACTATGATTAGAAATTCCACTTCCGCTTCTGCAAGTAACTTTAGATGCTGGACTGCTGGCTAGATGTCAGTATTCGGAAGGTCCTTCGACCGGCCACCTCGACACAGGTTTTTCTTGGTTTCCCTGTGTCTATAAGCAAATGCTGAGACGGTTCCCAAAATTCCAAGTTGCCACTACATGCTTCTCATGTGGCCCTCCCAA
>Ga0123354_10007944_pt1 | contig 16083 bp, 4 predicted proteins | sample TergutLab28metaG_2_FD_97872 | JGI IMG/M metagenome (GOLD analysis project Ga0123354, IMG submission 97872) | Labiotermes labralis P4 segment gut microbial communities from Petit-Saut dam, French Guiana - Lab288 P4 | ecosystem: Host-associated > Arthropoda: Insects > Digestive system > Gut ...
CTACCTCTCCCATACCCATTGAGCCCTTCTTCTTCTTCTTCTTCTTCTTCTTCTTCTTCTTCTTCTTCTTATTATTATTATTATTATTATTATTATTATTATTATTATTATTATAGCTTCAAAGTAGTATATGATGTAATTACATGTAACATAACAATACTCATTCACTGAAATTATACTTCAAACAGGATCTTTGATGCACTATGGCAGATATGCCTTCTCCAGAGATAACCGTTCACCTACGATCATACCTAGAAACCCTGCTGCAAATATTGGTCAAAGAAGAGGATTCAGTGAGGTAAATTTTAACTAACATATGTATTAAAATACAAAGTAATGAACTGTCAAATGAACAAATCTCATATCATAAAGAAGCTCCAATTAAGACATACCTTATATCCATAAATAAAAACTGCTATGTATGAATGCCTGTTGTAAGAGAACAGGACAGTGAGGGTCATAAAAAGTCCTGCAAGTTGACTGACTTTAACAGCAGTGCAGTTTTTTAACTGAACATAATAATGGGAATGATAAGTAACTGTAGAACTTATGAGTATGCCTTAGGTCATCCATACTAATATGTGAATGTTTATATTTCTTAAATTTTTGCCACATACATCACCAGATTACTGCATTTGTTGTTGTACGTTTTGTGTCAACACTTATAAATATTATTGAGAAAGAAAAAAATTGCTGTGGTGATACCTGTATCAGTGCGTGCACTTGGTTTATTCAAACTCTGCACTCGGTTATGTTACATGATGCTACCAAAATTAAAATATGCTAAAAAAATGTAGATTGTTACAGTAACCTTGACATGCAGATGATATATTAGTTATAACCTTTATTCTAAACATCCCATTGTGATAATGCATGAAGTATATTGAAATAGACTGCAGTTACAACAAAAACTTTAGATTTAGTGCACTTTATGACATGTTTCGTCCAACTTGGCCAGTACACACTATATAAAATAACCGGGAGGAAATCGTTAACATGAAGTACTATGAATAGAAATGAAATCTCATTTTTACATAAAATAGTAGTAATGGATATGGTTATGTTATAGAAATAAATCTTAAAGTAGTAAGTAATGCAGCTGCTTGGAGTTCTCTCTTCATCAACTGAAGGTTATATTGAGTAAGGTGCTCAATTATGGTGTACATTACTTTTTGAAGATTTTGTAGGGGAGATTCATGGTTTGAAAGTTATCTTATCTTGAGTACATACTAGATGAAGGAATTATTATTACAGATTATCTTTTCAGGCATATAATGTGTAGGTTATAAGTACAACCAACTTGCCTGCTTAGAAATAACCGGCACTTGATTTGTGTTTTTCTTTTATGTACAAAGGAACGAACTAGTTTGCATCATTTTGCATATCCACTCCCAGAGAATATTTATCATGTAGACTGCATCAGACAGATTTCAAGGTATAAGCTCTAGCCACTGATAATAGTAGATGGCAATCAGTTTAGTCATGGCAGTTATGTTTTAAGTTCCAAACACACAGCACATCTCAGTTGAGTGCAACTGTGAATGCCAATATCTTGTCTACCACTAACATAAACTTTCAGATGTTATGCTCAAACTCGCACACTTGAAAAGTTGGTAATTGACCTAATGTTACAGTCAGATGATATAGTATATCTCTGGTGTAAAACAGTACTATACCCAGCAGTCAGTTATGGCTGGACCATACTCAACAGAACAAAAGCCAAGTGAATCTTCATCCATCCCGTTGTAAACCTACAAATGGGTACATACAAATAATGTCACAGCTGGGTACACTTTCACTGCTCCAGAAAACGTGTGTTTTCAAACCCTGCTGTGAGAAAGTGTCAGAACTAACATTCAAGCTCGACTAATTGCCATGGCTTAGGTGACAAGCTGGAGTAGTCATTAATTTACAATGGGGAGCAAAGTATTGTCTTAAATCACGAAGTGTCAAACTCAGTGCAACGGTAACTTAAATTTCTTATATAGTGAACTTGGAAATTAGAAATAAAGGATGTAATGTATGGTTTTGGAGATAGGAAAATATGTTAAAGATAATTAAGTAGTATGTGGAGAATCTTACTGACTTCTTATAATCCTTTGAAATTTACAGTAGTGATTGTACTGTGATTTAGCCTTCAAGATATAAAATAGTGAAATCAAAAGAATAAATTTTAATTTTAACTAGAGTGGGAGACATCAAATTCTTGTCTTATGCTGAGTGATATGAATATACAGAGGGCACTATTTCTTTTTCTTTTTCTTTTTTTTCGTTTTATATGTGTGTGTGTGTGTATGTGTATGTGTGTATATATATATATCTGCAAAACTAGATGACAGTGCATATTATGAGAACCTTAATCATGATTAGCTGAACAACCATTAGCTTCTCAAGAAAAATCCAATTCCACGGAGTTGCCTAGCTCAATGCCTCACTTAATTTTCAGTGTAGCATAACAGGAAAATCAGTCACACCTTTTTTAAATTGTAATTAGTAAGACAAATTTAAATTAATTGTTCTGTTTATTTATAGAACAAACATAGGCAAAAAAGTGACAATGAGGTTTGTAGAAAAGTTTTGTACATTGTTATGAACCATAAGCCAAATATAGCCAGTTTCTTCTTCCTCTCAATTATTTCCTTTATAAATCATAATGCATTAAGACCTGTCTTGTAACGAGCTAGTGAAAAATGAATAATACAAGGAAGTATTGATATTCACTTACCTGTTTCAGACTGATCTGCTAAAATTAAACAGACTTTATGAGTGTCAGAAAGGAATTGTAACACCCACAGGTCCTGTAAAGCCTAAACCTCGTAAGTATGAATTTAGGCATTCAAATTGCATTTTAATCACACTCATACAATTCAGTTCATTTGTCAATACAGAGATGTAATTGTGTTTTTACATCTGTCAGAATTCATTTGTGTGGACAGTAAGATTCCATCTTACAGGGTGAGCTTAAAAAAAAAAAAAGAATGTTGCAGTGGCCAATTAATTCTACATTTATGCTCTAAGTAGCACGTTCTTTCAAGTGATATGGATCAAACTGTAGTACACATCTGTAAGTGTGTTACCAAGGCTGATCAAAATGTTGGTTGAATTAGGCTCTGTTTCATACAAATGCTACAAAATGAAACAGATAATTCTTGAATTTAAAATCTGTCAATAACATGTGAGTCTCTGATAACCAAGGTAGACCTTGGCTGCATCACTGTTACTTAAAGAATAATGTGCTACCATGGGGCAAGAGATTTTTCTGTTCTTCAAAATGTCCTGACCAAATCTGAGGTCCACCGAGCCTCCTATTCACAGGGTGCCGTGGGCACTTGCCCTAGCTGCCGTGGCCAGTAGCCTTGCATGAAGCTGATTGCTCAACTACATCTGGTGCAGAGTTCAAAAGTGCATGCAGCTATACTTTCACTCAACACTTCCTCACTATGTCAAACTCAACTAATAAATATGATCATCATCTTAATCATTAACAACAACCACAACCACTCCCACATGTGCCTTCATATAACGATGTTGAATGAAGGTCAGATATTGCTTTACATTTTTAACAGTCAGAAGCAAGTTAATAGTGATTACTGGTGCTGACATGATTGACTTGATACACTGACAGCGTCCAGCACATGCATGTATTCAACTTGTCATTTAAGATAGAAAAGAACAATAATGTAAGTGTCTAAAACTGTGATCTGTTAAGTTTTTTCTTATTATTTTTATTAAAAGTACAAAAGGTTCTGCAGTAATTTAGCATTTATATGATTTTTGTGTCAGATGGTATGAAGGAAATAAAATTCGTCATAACTGTTCATCATTCCTGTATAAATGTAATGTCATTAATTTTTTTAACAGAAGAATGTTCTAACAACCATAAGCTGTGCCAATACTGGGCCCAAACTGGTGAATGTAACAAGAACCCAGCATGGATGAATGTGAATTGTGCACAGTCCTGCAGGCTATGTGGTAAATATAAGTTGTAAATTTAATTATATAATTTTCAGAAAGAAAAAAAAAGTCAGTTCACCACAATGTATATATTTCCTGGTAAAAGTTAAACTACAAGTTTTATTTTGTAGAGCAGTCAGTGAACAAAGGATTTACAAATATGTATTTAACAGTCTGAACTTCAAAGTGCTTCGTTAATGCCATAGAGTAGTCTTTCTTTAAGAGTTGATAGGCATTGACTTGGTCAAGATATTCCTGGCTCTTACAGAAGCAGAAAATTCATTACCATACAACATATGAGTTTTCCAAAGCAGTGACTCTGAAGATTACCTTCTTCTGTGACATCATGTTATGTAGGCAGGTAGATATTTGCTAATGCCTTTGTGTAAGCTCCTGCCATCATCTTCAGAACTAACCCGAAGAAATAACCAGCAAGTTAAATTGTTAGAACAGTCAGTTTATACCAACCTACTGTTCTTCACATCCTATTAAAAATTTGGTATTGAAAGTAAATTTAGGTTCACCATAGAACAGGCCATGAAGACCCAAATCAAACGTAGAGTTATTGCTCTATTCTTTCTTTAACCTCAGCACTAGATGGGGGCGGGTAAAAAATTAAAATGTTAACCTTAATAACATTCTTATGTGTACTGCAGGTAATAACAGGCAATCCATGACCATAATTTCAACACAGGATAAAAGGGGTTTTTAAGTAACTAAATATTATAAAAATTAGATAGAATTAGATAGAGGTAATAAAGGTGATAGAATTGTTGTAGTGAAAAATAAATGTAAAGGGTGGCACACAAATAGTTGATACATTTGTTAAAATGATGATAAGGTATATACTCAAGCTATGCTATGTAAATTACACAGCAGGTTTGAGAGCATTTCCTGAAAATGCCGTTACCTCTCACATATCCCTGCACCTGCTGTGAAAGAGTAAAATAGCAGATCACAGACATGTTTCAGTTGAGAATAGAGTCAGGGTTGTTTGTTTGCCAAAACAAGGAGTGTTACCTCCATGTAAAGGAGATTTTAGACTTTTTTTTTAACTCGTTGAGTACCAGAGAGAAACGCCATACTTTGTTAGTTGAAAACGTTTGCAGAGGAAGGGAGTGTGAAGGTAGAGAAGTGTCTGTGTGCTCCAACTGCGCAGTCTCCTGAAGAAGTAGAAGCACACCCATAGCAAATCAAGAAGGAGGGCAACTTGTGAGTGTGGAATGTCTCAAGGCCTAGTGCAAAGAATACTTTGGATTTTAAAATGTTCCCATACAAAATTTCTGGGGTACATAAACTTCCTGACAGCAACAAAGAAAACTGATTTTACTTTGCAGCCATGGCAGAAGGAAAAAATTAAATTCTTTTCAGCACTTGGTTTTCAGACAAGAACCTTTCTCATTTTGACAGGACTCTGAACAAACAGAATATACGGCTCTTGGGGATGGAACCTCCAAAGAATTTTCACTAAAAAAAGCAGTCACAGAGGGAAAGTCACCATTTGGGTTTTCATGACAAACCACCACTTAATTGGGCCAATTGTTCTTAATAAAACGGTAAATTCTGAGCAAAATTTGCATATGCTCTAGACCTACTTCTTGTTGCAATGTATGGCAGAAGGCTTATATCTGCCAGCACAATGGTTTGTGCAACATGGATTCATGCTGCAAACTGCCTACATCATGTTGGACTTCTTTAACTTTGTTTTTTGGCCCTCGCGTCATGTCAAACCACTATCTGGACCATCACAATTGCAGCAAATTTGGCTGTCTCTCAGCCCTGATTTGAATCTTTCTGACTTCATTTTGTGGGGTTTATTGCAAGAGATGTTCCCATGAAAACCTTCCAATGAAATTGAGCTGAAAGTTAGATTTGTTGAGTTGTGCAGAAGGACAGAACGAAGACATATTTCACTGTATTATTACAAAGCTGTCATTGATATCAAGAGCATACTGAAGAAATAGTGGCCAAATTGAGCATATAGTGACACAGAAGAAATTTACACAGATATGTGAGTATTCTGTTGCAAGGCTGTAATGGAGATAATATATTTTTTACAATAAATTTCCATGGGTTAAGAATTCATGGGCCACTCTGTAAATGTAAACTCACCTCCTTATATAAACCAAGCATCCATTATTTTAAATACAGAATTCTACACATTTCCTGAATGTTGCATTTTTAATAGTTGTGCTGTTGACTCACAGATAGGCAAATAATGTGGGACAAATCTATATTAAATTCATAGAAGAACAGGAGTTAAAAATAGTTATGCAGATGACTATAAATTTTGATTCTTAATGTAACACAATAGGATGCATTATATAAAAAGCATAATGTTAAGTCACTGTTAGCAAATAAAAAAGGAACAGATCCAGTAGCCTAGACAGATCAACAACACACAGCAAATCGCAAAGAACTGTTGACATAAAGACAAACAGGTCTTAAAACAAGTGCTGCCATCTGATCAGACCTGATTATACCAGTGGAGTATTAAACATTATGAATATGTGTCAGTGAAATATCTGCTGCAATGTAAATGACACCAATTTTGGTATTCAAATGAAAATTCTTTTGTATGAATAGCATATATTTTGGAAAAATCATTTTAACCTCAATAATTTAAGTTTTTTCTTAGTACGATTCTGTCATGAGCTATACTGGGAATACTGGTGCACTGTGGTTGCCTAACTATTCCTAACTATTGGTTTATGCCATGGAATTTTACAAACTATTTAGAAGAAGAGGAATCCTGTTTACAGGCATCTTTTAATATTATATTTGTAATGAATGTTACAGCCTAAGAATGTGCTGCTGTATTGTCAAGGGGTGTGTAAGTTCATAGTGAGATGAGCTGTGTAGGCTATTTATTAGGTGAATGTATTTTTTGAAGTATGGACAGAAGTAACACAACCGCATTTTGAAAAGTTTAATAAACATTATACATTTCAAGTTTGATAAATGTAACTTGTTTGTAATAAGAAGAAATTCAGAATATTGAGGGTTAATTTACTTTTCTTTGAAACAGGTTCCAAATGTGGTAACTATAACAGGAATTGTGAAGGATGGGCACAACTGGGAGAATGTATGAAGAACCCAGACTACATGACCATTTACTGTCCTCAGGCCTGCCATTCATGCCACAGAGGTAAGTGCTTGTCCAGTTACGAACTGCATTATTTAGCATATTCAAGGAAGTTAAGTGCAGTAGGGTCTGTAACCTCTTAAACTTCAACAACGGCCCCTGTAGAAGGATAATTTCATTTAAAAAATGTCTGTCAATGGACAAACCTCTACTCAGCTTCACAGAAGAACTGTGATTTTTTAACAATCAAATTTATATTGTTGGAATTCATAGAATCTTGCTAAAGCATATTATTGTGTAAATCATCAGTTACTTCTACTGAAATACATTTTGGCCGCATTAGAGTTCTAGTTAGACAATATTTTGAATCATATCTTCATGACAGAAAGCAAAAAATGGACATAACTTTACTAGATTCAAATTATGTCACACGTTCAGAATCCATGTGTTGTAAAACATTTAGTCCCACAAGGTTCAATAGTTTATTTTCTGTTCTCTTATATCAATGGTCTGCCCCAGACCGTAAACTCTCAGTTGAAAACTGTACTTTTATTACATGGTGCTAATGCTATTATTTCACATCCATAAATTTACCGTTTTAAAAATTGCATGAATTATATCTTCAGTAACTTGAAATGGCCTAAAGGGAGGAAACATACTTTGAATTTTGATAAAATGAATTTTAAGGAATTTTGTACTAACATCACTTTTGTTGATCTAAATACTGAACAACAGAACAACTGAAGAAGTAAGAACAACTAAATTTTTTTTCCTGCAAATTGACTATAACTTGATATGACAAAATGGCATTGAATATGTTAACTTTCAATTAAATTCTGCATACTGCACAATGAAGCAAGTCACATTACCGATAAAGATGGGAAATCTGTAATTAGTCCATTTTGCTTACTTCCATTTCATTTTGTCCTACGAAATATTCTTCTGGAAACAGGAATGGCCAGTACTTGGGTGCCCTGTACAGGTTAATAACTTGTGTCTTAAGCAGGCTGATAATTTTGTGCCCCATAAAACCGACATTCTTTGAAATTTTTCAGTGCCGGTGAACCTTTTTGAGGGTGCATGCCCAAATTGTGGATAATTTTCGTAGAAACTCTTCATGTGTCAAAATCGGGGTTTACTAGCACTGTAATTCCGATTATTCCAGTAATATCTTAACACCACTTATAAGTTGCTGCTTTAGGGAGCTGCCCAGCAGGCATGTCTCTTAATCCAGCCTTGCCTACAGAAATTCAGCAGACATCAAGAAGGTACATTACATCCAAGAGAAAATTATTAGAATAATGGCAGTCCTAAAAATGAAAAACTCTAGTTTGTATACCCTATTAAGAATTTATATAATAAAAAAAAATAACACACAATTTATCATTCAGAACTCAATCTTTGTAATTAAATTTCAATTTGTGCTACATGTGTCTGTCCTATTTCTGGCCAGAATCAGGTACTACATTTGATACAGCTTGAGGAAGAACACCATTGTATAATCAACATGTGAAATTTAAATTAAATGGTACAACATAAGTATTCTTTTTCAACGTTTTAAACATAGTACCTTGGACAGAAATAGGACCAAAACATTACAATTTAAGTCAAAATATAAAATTATTGGAACCATCATGTAAGGAGTATCTATTATTCCACACTTTACCCCCTCCCTTCCCCATGTAAACAGCCCATGTATGTTTTGTATAACTGCTTAATAGGTATTTCGTGTACAACCTAAGGATGGCCATTATCAAGCGCTGAAACATGTAACTGTACCTTATGTAGAAAATACTTCATATTCTACCAATAAATATAGTTGTTTTAGATGAATACACACTATATATATTAGTTATTTCATAGAACACAACGCGGATGACGAACCTAATAATCTGCTGTCTTAACTTCTGATACTATTCTTTGATGTACAAAAAATTGTGCCCCTACTTGATGATTTTCATTTCCTTTCCCATAAAATTATATAATCATCTGCATGTTCAGTGCCCCCCATTTCCCACCAAAGCCACTGTACAATCACTAAATCTGATTCATACCTTGCTAATGTCTAAGTGACCCATACCTGTTCAGGCCAGTCAGGTTCCATGTACTGAATTTCATATCCCTTCCATTACTTGCTTGGTATATATAATATGATCATAAAAATTTCTTTAGATGGTACTGAACACTAAAGGGGAGAAGTGAAACTGGCCTGTCTTGCAATACCATTCAGTCCATAAAGTTGAAACTTAGTGCCATACACAAACCTAAAAACTGCTAAACAGGGAAATGTTACCATGAATATTTCAGTTTCTTTCTTAGTGGTTTGCAGTGTTATGGATTTTGATTAAAGATATGTCAGGTACTCAGAGTTGTTTAGGCTATGAAAAGGAAATCTTTGGTACACAAAAAAACCATTCATTCCAAGCAGTGTAAAATGTTGGTGCTGAAACCACAGTGTACGTACATCCAGACTCCTGAACATTTCAGGGAACTAATTCCTTCATCCATTATTTATCATCTTCCATTGTCATTATTTTATAATTTGAATAAACTGTTTCTTCTGTGATATCATTTACAGTGACTTTCCATGTACTGCCATTAGCTGCTGTAAGTTGTGACTTAAGCTGTCATCAGTCTGTGTCATTTGTTAAGCGAATGTCATATCCGTCTCCTACGACTTGACAGTTTTGAAAAACAGATGATTATAAATTTACAAATCAGTATGTTATACAAGAATGTGTTGAAATTGTTCATGAATATTTTGCTTCTTGGAATAGACAAACATTGTAGCAGTTTCATTAATTTCTTTTAGTGCAATAATCTTTTTCTCCAGTGATGTTTTTGTTCTGTACATTACAAATTAAATATGAAATCTGTCATCTTCACATTTTATAAATCAGACCTCATAACATCATTCTTTAAGAATCAGAGTGACGCAGTACTGTGGCAAATAGTTTTGTATATTGTTGTTGATCACAGAGTGCAGACATTAAAATTAGTACCTGTGTTTCAGAAACTGATGAAAATATTGGCTGTAAAGACTGGAACAGCTATTGTGCAGCATGGGCAAGAAATGGACAGTGCAGAGCAAATCCAAACTACATGCTCGCTTACTGCAGAAAATCGTGTAATCAATGCTGACTGTAAAGCGTGAATTGTATAATGAAACACTGCAACAATAAATGCTGAGTAGAAGCAATTCATTTTTTGTGGTTATAAACTGTATGTTACTGTGTGCTGAGAGATATAAACCTATGTATACAACCCTGAAACTCCCCAAAATGAAACATTGGTATCTGAGTTTCTTCATCTCTTTCCACATTTCTTGTTATTATTTGTGCCCTCTTGAACAGATTTCTTGGCAGATGAAGTTCTCGGAGTCATAGACTGTTTAATGAGGGCTACAAGAATCTTTTTATTTATTCAGTTGTAGAAATTCTACAGCATCAGATGTAATGAGGGATTATTATCAGCAATGACTGGAAGTTACAATGGAAGGAACAGTCCAGGTCTGCTGTAAGTATTATCCCAACATTACCTGGAAGAAGTGTGGAGTCACATTATGAAGTCCACAAGAGCTATACCTTGTCCACACAGGTGCACACAGGTGTGAATAACCAAGCAAATGAAAACTGAACCCAGGTCCATAGCCAGAATGTAAACGCACTGAGTGCAGTGGCTTCCAAAATTGATGCATGTACATGCATACATTTATACAGTATATGTGTATAATGTTCTGTCATACATATGCTTTGCATATATATATATATATATATATATATATATATTATGTATCATAAGCATAACAAGCACCTTTGTCAGGACCCCAAAATCAACACTTGAATTACATAATGCACTGTATAATATTACAGAGAACATTTTTCATATGATTATTTTTTTCAAACTGAGCGATTTTCAACCACATCAGTTTGACAGAGACAACACATTTACTTGGAATGGAGCAGCATGATTTTTAGCGGGCTGTTCAGCATATTTTTCTTTGATATTTTGCAAATTCATAGTGGGTGCGTCCAGATTTGCAGTGGGTGTATTAACTCACTTGCACCCCTCTGGCTGCAGGCCTGATTAAATAACATGTGGCAAGTTCTTTTGGAGAAGGTAGTACTCAATTCAGTAATCAAGAAATTTTCTACATTTGAGGGAAATGGAGGGTTGTTACCATAAGGTTTTCAGTCCAACCAACAGCATACATAAACGTAAATAACTATTTGTTATTTTGTGATGCTCTGCCTACATGTTTTGATCCCCATGGGCCATCTTCAGGGAAGTCATTTGCAAAGAAATACATCTATAACACATGCTGTCAAATATGTGTATAGATAAAGTTAAAACCCAATGTTATCAATTAAAATATTGCTAAAATATTTAAAACAGGTTAATTACAGGTATTTTACATTCCTTGATAATTTTATATTTAGTTTCAGACAAACATTATTGTCACTATTGGCATATTCAGTCTGAGGGAGTTGTATCCTGACAGTGGTTATTTAAGGATTGTAATACATTTGATTTTTTACACACACTGGTTGAATTGCAGTAGTTTGACTGTATAAATTGAATACACATACTCTGTGTTGTGTGAATGTTTATATTTTATTGGAGCTCTAAGTGCTGCATCCTTGTCTGTTTCAGTAAGCAGTTTTGTTGTAACGTTTGTTTACACACATTCGTGTGTTATTGCCGTTTTTATAAGTGCCTGCTATGTATCCTATGTATTTAATATCAGTGGTGTATGTTTTCTGAAATTATGAATTTGTTTTCTAAAAATTGGGGTTTTTGTCATGGCAAATTCCTACTGTAGTTAGAAACGACCCTCTTGCCCGCCCAAGCACAGGAGGAACCAATCACATCAGCTCCAGCAACCAGGGCAACACTGTAGTCAGAATGACTGTGCCGTGAACCAAAACCAACCGAAGAGCCAACTCAACCAACTAAGGAGGTAACTGAGGGGCGGAGACTAATGCGAAAGAGCAAGTCGACGTCCCTCTGTCTGTATAGTCAATATTACATTTAACTGCATCGATGGGCCCAGTGACAGACACCTTAAACTGCATCTGGGATTGCACTTACAATAACGAGTTTCCCGTCGCTGTTGAAGAACTCGATGTGGACAAACTGATGACCATTGTTCAGGAGGTAATAGGCCTCTATGAGGGGGCATAACTTTGGCTGGGAGGCTTTCTGGGATTCGAACCCAGATTGGTCATGTCTAAAGTTAAGACTCGCGGCGAAATTCAGGCACTGAGGTCAAGTCGCCATGCCTGGGAAGAGTGCGAGTCTTGCCCCGTCTGTGCATGTTTTACCCTGGCATTCGCCCTACAACTGAGGAAAAATGCCCGGAAAACCTCAGTCAGGGTAGTCGAAAGTTACCAGCTGGACACGACTTAGTATGTCGAAATGGCCATCTTTTGACAGGTAGCCACAGGTTTGTAGATCCCGGTCTCCCTCAGTACGCTTTATGATACCTGGCTCAAGACTCAGTCAGTGCAGATTTCTGCCGAACTGTTTAACTTTGGCGTTCCCCACATCAGCTAACTTTGAGTCGAAGCTCTGGGTTAGAGATGTGATGTGGTCGGCATAGAATCCAACTCCTAAATCATCGTAAATTTGCCAGTTATCGGTCTACCAAGATGCAATGGTAGCAATGCAAAGACACTTGGATTGAAGCACCTGCAATTTTCTGACTGGTGAGAGCAGCGGACCTCAAAATGGGGCACGCGTAGTCCATCATAGGACGGATGAGCTCCTTATACGGCAGCGAAAGGGAAGAGAAAAATTTCTACCCTTGTCATGAATCGACGCCGAACGATCATCTGTGGTTTAGTCATTTTACCTAACAATATACCACAACCACTCTCTCACTTTACCAGTCATAAAACAGACCAATACTAAGTGTTCCGGTCATCTGAGGTGTGATTCTACATCACTATATAGTGGTTCTCCGCGTTCCGGAAGAAAATATCGCATTCATCTCAAAAGGTTCAAGATCCATTCTTCGTGGACTTTGAACCCAATAAGAAGTTCCTTCAAGACGTCGCGAACAGGTTATCCAGCGACAGAGCTTCGCGTCCCAGACGAGCAGAATCGTCGATTACATCTCTGTAAAAACGATACTCGCAGACGATGATTATTTCACATCCCCATGAATCTTCAGATGTTCCACACACACACACACACACACATGGTATCAAATTGAGAAATAAGGCGCAGTTCAACATCAAAATGTATCAACTGATGTGGGCAAAATACGGGAAACCTCGTAACTGGAAATCTACAGTACGAACGTGAGTGAATAATTACCCGCAATGCAGTTATATTGTTTGCAGTTAGCTTCACTGCTGGTTGCGCACGACGCGATAAACATAGTCTGTGTTACGAGAGGGGTGCAGATTTGGCCATGATGGTGTATTTCTGTTGTGTATTAGTGCATTAGTAACACGGTTGTGTTACAACGGAATGTCTACGGCGGACTGAGAGATTCAAAAATGGTCGCACGAGCGTTTAGCATGGGGAAGGAGCCGGCCTCCCTTCCACTTTCATTAGTGATAAAAACATAGTACGATCCCGTGTCGTGATCTTGCAGAACAGACTGGTGACTATTACTGAAGTGACAAACCAAAATTATTCACGGTTCAGCCTATGAAATTATCCACAATAGACACTATTCCCGTAAAGTTTAGCCTGCAATTGAAATTCGAAGCAAACGCCGAAGACTACTGTCTAAAGGCATTGTGTTGTTGCACGACAGCGCCTGTCCTCACACTGCTGGCCACACTGTTGAAAACCATAAGACACTTAACTTTGAGGTAATGAAGCATCCACCATATAGTCAGGAAACAACAACTGAAGGAAACGGCGCATGTGTGGTTTACCTCTCAGCTCAAAACATTTTTTTTTCTCAGGACTTAAAGAAGACTGAGCGATGATGGACCAAGTGCATCGATCAGCAAGGGGACTATGTTAAAAATGATGTAAGACCTCTTACACTTTGGATAAATTTTAAAATACGTTATCGATAATTATTGACTCATGCTTGACACTTGCTGGTCGCTCGTCCGGACAAGTCCTACCAAGTGGGGCGTGTGTAATTGAATGTGATCGTGAATGCTCGAAAATGATGAGACCTTGGCCCACTAGGGCTGTTGCGTCGTGATAAAACTAATCTAAACCTTTCAACACGACTGAATTTATTAAAGCTTTAATGGACTCACCACCGCGTCAGGCGGTTGAACTTCCGTTTAATCATCTGACGGGGCTGACAGCCCGAGAAAGCTTTCTTGATGAAGTTGCTCGTACCCATGTTAATGTGCGTGGCCTTATATTTTATATTATTTTAGTTTATTACACGCATACAAATGTACAAATATCGTATTAGATTGTTAGTAAAAACTGGTTGCATTAGAAATTATATAATATAATATTTGCCTACACACAATTCTTGTTCCTTTCACAACAGCCCAGAGTGGGTCAGGGCTTCCTCATTATCTAGGCTTCACGATCACACTCAGACATACCACACTCGGTAGGAATCCTCTGGAAGAGTGATCAGCCCGACGCAGAGACTCTACCTGGCAACACACAACTCTCACAAGAGACAGACATCCATGCCCCAGGCGGAATTCGAACTCGCAATCCCAACAAGCCAGCTGCCGCAGACCCACACCTTGGACGGCGCGACCACCGGAATCAGCATCTATACACTACGCACTGCTGAATACTAGCTATGTATGCACCAAACGACGGAGTCTCAAAAACCTAGAAAACTTGTTCCTTACAAACAGAGCGTTTAAGACTGATGCACCACATTTCTTCGATACTGGTACATTTGCACATATGCTTTTACAGCCGTGTGTTATCTGTGTCTAAATCTGTAATGCAATCCAAGTCTTTAATAATATTGTGCTGTAATGTGATTGCTTGGGCGATGTGTACAGCATTTTCTACATTACCTCAAATGCCTTTCCTAAGAAACAAAATTTTGTGACAATACTACCAAAAAAGCATTCCACTACCAAACCAGTTCTGGACAGTCAGTAACGTAACACGCAATTTTCTCCTTGTAATTGAGCTCGTTGAAAGGCCTCTTAAGGTTCTCAGTGAGAAGGAAAGCCTCGTCGCCAAGGAAAACCAGACCTATATTATCTGTTGAACTCAACGAGCTTTTTATCACTGTGCTTCTGTTTTTCATTACGCAAGTGCGCGACGAAGGGGGGCAGTCATCGAGGACACCTGCGTCACTCTCTTTTCCAAACGAACCGGCATATACGGCGATGAACTCGTAATTCCTGTCTTTGACTCGTAGCAGGCCAATAGAATAATAGTTTTTAAAACAGCAGCACAATTGTCGGAATTGTGCTTTTTTTTATTGTTATGTGTTTACCGTCAATACACGTGGCAAAATTAGGAAATAGAGGGAGCAGGGGCTTAGCTCGACTTAGTCTTAAACTCGGTACAAGATGGAGGGGAGTTAGATCAGCTTCACGCCACCGCCGCTTCACCGCTGGAGATAACACTTCACCTTCACGGTCACAGCACCGCATTGAGGACTCCATATCTCACAGAAATTGTGGAGTTCAAGCACAAGCTAATTTCATTTCCAACTGAGCCACCGCCAGAGTGATTTTTTTTATCATGGATCAGTGGATACGTGATAGCACAGGCCAGCATGATTGCAAGCATGTCTATTGTGTATTGTCCTAGTCGCCTCTTGCCACCTCGCTCGTCAAGAAACATGCACCGATCTTACCAATACGATCGCACGTATTTTCAGTTTCGCCAACAGGTGTCAGGAAGGTTGTGTCAAACGCACTGAAATCATTCTAGATCATGAGTAGTAATCTGTGAACTATGAACTAGGTGGTAGTCTTTGACGGTTGGCGACCCTTGGTGCTGGTTATACCCGATGTTATTCGTGGGAATAAATATGGAGGAACGCAGCGTGTGATATGTATCGCAGGTTGTAATGTATAATTCTGCGAGCGTAAGAGTGTGCGGTTGTTACTATTGTATATAAACGGACGACA
>Ga0123354_10007953_pt1 | contig 16074 bp, 10 predicted proteins | sample TergutLab28metaG_2_FD_97872 | JGI IMG/M metagenome (GOLD analysis project Ga0123354, IMG submission 97872) | Labiotermes labralis P4 segment gut microbial communities from Petit-Saut dam, French Guiana - Lab288 P4 | ecosystem: Host-associated > Arthropoda: Insects > Digestive system > Gut ...
CGCATTTCACGGAACCCGAAGGTTCATTACCGCACTCACAAGCGTCCGCCACCTATCTCTATCCTGGGCCAGCCCAATCCAGTCCATATACCCACATCCCACCTCCTGGAGATCCATCCTAATCATCCTTATGCTCTACCGACTCAAATTAAAAATTCTGAGTAGAACAATCTCCATACAACTTTTTAGAAGATGCGAGGAAGTTTAATCCTCTGGGAAAACGGTAGAACGTGCGTGTGTATGACGTCGTTTATTCCTGCTGCGTTTACAAAGAAAACTGCGAAGATGATCGTATTATTTTCATAATACGCCTGTCCGTCTAATTGCCTGTGACACCTCTAAAATCACTGAAATGCAAAAATACATACATTAGTTTCGTCACATGCCTGCCCGTCTATCCGATTGTGGCAACTCTAAGATCACTGAAATCCAAAAATACACATATTAAATTCCTCATACGCCTGTGTTCTATCCGCATGTGACACATCTAAAACCAAACCTAACCTAACCTAACCTAACCTAACCTAACCTAACCTAACCTAACCTAACTTACCGTATGCCTGACCGTCTATCCGCCAGTGACATCACTACAGACACCGAAATTATTTTAATTACGTCTGATACTGTGGGGCGTGGCATTCATTCATTAACGTCTACTACTTTTTGTCACAGTCGGGCTAAATTAAAGGAAAACTTACAGCGTTGTGGCCACGATGGTTATCACGGAGAGAATTTGTTCAAATCGTAATTCTTCTGATTGACGTAAGTGTACAGTTAACATGACAAATTTCATATAATCGGCACAAATAACGTGTTTAGCTACTGGGTTCCTCTTGTATTTTCGACTATGCATGTCATTATTAGGCTAATCATTCCCTTATGTAAAAAATACCAGTGAACGAACTTCACTAATACGCCTATAATAACTATCGATTCAGATTTGAAAAAAATTGATCTGTACGAATTACTTCAGAAGTTATTAATGAAAACAAAATTTGTAATTATAGAAGGTGATAATAAAAAACTTCTGCTGTCCTATGTTTTCCATTATTAGATTATCATCGATATTCACGATTATTTATATTTCCTGAATTATCCTAAATCTTTATTGAAACCGCAAAAGATATCTCACAAAACAATCCGTAGGTTTCATTAATAAGTTACACTTTTAACTTGTAATTTAGTTGTGATTAATTCTGATGAAATGTGAAGTCCTTTTTCCGTCTGTGCGCTTTGTTTCTTGTCTTGATTTTATTCAACTGTTCCGTGTGTATAAAAATCCCGATATTTCTCTGGCACGCATTTGTGTGTGTTTAAATGCCAAAGAGAAAAATATGTGTTGATTTTTTTTTTCGGAAAATTTGTTTCGTTTCTTCCCCGGGACATTGGCAGTAATTACTGAAATTTTTCTCTGGATTTATTTGATTTTTCAAAGCACGTGTATTGGTGGCAACTTAAACAGGCCACGAATGCTTTCTTCCAAATTATATTCCAGTTCATTTTTCGCTAATGGTTATGCCGTTTCCCTGAGTGTAATATAATTTACTGGAGTCATCATTGCACCTGACTATGAAATCATTGCTAGATTTCTGATTCATCTACATAAACACAAACGTGCCAGTCAATAACACAACAATTTTACTGTATATACAATAAAAATAGTGTATTGTCAGGGCGACATGTTTCGACCTTTATTGGGATCCAGCAATGCAATGAAATATAGATAGCTCTTGGATCTGTTTCTCAGAGGGCCTGAAGATGGCCCAATAAACGTCGAAACATGTCCCCCTGACAATATACTTTTTTATTGTATATACAATAAAATTGTTGTGTTATTGACTGACACGTTTGTATTTATGTGTTAAAACAATTCAGGATGGAAAACATAAAAAAAATCATCTACGTTCTTTAAGCACGTGGTACAATAAAAACGTATTTTGAATCCGAATTTACTTACGTGTCTGTTAATTTGTTTTCTTCCCTCTTACTTTTCTCTATGAGTACTTGTGTTACTGTCAATGTGCTTCAGAGAGTAGTGCTGCCCAACGTGGCTCAGACGTAGAGACAGGAGTATAAGCCACGTATTTATTACGCGGGTATATAACCAGTTAAAATTTTAAGAGTTTTACAGATGCTATCTCTACGTAAAAATTTTCACGGTTAACCCTTCCAACGATCCGCTTTTAAGAGTTGCTTTCTAGTTGTTTTAATTAATATATCGCTACCAATTTGAAGAGATTGCTTGAGCAGGACTGCTACCTGGAGGTAACGTAAAATCGAAGCACCCATTAAACCAAAGGGGCCATCCACTGATGTTTATTGCTGTCATCTTCCGGTAAATAAAAGAAGGTAACAGTTACCCTGTCCACGCCACGAAGGTGTATAGGCGAAGTAGTGGTACAGCGCCACTCATTCTTAACTTCGACACTAGATGGAGGTGAGTGATCAAATTCAGGCCCCGAACGCTTTACCCCCGTGGAAAAAAACTCCAATTCTATAGGATTCTATAGGATGCTGTGTGGGCCCCAGTGACGATTTTAAAATTTTGGAGAAAAGAAAAGTCTCTTGCCTGTAGAGAATTGGAAAACCGGGCCGTCCAGCTCGTAGCCTATTAGTCAATTACTATTCCGACTGTGATGCTGCTATTCGTGTCACCTATTGGTACGATGTGCAACTACTACCTTCCGTAACCTGGTAATATAGTGGAATAAGAAGCCGTAACCTTTCTATGTAACAAGCATGTGTTTGTTGGCCCGTTTATTTCACTTTTCCACTGGAAACACTAAACAAACGAATAAACCAGAATAGGTATATAAGACTACACAAGTGCATTCTGATTAAAGACGGATTGCCAGCAGGTTTTGTGATTACAAAGAACTTTTTTCTAGTATTTCGGTGACATTTTTAAATACATACTGAAAGCAGACCAGCAGCACCGAATTTTGATTTTTATTGAATTTGTAGTTGTCCTTGTGAAAAAAGGAAACTTTTTGCAATTATCCGCCAATGTACGCAGTAGGCGTAAAGCAACGGAATTGTGTTCCATAAGATATAGTGATTTATGATATTCGTTTTCTATTACTGCTGAATAAGTTACTCTGTGTTCTTCGTTAGTTTGCATCTTATCTCTTTCGAATTTTCATGCATGAACATATTTGTTTTTACGAGGAGATTAAAAAGGAATTGATTGTCATACAAGCCGACTGGATTACTTTACGCCATTATTCAGAAGTTTCTAAAGGAAAGTAGGTCAATAGATCAGAGTTACGTGTTGCGTGGCCATAAAAGGAGGGCTAAATGTGTTTTTGTAGAGAGTGGAAAATGCTTGGGTTTATTTATGAATAATTGAGAATAATCTACGTCACACAAGGCGCTATTCATTACGCTGTTATTATTTCCTGTCAAGCTGAACTAGTCTATTCCGTATCGCCTTCAACATAAATGGCAGTTTACTTCCTGATTACGTTCGAATATTCTCATTGCTGAAAGGAGAATAGAATCGTTTCCGGAATATGAAAGAGCGGAATGAATATTGTGCCAAATTTCTAAATAAATTGTGCAATTTCAGGCTTACACCGCGACGTAGACGAGACCTACCTTCAAGGGACCCTGAAGATGGTGGCGAATAGTTTTTCCCGAAACGTCGGTAAGGAATTACCACTGCTTGTTGCGTAATAACTCAGAAGAATGCAGTTCTCTTGTATGGAACTTGTCACCTTTAAAGCACAATAATGTTCCTGCATACAGACAATTTCTGTACTCCGCAAACAATATACAATGGAGACTAGTGTCGTATTTCCAAACATAAAATGTACACTTTATAAGCAACGGCTGAACAATGAAGTTTATTCGTAAGTTGATCCGGTGGGCGTACCTAACCATGTACTACATACATAAAATCCCCACCCCCGATTGCCCGTTCTTGTCTGACCTGCAACGAAAGGTTCACATGGCTGCATGCAGAAGCACGATTCTTCGTTGTTCATCTTCCAGCAGTAGGCGAGGGTCTTTTGTTGCTTCCTTCACTTTTACCTTCCTTCCAACAATAGCAACAGAGTGTTGTGGTGTCTGTTTAATATCCTGACAGTGTGCAACACGAAAACAAAATTACAAGCGAGATATTTGTCTGAGGTCTTACAGAACTCGTACTAGTTAGGAACCGGGTGTACAAAATGTTATTTTCGTCGAAGTATAAGGAAGTTGAAAAAATATAGTAACACTTTACTACCGAAGTTGAATCTAACTTCGAGCTATACGTGGCACATATGTTGCAGACAGTGCACCTCTGACCACAACGTAGCCAACACTGATGTAGCATATGTCCTACCATGGCACCACATCTTGTATCGGTGTCAAGTGTCTGTACCAAGGAAGTGACAGCTGGCTTCTCGTCGGCGTCTGTCGCAAATTGTTTGCCGGTTATGTGCTTCATTAGGTATTCAAAGTGATGGAAATCACAGGACCCCATACTCCTAACAGGACGTGTGACTCGTCACGTCACTATGGGGCTGGGAGTTTATGAACCTACAGATCTGATCTCGCGTTCAGTTTTTTCCGTCTTTTGGGACCTTTTAATAAAGTACCTGACTGCTAAGTGATTTGCGACAGACGCCGACGGGCAGCAATCAGTCACCTGCTGGCCACAAACACTTGACACCAATTTCTTCTCTGCCAGGATAAAAGCCTCGGTGCCATGGCGGACGAATGCTTAAGTGTCTGTGGTCACTACTTGGAGCTCTGTTGTTTGTCACCTGCTACACACGTACCACGTTTACTTCGAAGCCACAGTAAAGTTCTCGTTGTCAGGGTGTTAGTTTCCTTATATAATTAAACTGCTCTTTCTGACGATGGACATAGTCTGTCTGCTCTTTATTCTCTGTATGTGCAGAGAAACAGTGTGTAACATAGACGTGTGTCTGTGTTTCCAGGAAATATTGTATAAATCTGCGAATCCATTTTCGTATTTTAAAGTGTTCAGGAGACCACTGGAATAAAACTTGATAGCCTCGTCATTGCGGCAAATGTTGGATGGTTTCGAATATTCGTGTTAGAAAACATAATACTTAAGGCTCACTGCTATGAAGTGAATTGTCCTGTTTTAAAAAATGCATTTGTTTCTATGTGAAAGCATGTCGGTTTGGTGGTCTTGCAACGTTTTGTTTGATACATTGGGCTCTTGATTGGTTGATTGACGGTGATCGACTATATATTTAATATAGAGAAAATGTAAATAAATAAAAGCAATTAATGTAAATATTTCACATAGAGGGGAAAATTATCGCTGGCAAACACTAAGCATAATAATGATCTATTATGTGATTTGTGAATTACGTTATATATCGCATCACTTTTCACGGGGTGATGCTTGCTTAAGCACACAGGAAGATCTACTTAGGCTGTATTATGACACAAATGGATTAGTTCAAAAATCAACTTTAAATTTGCTGGCTTATGTATTTTTATTCGCCCAGTAAACTGTCTGGTTGTATTTTCTGATATACTATTACGTGAAGAATGGAGGCACGATGGGCGGTACGTTTTCTCATCGCATGCAATATGCGTTCTTTTGTTAATATTAGTCCTTAATATTGTAATTTTGGAAGACTGTTAGGGAAGGTTTTTGACATTAGACTATTCTTAAGACTTCCCACGTAACTATAGGGTGCAGAATATTCCCCACAAAGATTCTTCACCAAGTACTTGGTAAATAATTTCGAGAAAAATGACTTTGGTTTAATGGAACTTGGGAGTCTCTATTCATATATGCACACGATAAAACAGTAGACTTCCTCTAAGATATTCCTTCGAATTCTCGTGATATTTCTCATATCAGTGGTGAGTGTTTCTCCAAGAGTGTTATGAAACTATCGGTATATGTACGATAGCTATAGAAGAACATAACTTTGGATTCGCCTAGCACTGAATTTTCTCACAAAAGTGACCTTTTGTTTTCTCTGTCTCTTTTGTAAACGGACAAAGTCATGTTTCCCCCAGTGAACATAATTTAATGTCTTTGACTTAACTGAGCTTCGAATATGAATAAATTTTACCATTTTGATAAAGATAGTAGAAGTAGCTGCAAATATTTTCTCTCCCTTATATTTATATTCAAGCATTTCATATCAGACTTTACACGCTTTACAAGCAAAACATAAAGCAAAAACAGAATCCTACTAGGGAGATGCTGTCCATAAACGTGCTTTCCAATGCCAATTCCAAAGTCACACGATGCACTGGTTACATTTTGTGTCAGATTCCACATATCAGTATCAGGCAAATTTAATGTAGGAGAGATTGATTTACTAACAATCAGGTTGCATGAAAGGAAAACAAATATATTATTATTTTTAATACAAAATATTCTATGTGAAATCTGTAAGTGCTGTGAAATATAATTATAAATATCAAAATGATGCTCCATTTTCCATGTATTTTTGTACTACAAGATGATTTTGAAAACAGTAGGAAGCTTTCATTGTGCTGGGTGCAGAGCCAGGTGACATCGTAACCTATTACTTTCCACAGACCGTAAACGCAGACTGTTAATCTTTTCGGAGGTACAGGTAGTCGTAAGTTGCACCTGTGCCTGCTATGAAGACACAAACGTAGAGTTAATTAATTATAGCACACGTCATTCTCAACCTCAGCAATAAATTGAAGCTTGGCTGCCCGACCGCTCTTACCTCGTAGAGTTAGCCCTATTTATCCACTGAGTGCGTGGCAGGTAGAACACACGTTCGGTCTGCACAATATGAAAAGATAAAAATCTCGTGCCCCTACCGGGAAATTAACCTTGGGCCGTCCAGCTCGTAGCTTAGTCGTTATGCCACTTACACACGATTAATGAAAATGTTACACATCAGGGGGGGAAAAAAAATGTTGGAACTTTTATCCGTTTTGAGGGATTTTAACAAAATTTCGAAAAACGACTATTAATTCCGTTTCGTCTGTTCGTCCGTTCGTCTGTCCGCATCGAACAGTTGGGCTACCACGAAAAGAATTTTCGTATAACTTGATATTTGAGTATTTTCGAAAATGTACATTGAGAAAATCCAAGTTTGATTAAAAGCTAACAAGAATGACGGATAATTTACATGAAGACATATGTACATTTACGATAATATCTCACTGATTTTTTTTATATTGGGAAATTTTTCCAACTGAAGTTGTAGAGAAATTAAAACACACATTTTATGTTCAATAACTTCTTTTTTTTTCTTATTTTTTAAATCCTGCACTTACGAGAGAATATGGAAGAATATGGTAGAGCCATACAGTCCACAGATGACAATATAATATGGCGCATGCGCTTTCCATGCTGCGTAAATAAGGCTACAAACACACACTCGGAATATTTAATACTTATTGTTTTACCACCTCAACAATGACTACACGAACGTGCCTCTGTGTCAAGTTATAACTACACTGCCCGTCTTGCAGTCTGTTTAGTCCTAAAAATCACAGCAGACAACACATTTTCTTCTACTCACGCGAGCATTCATTTCGACAAGAAAATTATTTACAAATGCCAGCTGGTAAATGAAAATATGTAGAAAGTGTTTATGAATCGTGAAAATGAGAAGGAAAAATAACATCCGACTATGTGGGAGCTAAGGCTGACTCATAACTTGGCGACAGATTTGTGTTTCATAAGAATAACAGCATTATATGGAAAGTACTGACAGTTAAAATGTTGAAGTTAACTTGATAAATGGAGACTTATTTTGTAAACAATGCAGCAGGGAATTGTGTACACATTTGGAAGGGACATCTGCAGTATCTTCTGGAATGTCCTGTATATAGTTGTAGTGGAAAACGCCCGTTGACAATTCAACGGGAAGCCTTGTACTGATGGAAGCACACGTGTCAAGGCCCTGTGTTGATTAACGCTAGCTACCAGACACCCATTGTGCTCTAAGCATCAAAGTGTGTCCTGTGAAGTGCAGGCCTGCAAGAGACCTCCTTATACGTGTGTCACATCTGCATAATTACAATTTCATTTTTTAGTTTTACATTACTATTTTCAAACATTTAATTGTTGTTATTTTGTGTTTGTCGCGTAAGAAAATAAGTTTTTCATTTCTCTTTTGTGCATTAGTTTCGTCTATAGTACACAGAGCAAGATAACGGTGAGAAACCAAACGAAGAAAATAGCGATAAAGACGAATTAGTAAAGGCAGTCTAAGTCTGGGTAGCAACCTGAATTTACTGCTTAATATCATGGCGCAGTTCGAATTCGTGACTACAGATTCTCAATACGACATGGCATCGAACAATTCTGACTGTTAGGATAGACTTATGGTTGGACCATTCCTTGAACCCGCTGGACCAAACTGACATACAACACGCTACTTTAAAACTTATTTGTGTTCAATGGCATCACCCAACTCATGAAAAGGCTACCAAATTTGTTCTATAATTAAAAACGTTATAACACTGTCTTGTTCCAACTTAATACATCGAGTGTAACCTCAGTTTGTGACCTTACAAGCCAGTGTCTTAGTCACGAGACCGATATGACGTCACGCGTAGCAGCAAGTTATAAGCTAATGTTTTTTTTTGTAAGGTGATTGTTTTAATTGTAAGGTCGAGGCAACAAACTTGCTGGACACCACGCAGTGTGGGATTGTCAGCTACAGACCTGTACTAGGCATGTCTTCTGTTGTGGTAAATGTAGATACAACAGGAAGAGCAATGGTGACCGTCGGCTTGCCCGGAGTTTCTACAAACAGAGTTGAATGGGCCTACTGGTATCTTTTTTTAAGGGGGGGATATCTGGTATCTGTTTGGCGACGATGATTCGCCAGTTACAACAATATTGTAAATAGTGTACTGCGGTACGTACAACACACTTTACAGAGGAGCTGTTTACATTAAAAATGCAGTGTTTACCAACTTTACACACATAAACGTAATTTTCATCTAAGTCCATAAGAAATGTATAGCCTTTTCTGTGCCGAGTTGAGCGAAACTCAAAAATTCTCAACGGCAGCACGTTCAGTTTTTTGCATTTGAGGGGTGACGTATGGGGGTTGTAATTGCTGTAACTATTGACGTCAGGACTACGGTTTTAAAAGACATGCCATCATGTATTATCCAAGATTTTATTACCAACTGATGCCAAGAGAAGTGTTTTAAAAGGATATTAAAATTTACATTAAAATTACAGTAACTCGAACATGTTTCGGTGTGATCACCATCATAAGGGAGCGTACTGTGTGAGCTTGCTAAAGTTACAATGTTAAAACAGTTGGTTAAAGTACGTCATTTTGGTTAATTTGGTTGGCGGTGTGGCTGCATACCATACACTTGTATGCAGCCACACCGCCAGTCAAATTAACCACAATGACTTATTTTAAAAAATGTTGTAACATTGTAACTTTAGCAAGCTCACACAGTTCGCTCCCTGATTATGGTGATCACACCGAAACATGTTGGAGTTATTGTAATTTTAATGTAAATTTTAATGTCCTTTTAAAACACTTCTCTTGGCATCAGTTAGTAATAAAAAAATTTGATAATAGCAGGATGCAAGGTACAAATGTGAAAACAAAGTGACATCATGTAGTTTGGAAGATAAGCACCAATGTTTGTGGGGAAATTGCTGCCTCCATTTTCAGGGCAGGTGAAGCCAAGAATTTCCTCTGAAGAGTTGATATGTATCTACCACGTTGTATGGTTTCACATCCCAGGAGACCTTAAAACTAATGAAGTGTAATGTAAAGTAAATTAAAGTGTAATCAATTTATCTTTGTGCTTAATTCAGCACAGAATTATGAAGGCCTGTGAGGGAGTGAATGTAAAACTCCACCAATTCTAATTTTGGTACTAAGTGTAAGTCTATATAATATACAATATAGGCTGTAATTTATTGATATGGTCTTTTAGTCAAGCGACTAACAAGGTGTTTGAAGTGCGAGTACTTTTCTTTAACGGGTCACGGATAATTCTCATCTTCACCACATTTGGACCTGCTGTGGGACCGGCAGATGGATTCAGTGAACCCTTTCTCCGAGATAAAAAAAGAGTAATTGTGAATGTGACCCCCTTTGGTGTATAATTGAAGTTTGTCCAGACTGCCAAGCACCAACTAGGTGTGTTGAATAGGCACTGAAACAGATTCGTTCTTTCATGTTATTATGTTCGAAATAACGACCTTCTAACACCGAAATGTGAAATTTACAGTCTGATACTAATGTTGTACATTTTGCCCAAATTGCTTCAAAACCTGAAATACCGGCCCATTCTGTGATGTTAATTTCCGGGCACAAGTTGTGAGACAAGAAGTCTAATAAGGACTGTGAGTACACGATGAGGTAGTTTTAACTCAAGCTTACAGGAGTAGTGTAAGCTTTGGATTAAAATCACATTAAAAAGAGAAGCTGAAGACATGGGGTGATGAGTTGCTGCTGCTGTTACAGCTGCTGGAACAGGTTTTTGCTGCGTTGCGCCGTTACGGTAGCGGCCGCTGAAACAGCCTGTCCTCTTCGTGACCAGGGTCTCATCCTCTCCGACGTGCCTCGATCGTACCGTGTTAAACAGCGCGCGCGTTCCCGTGTGCCGGGGTCCGTGATAGTGATCCGAAGAGTATTAGCATATTTTAAAACAGTTCGGAAGCCAATCAAGTATTAAGCCCCTCTTAAGTTACCCACACACGTACGAACGTCTTATAAAGTTATTCCGTGTAAACACATTCACGATAACGACCCCTAAATCCAATCCTCTTACGTCTGGGTTTCAGCACAGAACTGCGTGTCTCATTTATTACGTCGCCATGCAGCCAGCAGCAGTAGGGAAACCCACCCCAGTCACGGATCGTAACTAGAAAATGAATTGTTAAAGCTTGGGGTCTCCTGAAATGTGTATTTCTAAATGAAAATGATTTTCTTCTCACAGAATACAGATCTGTTATTCTCAAAGTGTATGTAATATGGCCTTGGACTGTAGGCACGTGTGCGTGAAATACACGGGAGGCAGAAAATTTAGTGGCTCCTGTATAAACATGCGAGCCATATATTTTCAGGTTTTAAACAGAAGTATGACCTTATAACGACCTCATAATTGGATCTTATCTAATCATCCGTGACTTGCACCGAAACCTGACGTCACCCTTTGTCACACGATCATCTAATGGAAGTTAAAATTAAACATTAGTAGGACCTACTGCAGCTTTATGCGTTCTGGTGTTACGGAATGGCAGAATGATGGTAAGAACTGGTAAATGAAGGGAATAGGACGTGATATTCACTACGCAGAGGGACGAAGACTGGAGTTCAAATGTAAAGACCTCTAACTATACATTATTACGCGCTATTTTACTGCTACTCGGCTATACGGAATTTCATAAGAAGTCTGACCGTTTTAATACAACTCAAGTGTCAGAAACTAACATGGTTGAAATGTAGCACAGTGTACGTAAGCGCTGTAAGTGACTGGTTTTAACATGACCCTAAAAAAATAATAAGAATTTTAAATTGGGATATTTCATTTTGACTGTGATGTTCTCCAGTATGCAATAATTCAGAATGCTGACTACGTTGCCAACTTCGTGAGGCAGAATCCTTCCTGAAGAACTGTAGTTCCTCAGGTGTTCAAAAAATGCCCCACATTTTATGGAACCCTAAATTTCACTGCCGCGTTCTAAAAATCCCGTCAAATGTAACCATTCTTGCAACGGCTGTGAGAAACAAAGTTTAATTAATGCACCCTATGTAACGAAGAAGAGAATGTGGTTCATATATTCCTAAAATGTAATGAGACACAGAGGTGGGGAGAAAAATGTTTCGATAAATGGTTATAAACAAATGAAGAAATGGCATTATAAATAAAAATCAGCTCTAATAAAATTATAGCATTTCAAAGGGTAAATTTTTATACAAAGGAAAATGGAAGTACGAAAATGAAGTGACTAAACGGTGTTAGGTCTGGAGGAAATGAGAAAGGTAGAATTGTAATTAGAATAATATTACCATATATATATTATATATGTATATCAACAGAGATTAGATTAACACCTAAGAGCAGGTAGTGAGTGGCTGAGATAAATTTTAACCATCAGCATAAAAAACAATGGATATGCATTGCCAAAAGCCTGGTGTTATCAGTTACAAACAAAGATGTAAATAAAATTCAACTAATAAATTGCAGCTTGAATTGAATTTGAGAAATTGATTTATTTTTTGAAATAAATTTAATATTCACTGTTACTGGTGGAATTTAATTTTCTCATGGTTTTGTAAAACTGATGTTTCAGATTATTTTTTTTTTATTTAGGGGCTGTAATTAATAAAACATATGACACTTGCTCTCAGAATGCACTCATGGAGTTTGTTCCGAAAATAATAATAATAAAAAAAATGGAACCGAGAAATTTAAAAATGTTCGAAAGCCGATTTAATCTGATTTACTTAAAGTTATGAACATCAGAGTAACCTTCAGGAAATGTGGGATGAAGGGAAGACCTTGTCTTATTTCGCCATTACCATGGGAGGCATTAGAAATTCAAATTTACCTAAGTATGTTTTCTTTGCCACTAGGTTGGGGACATCAGTCTTATCTCTAAGCCTTCAACCTGCTTGTTCCGGGCTAATGCGCCGTCTTTAGCTGTATGCTATTTTACAGGGCGGTCCCACCCAATGCAAAACAAATTAAAAAAAAATGTGTGCACATAAGAGGAATACGGGTTTGTTGACACATTGCTTGTTTGATATAACGACAAGTCTATACCGAACGCTTTTATAAATCGCACACCGCTCATTGACGGACATCCATATCAGTTGCATTATTTTGTCTTGGCAATTTGTGCACTTTTCATTGATTTTTTTAAATATAAAAGATTGAACAAACTAACAAACAACTCTTCACCCACTGCAGAGTTCATAGATTAAAACACTCTAAATCTCCCCCAAAATTTCGGTGTCTGGAATATCTTTTACAGCCATCAAGTGCTTTACGGAGTTTTGAGCGCAAAACATGTAAAGTATAGGTGAAATGTACAAAAGTCAGCAAGATCAACTCAGAAAATTTCAGTACGCCCAGTATTTTGAAGCTTAAAACGCATTCTGGCCGCCATGCAGCGCTACATCCGTCGGTATGAAAAGGGTTCCGGGTAGCAACAAGCGTTTCGTTTGTTAGCTCTCCAAGAAGTGAAATCTCTTTTGGTCGTAAAAAGACAATATCGGCTTACATGAGAGATAATCTATATTTTTTTGATATTTTATGTTATCAAAGCAGTGCTGATGCAAATGTAATTCTTCAGGGATATGATGATATTCCGAAGTTTCGGAGGAATATTATGCTGACATCTTCACGATCCAATTTCATTTTTACACCTACATTCTCTACGCCTAATTCTCTGCTATGTCACATCAGCAAAATTTATCTGCATTTTAAGACATGTGTGTAGCATGGCTAGGAATGTAAATTTTATCTTAGAACGCTCCGTGAAAGCACGAAGGGGGGAATGTGGTGTAGCTGTATCCTGTCTTTAACCTCGGCTCTAGAAGTGGGTGGGTAGTCAAAGTCATACCCCGGTCGCTTTACCTCCAGGAAAGATACCCAGTTTCTGTTGTTCAGGAGGAGGCGGGGCGAGCTTCGGGGCCGGTCTGGACATGTACAGCAAAATCTCGCTCCCACCGGGGTTCGAACTCAGGATCGTCCAGTCCTTAGCGAGTCGCTATACCGACTACAATACCTCGACCGCCAGATAGGAAAGGACGCGGTTCATTTAACAGCCACTTAGTAATCAGGATACGAGAGGAACATGTGTTTACATGCATGGGACAGATAAGGCAGGCAGGCAAAATTTTGTTGGGAAACGTAGAAGAGAAAGAGACCACTTGGGAGACAAAGACGCAGACGGGCACATTTTCAAAGGCATGCAAACAGTACAGGTTAGTGTAGATAGAGCTAGTCTTTTATACGTTGCAGGCAGTTACGTACCCATTCGTATACCACCAAATTCCAAATATGCTAGAAATTTCTACGAGATTAAAACCAACGAGTGCATATGAAGTTATGTTAATTTATTACAATATAAATATTGTAAAACTTCTGCGTGCTTAGGCCACCATTTGTGGCCCTGTTCACGGAGGTATTGTAGGAAGGTTCTGTTACAAATACGTCATAACCAATGTACAAATACATCATAACCAATGCACAAATATAAAATATAAAATATTTAAATGTATGATTTTAAAATATGTCAAAATATAAAATACAGATTAAATTATTTTTGCTAGATTTAAGTGAGGAATGGTCATGTGCTGCTATACACACTTCGTATAATTCCTCCCTTAAGAGGGCCACAAACAATGACCGAAATATGTAGGAGGTTTATGAAGATTATATGGTAATAAATTCTCACAACTTCATACGCACTGCTTACTTTATGCTCATAGTGAAGCATCAGTGTGTGTTCATGAAATATTTAACATTGCTACAGATTTCTTTGCCGGTTTCAGTGGCCGCGCGGTCTAAGGTGTAGGTTTGTGGCCGCTCGCCTGCTGAGATAGTGGGTTCCATTCCCGCCGGTGGCATGGATGTTTATCTGTTGTGAGTGTTGTGTGTTGTCAGGTAGTGGTCTCTGCGACGAGTTGATCGCTAATCCAGAGGAGTCCTACCGACTGTGGTGCCTCGTTGTGTGTGATCTAGAAAATTCATTAATGAGGAGGTCATGGCCCACGTTGGGCTGTTACGCCGTAAAAAAAAAACAGATTTATTCACTGGCTCAACGAATAAGTAGCTTCTTAAGAAGGACATAGGTCCATGGCATTAGTATCTCCCATATAAGTCATATTCTGCAGCTTGAAACGAAAAACTTAAATTTCCTACGAAGGGTGTAGAGGTAAGAATGTGAGAGGAAGCTTATTTCGGAATAATACGATGAGATTTTTGTTGCGGGTCATTGAGCAGAATCAGGAGCAAGTTCAGACTATGCGATCTTCCGAACATAATTTCTTCCAAACACGAGCATTATGGTTTACTTTACTAAAACTCGGAACAAGAGTTCTGAAAATAGCAATGCAAGTCAGTTGATGTGATGCTACAGAATAAATCTTTGATGTTCAGTGCTAGAAGCTTAGATTAATACAAATTACATTTGACTTAAGCCTTTCTGAGTAACAAATATATACGGATTTACATCGTCGTTAGCTAAAATTGAGTCTTTAAGACTAAATACAGAAAAAACAGTACCGCAGAAAGATTGGAATAGAACTTGATAACACCTTAAATCTGATTTTTATCTTAAAATAGTATTCACGTATAAATCTGGTAGCTGCACTTAACAGTCCGTGGTTAAACATACGGGGGTGCGAGGCAGAGATGGTACAAAGATAAAATTTGTTGTAAATGTTTTACGTGAACTTGTATAAACGAGTAGAGCCTTGTGTAAAGGGCTTGTAAGACTGTCTCTGCCCGTCCTCCTTCCCTCCGCATTTAATACAGGATTAAACTTTTCGAGATTATTTACACATATTCTGTACACGAGTTGCTATTGTTTTAATCCGCGTTTCACAGAGAAATTAAGGTTTTACTGGAACATAAATTAGATACATTACTGTATAACTGAACGTTAATTTACCACAGACACTTGTCTGGGGCCTGTGTTGAAATCTGCATGTAAAGAGTATTAGCCACCCTGCTTATTGACAGACAAACAGACAGACAGACAGACTTAGAGAACAATTTCCTAAATAAGTGAAGGACAAATTAATTTATCCATACTTAATTCTTTATTTACCTACTTACTACAAGTATAACTTTTGAAATAATTTTGTATTGTGACATAAATTAAATTTCTGTTAAATTTTTAAGAACTAAATTGACACACTGGCCGATTGACTGACAGACAGATTTACAAGTCTGAAGGTTTAAAACTGGTTGCAGACTCCCACAGTATTGTGGTTAGGTGGAGGAACTATTTCTCCCAGTTATTCAATGTGCATGGATTTAAGGATGTTGGGCAGGCAGAAATACACACAGCAGAACCACTGGTACCTGAGCCAAGTGCTTTTGAGGTTGAGTTGGCTATCGGCAAATTAAAAAGCCACAAATCGCCGGGTATTGATGAAA